>ENA-ORRN01002309-ORRN01002309.1-human-gut-metagenome-genome-assembly--contig:-NODE-2309-length-12265-cov-3.690008_pt1 | contig 12265 bp, 9 predicted proteins | sample MGYA00242174_ERZ509132 | MGnify/ENA primary metagenome ERZ509132 (study PRJEB26280, sample SAMEA2338671) | human gut metagenome | biome: human gut; feature: human-associated habitat; material: faeces...
GGCTATCCCCGCCGTTGCGGATAAGATAGGGCTTGCAAACATTTCGAGCGAAGCGGGTATCGGTGCCGTTAAGGCAATGATCGCCGCAACGGGTATCGGAATTCCAGGACTTCTCGCATTCATCGCCTTCAATATGACCACGATTCCGTGTTTCGCGGCGGTCGGAACGGCAAAGGCGGAACTTCAGGATAACAGACGTTACAAATGGACGTTATTCTTCTGGATTGCAACTTCCTATATCGTAGGCGCGATGCTTTATACGATCGGCTCCGCATGGTGGACGGCATTCATCTGGGCGGCGGTTATCGCGGCGGTTGCGGTTATCATAGTCATGAGAAACAAGAACCTCGCCGCAAGGGAAAACAGAACTCTTGCATAATTGCAGGTGATCGTAGTTGCAAGTTATTGCGGCTCAAAGGAGTAAAATATGGGACCTTTTGAAATAATTCTTATAATAGTTTGCGTTTGTATCGTCGCGGGAGTAGGTATCGCCGCGATAGTGAGAAAAAAACAAGGCAAGCACGATTGCGATTGCGGAGGCGACTGCGCGCATTGCAAAGGCTGCGGTTATTCGCAACAAATCAAAAAGAAGTGATTTCTTTCGGCTCTTCCGCGCGTGTGGTTTTTCAAAAACCGCACGCGCGGTTTCGTATAATATAAAATTTGTCGCGGCGAAAAAGTATATTTTTTGTCGTTAAATTTATGGTAATTATGTTTTAAATATGCTATAATTTACTTGTAAAAAATTAAGCAACCGCACGCGCGGTCAGGGAGCTTGAAAATGAGTTATATAAAAGATAATTTTCTGCTTGAAAATAAAACCGCCGAAAGGCTTTACGAAACTTATGCGAAAGACATGCCGATTTTCGATTATCACTGTCATCTTCCCGAAAAACAGATTTTAGAAAACAAAAGGTTTTCGGATATATGCGAGATATGGCTCATTACAAGTGGAGACTTATGAGAAATTACGGCGTGGACGAAGAGCTTATCACGGGCAACGCGTCGAACCGCGAGAAGTTCGGCGCATATTGCAAAACTCTCGGAACGGCTTTCGGCAACCCCCTTTATCACTGGTCTCAGGTTGAAGTTAAAGAATTTTTTGGTTGCGAACTCGAAATAAACGAGGAAAACGCCGAAATAATATGGGAGCAGTGCAACGATTACATCGCAAAAAACGACGTTACGCCCGCAAGTTTAATCGAGCGTTCCAACGTTAAATGCGTCGTAACCACCAACGAGGTTTTCGACGATCTTACGACGTTTGAGAAAATCAAAGAAAAAGGATATAAATTTACCGTTATTCCCGCATTCCGCGCGGATAAGATAATGAATATCGAAGCGGAGAAGTATAACGATTTCATCGGGCTTTTAGAGGAGAAAACGAGCAAAATAAACGACCTTAAAGACCTTGAAGCCGCGCTCGAAACAAGGCTCGAAGAATTTATAAAAGTCGGTTGCAGGGCAAGCGATATCGCCTTGGAGAGCGTTTATCCCGTAGCGGACGGAAAGCTTGCGGAAGAGGTTTTCTTAAAGCGCAGAAGCGGTAAAGCAGTAACGGAAGAGGAGACAAAAGAGTTTAAGGGATACCTTACTTACTTCCTCATGAAGACGTATGCAAAACATGGCGTCGCAACCGAACTTCACGTCGGCGCGATGAGAAACAACAATTCCGTCATGCTTAAAAAACTCGGGCTTGACACGGGATTCGACAGTATTTCCGAAGAGAACAGCGTTAAAAATATGTCGAGGCTTTTTGATAAGCTCAACAGCGAAAAGTCCCTGCCGAAGTCGATTATCTTCAATTTGAACCCCAAAATGAACAGCGAAATCATGACGCTTGCGGGGTGCTTCCAGTCGAGCGAAACGAAGGGTAAAATTCAGTACGGACCGGCTTGGTGGTTCCTCGATAACAAAGCGGGAATGTATAAGCATCTCGACGATTTAACCGCTACGGGGCATCTCGGCGCGTTTATCGGCATGCTTACCGACAGCCGTTCTTTCCTTTCTTACCCCCGCCATCATTATTTCCGCAGAATACTTTGCAACTATCTCGGCAAACTTATGGAAAACGGAGAAATGACGACGAACGAAAAACTTGTCGGCGAAGTGATAAAAGATATCTGTTATCGCAACGCCGTAGCTTATTTCGGAATCGATTTGAAATAAAAATCGGCTCATCAAGAGATAAAAGTGCCTCTATAAGCCGATTATCGGGTTGATTTTTGTGTTATCGGTCGGTTTTTTATCCTTGCGTTCGGCGGGAAAAATCCGAGAGAATCGATATTACCCGTGCGTTTGCCGCCGTAAGATTCAGATGCGAGCAGGCGTCTTTAAATTTCGGGCTGTTTTCATCAAGCCTTTTTATAACGTGAATAAGCGATTCGGGCGATAGTTTGTCTTCGGGAAGGACGGCTATCGCTCCTTTTCGTCTGAAATACGCGGCGTTTTCCTCCTGATCGCCTCTCGAATTTGCCTTCGGAAGAGGAATCGCGGCGGTGGGGATATTAAGCGCGATAAGCTCGAAAAGGGTGTTCGCGCCCGCTCTCGAAACGCATAGATCGGTCACGGCGAAAACTTCGCCCATGTTACGGACGAATTCCGCCTCATAGATATTTTTCAGGCTGTTATCGAGCCTTTTTAGTTTGCCTTTGCCGCATAGCCATATTACGTTGTATTTTTCCGAAATCTCTTCCGCCGCGCCGTAAAACGCGGAATTTATCGCCGAAGCCCCCTGGCTTCCTCCCGTTACGAGAAGCGTTTTTTTGTTTTTGTCAAGCCCGAACTTTTTTAAAAGAGCATTTTTATCGCGAGCTTTAAAAAGCGATTTATCGAGCGGAATACCCGTGTATTCGGCTTTTTTTACGTTTTTTGCGGTTTCTTCGAAGCCCGTCAGAAGTTTTGAAGAATATTTAAGCGCGATTTTGTTGGCAAGTCCGAGCGTTAAATCGGATTCGTGCGAGACGACGGGGATATTCATGCTTCCCGCCGCGATTACGACGGGAAGGGCTACGTATCCGCCTTTTGAAAAAACGACGTCGGGTTTAAGATTTTTCAGTAAATGCTTCGCCGTCGAAATCGCCTTTAAAAGTCTTATCGGAATAAGGGCGTTTTTTAAGGTCGGGCGTCTTTCGAGTTTTACGGCGGGAACGTAAAAGAAGGTTACGCCGTGTTTTTTCGCAAAATCAGATTCGACGCCGTCTTTTCTGCCTATATAATAAATTTCGTCAAAGTGTTTTTTCAAATCGGGCAGAAGCGCGAAGCACGGAACGACGTGTCCCGCCGTTCCTCCGCCCGTCAAAACGATCGTACTCATAAAATTCTTTCCTATAACCATAGTATGCGCCCGAAATGTGGAATTTTGACAAAAATCTTTATAAATAGCTTGAAAAACGGAAAAATATAGTATACAATAGAAGCATATATAAGAGAGGAAAATTCATGGCATATATAATAGCGATAGACGAGGGAACGACGAGTACGCGAGCCGTGCTTTACGACCTCGATAAGAAGAGAATAACGGGGCAAAAGGCTTCGCCAGTCAAGCAGATATATCCCGAGCAAGGCTACGTGGAGGAGAACGCGGGCGAAATTTACGCCGAAACGCTCGCGTCGCTCGTCGAGATGATCGAGCAGGCTGACAAGCCGGAAAACGTTTTAGGGATAGGCGTCACGAATCAGCGCGAAACGGTTATCGCGTGGGATAAAATCACGGGAAAACCGTTGTATAACGCAATCGTCTGGCAGTGCCGCAGAACGGCGGAAACCATCGCCGAAATAGGGGAAAAGCATGGCGGGACGATAAGAGAGAAAACGGGGCTTGTTTTAGACGCGTATTTTTCGGCAAGCAAGATGAAATGGCTTATGGATAACGTCCCCGCGATAAGGGAAAAAGCCGCCGCGGGCGAGCTTTGCTTCGGAACGGTCGACAGTTTTCTTTGTTACAAACTCACGGGCGGGAAAGCATTTGTAACCGACGTTACAAACGCGTCCCGAACGATGCTTTTCAATATTCACACCTGCGAATGGGACGACGAGCTTCTGAATATTTTCGGAATCCCGAAAAACTCTCTGCCGAAAGTTATCATGTCGGACGAGAAGGTTGGAGAATTCGAGTATAACGGGGTTAAAATTCCCGTTTGCGGAGTCGCGGGGGATCAGCAGGCGGCGCTTGTCGGACAAGGCTGCCTCAACGTCGGCGATAGTAAAATAACTTACGGAACAGGGCTTTTCATGCTGTATAACACGGGCGAAAAGGCTATTATTTCTAAAAACGGACTTGTTACGACGATAGGTTACGGCATAGGCGGCAAAATTTCTTACGCTTTCGAGGGGAGCGTTTTCAATGCGGGCAGCGCGGTGCAGTGGCTCAGGGATAACTTGCGATTTTTCCGCCATTCGTCCGAAAGCGAAGCCCTTGCGGCTTCCGTCGAGGATTCGGGCGGGGTTTACGTCGTCCCCGCGTTTACGGGGCTTGGCGCACCATATTGGGATCCCGAAGCGAAGGGGCTTATTACGGGGATAACCCGCGCCACGACGAAGGCGCATATAACGAGGGCGACGCTCGAATCGATGGCGTATTCGGCAAAAGACCTCGTAATCGTTATGGAAAAAGAAAGCGGAATCAAGCTTTCCGAGCTTAAATGCGACGGCGGAGCCTCTTCTAACGACCTTCTGATGCAGTTTCAGGCGGACGTTCTGGGCGTCGGCGTGAACAGACCGAGAGAAAAGGAAAGCACCGCGCTCGGAGCGGTGTATTTATGCGCGCTCGGGCTTAATCTTATTAAAAAAGAAGATATTTCGGATCTTCGGGAATGCGAGAAATTTTTTGAGCCGAAATACGACGAAGTAAAATACGGAAAATTATACGACGGATGGAAAAGAGCCGTCGGGAGGTGTCTGCATGACTGAAAAATCATTTATTTCATACGACGGTAAAAAGGTGGGTTACAGAGAATGGCGACCCGAAAATCCGACGGGGCTTGTTCAGATTGCTCACGGAATGGCGGAAAGTACGGCAAGATACGACGATTTCGCAAGTTATCTCGCAAAGCGCGGTTTTCTCGTTTTCGGCGACGACCACAGAGGTCACGGGCTTACCGACGGAAGAACGGGCTATGCGGACGGCGAAATGTTCGAGGACACCTTAAAGGATATGGCAACGCTCACGAAGATGTACAAAGAGGAGTTTCCGTCTCTGCCGTTTTTCATTTTCGGGCATAGTTACGGCTCGTTTTTAACTCAGGCGTATATCGAGCGTTATCCCGATAATCCGTGCGGGGCGGTTTTGTGCGGAAGCGCGTATCTTCACGATATATCGTCTTTTGCGGGTAAAGTCGTCGCGGGGTTTAACTGCCTTATCGGCAGGAAAAATAAAAGGGCGGAGTTTATCGCAAAGCTCTCTTTCGGCGCATATAACAAAAAATGCCCCGAGGGAACGACCTTTATATCGTCGATAAAAGAAGAATGCGACAAATACGATTCGTTTCCCGACTGCAATTACACTCTGAGCTATAATTTTTACAGGTCGTTCTTTAAAAATCTTGCCAAAAACTATAAGAAAAAATACTATAAAAACATTAACGCAGATAATCCGATACTTATCGTTTCGGGGCAGGACGACCCCGTCGGAGGGTACAGAAAACTCGTCGATAAACTCTACGATTTTTATAAACACAAAGTCGGCGTCGAGAGGGTCGAAAAGGTATTATACCCCGGGGTAAGACACGAACTTTTAAACGATACGTCGAGAGAGGACGCGTATAAAAAGATAGGCGATTTCATCTCGGCGGCGTTCGATGCCGAAAAGAGAAAGAGCGATGAACTCAGATAATGAGCTTAAAACGTCAAAGGCGGAAATCTCTTTGCCGCGCGAGGTGGAAAACATCATAGAAAGCCTTGAAGCGGGCGGTTTTAAAGCTTACGCCGTCGGCGGGGCGGTGAGAGATTGCGTTTCGGGGCTTACGCCCGATGATTGGGATATAACCACCTCCGCTCGCCCCGAAGAGATAAAAAAAGTGTTTTCCAAGCGTGAAACGATTGAGACGGGCATAAAGCACGGAACGGTAACCGTGCTTATCGATCATAAGCCTTATGAGGTGACTTCTTTCAGGAGCGAAGGCTCTTATTCCGATTGCCGCCACCCCGACAAAGTTGAATTCGTCACAGAACTGAGCGAGGATTTAAGGCGGAGAGACTTCACGGTAAATTCGCTTGCTTACAACAAAAAAGAGGGTTTAATCGACTTATACGGCGGTTTATCCGATATAGATAATAAGATAATACGCACTGTCGGTAAGGCGGAAGAACGCTTTTCGGAGGACGCGCTCCGCATTCTCCGCGCCGTGAGATTTTCCTCAAAACTCGGGTTTCGGATAGAACCCGAAACTAAAAATGCCGCCGAAAAGCTTAAAGGTATGCTTTGCGGAATTTCCGCGGAGAGGATTTTTTCCGAGCTGAGCAAAACGCTTTCGGGGAAAAACGCGGTAAACGCCCTTCTGGACAATAGCGGCATAATATGCGAAATAATACCCGAAATGAAACCGTGCGCGGGGTTTAACCAGCATTCGAAATGGCATAAGTACGACGTTTACGAACATATCGTTCGTTCCGTCGGCGCGATAGATAGTAAGCCCGAGCTTAAATGGGCGATGTTTCTGCACGATATCGGAAAACCCGAAAAGTTCTTCATGAAGGACGGCGAAGGGCATTTTTACGGGCATGCCGATCTTTCGGCAAAAATCGCCGAAAGAATTTTGTTGAGGCTGAAAGCTTCCAATTCGCTGAGAGAACGGGTGGTTTTTCTTGTAAAAAATCACGACAGACCTTTCCCGGAAAGCAAGGTTAAGATTAAAAAAATGTTGAGAGACTTCGGCGCGGAGTGCTTTTTCTCCCTTGTCGAAGTGAAAAAAGCCGACAATGCGGCGCAGGGGACGGATATAGCTCTCGCCGAATCGGAAAAGACCGAAAATATTAAAAAAACGGCGGAAAAGATAATAGAAAGCGGCGAATGTTTCACGTTAAAACAAATGAAGATAAGCGGCAAAGAGCTTTCGGATATCGGATTTAAAGGGAAATCAGTCGGGGAAGAGCTTGAAAAGCTTCTCGATATGTGTATAGTGTCGCCCGAACTGAACGATGAAAACAAGCTTGTCGGCTTAGCCGAAAAACATATGGAGAAAATAAATAAGTCGTCATATAAGTCGATTAACGAGGGTTTTTAACGATGAACGACGTGTTGAAAAACAAAATATCGATGTTGCCGACCGCCCCGGGCGTATACGTTATGCTGGATAAGGACGGAAAGATAATTTACGTCGGAAAGGCGAAGATTCTTAAAAACAGAGTCAAGCAATATTTCTATTCCACGCAAAAAACGGAAAAGGTCGCGGCGATGGTTTCCAATATCGCCGATTTCTATTATATAATAACCGAATCGGAAATCGACGCGCTGTCGCTCGAAAACAACCTCATCAAAAAGCATAAACCGCATTATAACATTCTTTTAAAGGACGATAAAACTTATCCGTATATAAAAGTCGATTTAAAATCGAAGTTCCCCGCGTTTACGGTTACGAGAAAGATAAAGCGCGACGGCGCGAAATATTTCGGTCCGTTTATGGGCGGGGTGAACGTTAAGGATACGCTCGAAATCATAAACACCGCGTACATGACGAGGACGTGCAATATCGTTATCGACCCCGCGAAGCCGAAAAGGGAATGCCTTAACTATCATATCGGCAAATGCCTTGCGCCCTGCGCGGGGAAATGTACCGAAAAGGAATATGACGAAAGGGTTAAAGGCGCGCTCGATTTTCTTTCGGGCGACGACGAAAAAGTCGAAGAAATTTTAAAAGAAAGAATGACGAGATGTTCGGAGATAGAGGAGTTCGAACTTGCGCTTTCTTATCGCGAAAAGCTCAAAATGCTCGATAAAATCAAGCTCATAAGGATAACCGCGCTCAACAGGTTCGTCAACGCCGACGTGATCGCCGTTTCGACGAACGGGGTTTTCGGCGCGATAAACGCTCTTTTTATAAGAAGCGGCAGAATGCAGGGCGGAAAAAATTTCGCCATATCGGACGCAGAAGAGAGCAATTCGGAAAGACTTTCGTCGTTTATTATGCAATATTACGCTTCGGGAGTGGAAATTCCCGACGAAATAATGCTTTCCGAGCCTGCGGAAGACATGGATATTTTATCGGAGTATTTTAAAAAGGAATATTCGAAATCGGTTAAAATTTACGTTCCCGAAAGGGGAGATAAGAAAAAACTGACCCGAATGGCAACCGAGAACGCCGAGGACTACCTCGAAAAAGAGGTTGACAGAATAAAACATAAAGACGATATGACGACGGCTGCGTGCGTGAAGATGAAACAAATTCTTTCGCTTAAGAACGTGCCGAAGCGCATAGAGTGTTACGATATTTCGCATATAAGCGGCGTGGATAAAGTCGGCTCGATGGTCGTTTTCGAAAACGGCGAGGCGGCAAAAACCGAATACAGAAGATTCCGCATAAAAACCGTCGAAGGATCGGACGATTTTGCTTGTCTTAAAGAGGTTTTGTCGCGGCGGCTTGCTAAAATCGGCACGGAAGAGGAGGAGAAGTTTCCTAAGCCCGACCTTATCGTAATCGACGGCGGCAAAGGTCAGCTTTCATCCGTCAAAGAGGTTTTCGACGATATGGGCGTTTCCGATATAGACCTTATCTCGCTCGCCAAAAAAGAAGAGGAGATTTTCACGCTCGGGTCGGCGGAGCCGATCGTTCTCCCTCGGCGGGATTACGTTTTAAGGCTTTTGCAGAGGCTGAGAGACGAGGCGCACAGATTCGCCATAACGTATCACAGGCAAACTCACGAAAGAACGAATCTTCAATCGGAGCTTAAAAACATCGAAGGAATAGGCGAAGTGAAAAGAAAAGCCCTGATAGAAAAATTCGGGAGCCTGGAAAACATAAAACGCGCAACGAAAGAAGAACTCACGGAAACGGACGGAATAGGCGAAAAACAAGCCGATTCGATTATGAATTATTTCGCTTCGCGTGAGTAGAACAAAAACGATTATCATCGGGCAGCCCGAAAATCGGGAATGAGACCCCGAAATTTAATATAACAGGAGAAATAAAATGAAACCTACAAAAGTAAACAACGAAGTCGTAACGGTAAGCGTAAACGAATTCGCAAAAACGCTGGATTTAGAAATCGTCTTCGAGGGAAGAGGGGAGATATCTCTGCAATCGATAAGCGTTTCCCGCCCCGGACTTCAGCTTTCGGGATATCTGAAACACTTCGACGCGACGAGAATTCAGGTTTTAGGTCACGCCGAGTATGAATATATGCGCGAGATGCAAAAAGACAAACGCGACGCAATGATAGACGCGTTGTTCAAGGTGAATATCCCGTGTCTTATTATCGCGCGCGGACTCGAATTTTCGGCGGAAACGATTAACGTCGCCAAGAAATATAATTGTCCGCTTTTCCGCTCCGCAAAAATAACCACGGTGCTTATAAACGACATAACCATTTATCAGAGCGAGCTTCTGGCTCCCACCGAGGTTATGCACGGCGTTTTGGTGGACGTTTTCGGCGTGGGCATTCTCATAACGGGTAAATCGGGCGTCGGGAAGAGCGAAATCGCGCTCGAACTCGTCAATCGCGGACACCGTCTCATCGCCGACGATTCCGTCGTTATCAAAAACATAAACGACCAGCTTATAGGTAAATCGCCCGAAAAAATCAGATATTATATGGAGATTCGCGGAATCGGCATTATCAACATTCAGAGAATGTTCGGTCCGGGATCCGTGCGCCCGTACAAAGGAGTCGACATCATCGCCGAACTTTCGCCGTGGGAGCAGGGGAAAAATTATGACAGAATAGGCATAAACGAACAGTTTGAGGAAATTTTAGGCATTAAAATTCAGAAGGTCACAATCCCCGTTACGCCCGGAAGAAATATCCCGATAGTTCTCGAAACGGCGGCAAGAAAATTCCGTCTGAGACAGGAGGGTTACGACCCCGCTTCCGATCTCATGGAAAGCGTGTTCGGCATCGCGGGAGAATAATCAAACCGTAAAAGATAGGCTATAAGTCGATTATCTGTGCTTTTTTGCAATCAATAAGCAACCGGATAAAACAATTCCGATTAAACAAACGAGGAAAATTCTATGGACGAAAGAGAAAAAATCGCATATGCGAAATCGTTTATCGATAAAATGGCGGAGGGAATAAATCCTTTGACGGGCGAACAAATTCCCGACGGCGAGCTTTTAAATAACGTGCGCATATCGCGCTGTTTGTTTTATGTTTCGGAAATTTTGGGCAAGGCGATTTCGTATGAGGAAACTCCTCAAAAAAAAGCCGTAAAAAGCAAGATTAAGCGATATGTCTGGAAAGACGAGTTTGCGGAGCTGTTCAGGTTTTCGAACGAGCCGGTTTATATGAAGTATATCGTCGGGAATTTCGACGAACTGAATGCGGAAGAAGGGATTAAATTTCCGCGCGTTGCGCTGTCACGGTGGCTGCTTGCGGGTAATTATATAGAGGAAATAGAGAAGAACGGAAAAAATTACAAATTTCCTACGCAAAAGGGTTTGGACAACGGCTTTTTGTCGGTTTACAGAGACGATTACGGGAGCGGTTATTACGCGTTGATGTATTCTTTGGCGGCGCAAAAACTCATCGTCGGAAGCGCGGCGGAAATTCTCGGAGAATATTACGGCGAAAAAGATCGCGTCGCCGAAGAAAAAGCCGCGGCAAAAGCTATCGCTAAGAAATCCGACCCAGCGGGCGAACGGAAAACTTTCGAAAATCAGGGGTTGCCCTGGAGCAGGACGGACGACGATAAACTGCGGGAAATGTTTTCGGACGGGCTTACGGTCGGCGAGATGATGAAAGAGCTTAAACGTAGTCGCGGAGGGATAAAAGCCCGTCTCGGAGTTCTCGGGCTTATCGATTCTCTCGGCGGCGCGTTGTGACCCGATTGTTTCCGCAAGCGATTGATTTTCGGATGATCGCGAACACCGTGCGGTTTCGGCATCGCTTGGCCGGCATACGGAACGTATCGGAAGTGTCTTAAATAATATTTGACGCCGCGCACTTACGACGAGAAATTTTATTTAAAATTTTTTTGTAAAAGCATGCAAAAATGCTTGCCAAAAACAAATTAAACGTGTAAAATAATGAAGTCGGTTGGAGTTGATGCTTCAAATAATCGTTTTATCGGTATTTGACTAATCAACGGCAACGCGGCTTCAGATATTGGGGTGTCGCCAAGCGGTAAGGCAACGGACTCTGACTCCGTCATCCGGGAGTTCAAATCTCTCCACCCCAGCCAAGAGGGAATAATACGAACTATGAAGGAAATTCACGGTTCGTATTATTTTTTACGCAAGAATATTTCGGCGTTATCGTTCGCAGAATTCCGCGATTTTAAAGAGATTTTACGCGAAACCGATATCGCCGCCGTCAGTAAGACGGTAATATATATCGTAAAATAATAATCTTGCTAAATTTATACAAATTTAACGGCGAGTTATTGCAAATAACGTTTAGCCGAGGTTGAGTTTTCGTATTTTGGTATTTTCTCCTAATTTTTTTGCCTGTTTTCGGGCGTGGGGTTGTAGCACAGAGAAAAACGAAAGTCAACGGGAAAAATTAACGCTTAAAATTCGTATAAAGATTTCAGAGTCAAATTCGATGAAAATTCGAGTTTGGCTCTATTTTTTTATCTGTTTTTAAAAATTAAATCCTTTTATGCGTTAATTTGTTCCGTTGTCGTTGACTTTCGTGCTTACAGCCGTTAAATAAAAAGAATATAAATTTTCTCGGTGCTACTTTTCCCCTTGCCGAAAAAGGCAAATAAAAATTAGGAGATTGTATCCAAAATGAAAAAAGTAGTTTACTCAATCAAAAAAGTCAGAAATCCTGACGAAAAATTATCCGGTTTCGGATTTATCAACGACGAAGGAACGTTGCTATGTAAGTGCATTTCAAAAACAGGCAAACGTTACACGCGAGCATTTGATGAAGTTGAACAGCATTGTCACCCTATAATCGGGAAAGAAAACGAGTTCAAAGGCTACGTAACTATGTATTACAATGACGTTCCCCTTTACAACAAAGAACACGACAATTACGACGTAAGAGATATCGAAGTCGAATATTCGGTATGGTACAAAACTATGGAGGAAAATTAAAATGCCCGAATTTGATTATTTTAACGGTGAAAATTTCATAACGTTCGATTTAATCGAAATCGACGACG
>ENA-ORRN01002311-ORRN01002311.1-human-gut-metagenome-genome-assembly--contig:-NODE-2311-length-12260-cov-3.208193_pt1 | contig 12260 bp, 9 predicted proteins | sample MGYA00242174_ERZ509132 | MGnify/ENA primary metagenome ERZ509132 (study PRJEB26280, sample SAMEA2338671) | human gut metagenome | biome: human gut; feature: human-associated habitat; material: faeces...
CCCAGACAGAGACGATAGACCTGACGCTGGAACAGTCGCTGGAACTGCTTCAGAAAGGAAACCGTAGTATCCGGATGGCAGGGAAGGAGGTTGAACTGGCAAAGAATGAGCATCAGAAACTGAACTCATTCTGGTATCCTTCGGTTGGAGCGGTCGGCGCTTTTGTGCATATGTCGAATCCTATCGAGGTCAAACAGCCGCTTAACCAGTTCACCGACCCGGCAAAAGACTTTGTCCATTCCATCATCCCCGATGATCAGTTTATCTCTTCCATCCTGGATAAGATCGGTCAGAACACGTTGACGCTGCCGCTTATTTCGCAGAATATCACTTCTATCGACGCTAATGTAACCTGGCCCCTGTTTACCGGCGGTAAACGTATTTTCGCCAGTAAGATCGGGAAAACAATGGTCGGTATCGCTGAGGTAAACCGTGAACAGGTCAATGCCGACCAGCAATCGAAGTTGGTTGAATGTTATTTCGGTTTGCGTCTCGGGCAACGTGTTGTCGCCGTGAAAGAAGCTACGTATAATTCCCTGAAAACCCATTATGACCAGGCTCTCAAACTGGAACAGAACGGGATGATCAACCGTGCGGAACGTCTTTTTGCCCAGGTGAGCATGGATGAGGCTAAGCGTGAACTGGATTCCGCCCGCAAAGATTTGGAAGTGGCCGGGCAAGCGCTGAAAAGCCTGATCGATCTGGATGCCGATAAGGAGATCAGCACGACAACTTCCCTTTTCATCAATGAGAATATTCCTTCGGCCGATTATTTCAAAGAACTGGTACCGGTCAACAACTATATGGTGAACCAGTTGAAACTACAGCAAAATATAGCCGGCAACGAATTGAAGATAGGCCGTACCGGATACCTTCCCACTATTGCCTTATTCGGAAAACAGACGCTTTATTCAAATGGGGTGGATAAATACCTGATGCCCCGCACAATGATCGGTGTCGGTTTTACCTGGAATATCTTCGACGGTTTGAACCGGGAGAAAAAGATACGCCAGGCCCGTCTGACCAGCCAGACACTGGCGATAGGAAAGGACAAAGCGGTCACCGAACTGAAGGTCGGCGTAGATAAATATTATACTCAGTTGCAGAATGCCCTCGACAATGTAAAGGCTCTGAATACAACTTTGGAAATGAGCGAGGAACTGGTCCGTATCCGTCAGAAATCCTTCCAGGAGGGAATGGCAACTTCAACCGAGGTGGTCGATGCCGAGGTAATGTTGTCAAAGGTAAAGACCGCTTTCCTGCTGGCTTATTACCAGTATGATGTGGCATTGATCAACTTACTTTCTATCTGTGGCATTCCGGAAGCATTCCAGCAATACAGGGTGGAAGGGGTAACGGAGATAATTTAATCTACTTTATATCAATAATTGAATTAACAAAAAACACAAATAATTATGGACAAGACTAAGAAATATCTGACGATCTCTTTTATAGTGGTACTGATCGCCGTTATAATCATATCCGCTGTAGGGATGCTGTTGCTGAAGAAAAAGCCGGTTATCCTTCAGGGGCAGATTGAATCTACCGAAATACGTATCTCCGGAAAACTCCCTGGGCGTATCGATACGTTCCTTGTGAAAGAGGGACAGCATGTAAAAGCCGGCGATACGCTTGTCGTCATCAACAGTCCGGAAGCAATGGCTAAATACCAACAAGTAAATGCCCTGGAAGATATTGCCAAGTACCAGCACCAGAAAATCGACGAAGGAACCCGTAAACAAATCGTTGCCTCCGTCCTTCAATTATGGAACAAGTCAAAATCGGATTTACAACTGGCAAAAACGACTTACGACCGTATTCAGGCCCTTTATAAAGATAGCGTGGTCACCTCCCAGCGAAAAGATGAAGTGGAAGCGCTTTATAACGCAGCTGTGGCTAACGAACGCGCTTATGAACAAGACCAGATGGCTCGCGACGGTGCCCGGATACAAGATAAGGAAAGCGCCCGTTCACTGGTGGCAGCCGCCCAGGGTACAGTCAACGAGGTAGAAGCCCTTTTACAGGATGCCCGCCTGGTTGCTCCCGAATCAGGTCAGATATCGACTATTTTCCCGAAACGTGGAGAGTTGGTCGGTGCCGGGATGCCGATCATGAACCTGGTGGTACTGGATGATGCACATGTCGTGCTGAATGTCCGTGAAGACCGTCTGCCATTATTTAAGATGGGCGGAACATTTCTTGCCGACGTGCCGGCTATTGCCGCAAAAGATATTGAGTTCAAGATCAACTATGTCAGTCCGCTGGGTAGTTTCGCTACCTGGAAATCCACAAAGCAGACCGGAAGTTATGATTTAAGGACGTTCGAGATACATGCCCTTCCGGTAAAGCCGGTCGACGGACTGCGTCCCGGCATGTCGGTCCTGGTTGATTTGGGAAAACAATAATGGGCATGATCTATGAGTAATAATAAACAACATAGTCCTTTTTACAATGTGCTCCGCCGCGAACTGCAACGGATGGTTTCACGCAGGCTCTATTTCGGGGTTTGCATCGTGTTGCCGCTGTTCTGTATCTTCTTTATGTCCACGATCTTCGGTAACGGGCAGATGGAGAATATCCCGGTAGGTATTGTCGATCAGGACCAGTCTGCTTTATCCCGCGAATTGACCCGCCAGGTCGAAGCTGTTCCGACTTTCCGTGTCACGCATCATTATGCGGATGCCGAAACCGCACGGAAAGCGACACAAGCCAAAGAAATATATGGCTATCTGGTTATCCCGAACCGTTTTGAGGAAGACGTGACGGGTGGGAGGCAGGCTACTTTATCCTATTATTATCATTATGCTTTGCTGAGTGTCGGCGGAGAGGTCAGAGGGGCTTTCGAAAGTCTGTTGCGCACCTTTTCGATGGCTCCGATCGTGGTACAGGCTACAGCGATGGGAATCAGCCAGAAAGAAGTGTCGACCTTCCTGGTTCCTATCCGGGCACAGAATCATCCGTTATTCAATCCGGACCTGGATTATTCCGTTTATCTGAGCAATCCGTTCTTCTTTATCTTCTTTCAGGTGCTGATTTTGCTTACGACGGTTTATGCGGTGGGAAGTGAGATAAAGTTCCGTACCGGTGACGATTGGCTGGCAACGGCGAAGATGAATATGGTAACCGCTCTTTTCGGAAAATTATTGCCTTACACCATCATCTTTTCCCTGATGAGCATCCTGGCTAATTATGTTATGTTCGGTCTGATGAATATACCTTTTTCCTGTGGATTCTGGCCGTTGAACCTGACCTCTGTCCTGTTCGTGATCGCATCCCAGGCTCTGGCGGTGTTCCTTTTCTCCCTTTTTCCGGCAATCAGCATCATTATCAGTATCGTGTCGATGGTCGGTTCGCTGGGGGCGACCTTGTCGGGTGTTACGTTTCCGGCTCCGGCCATGTATGCACCGGTCTATTATACTTCTTTCCTGTTTCCGGTACGTCATTTTGTGGAGATCAATCAGAACCTGTTGTACGGCGATTATGGGTTTGCCTATACCTGGTGGAACTTCAGCACGTTGTTCTGTTTTATATTGGTTGCGTTTCTGATGGTACCGCATTTAAAAAGTGCAATATTAAGTCATAAGTATGAAAATATCAAATAACATAAAAGCTGGTCTGAACAATATATCGTCCATTATCTTGAATGAGTTCAAAACCATCTCAGGCAGTTTCGCCATCGTGTTGGTGCTGATGGGGGGGATATTTATGTACGGTCTGCTATATAATTATATGTACGCCCCTGATGTGGTCCGTAATGTCCCGGTTGTTGTGGTGGATAATTCGAAAACGGAGTTGAGCCGCGAGTATATCCGTTTGCTGAATGCCACTCCGCAGGTCGACGTGATTGCTACCGGTGAGGATTATCCGCAGGCACAGGAGTTGATGAAAATGGATGAAGTCGCCGGCATTTTATACTTGCCGTACGACTTTACCGACCGGGTTTCCCGTGGTGACGAGTCGGTCTTTATCATGTATGAAACGACCAATGCATTCCTCAACTACCTGGCGATGCAGGAAGCGTCGGCCGGTTCGATGCTAGCGCTGAACGACCGCTACCGGCCTGAAATGGTGGTATTTCTCCCCAGCCAGGATGCCGCGCAGTTATCTGTGGCGAAACCGATCAATGTGGCTGGAACCGCCTTGTATAATTATACGGAAGGATATGGAACGTATCTGATCCCGGCTGTGCTGATCGTTATCATGTTTCAGACCTTATTGATGGTGATCGGGATGGTCAGCGGGGAGGAGCGGCAGTTCAAACTGTTGCAGGTGTATCGCCCGACCTTCGGACAAGCCGGACGCCTTGTGATCGGAAAGACATTTGTGTATATGATGTTGTATGCCGTCTTTTCGCTTTTCCTGCTGGGATTGATCCCGCTGATATTCGACTTGCCGGATATCGGTAATGTATGGAATATAATCATGCTACTGATTCCTTTCCTGATGGCGACGAGTTTCTTTGGCCTGACTGCTTCCGTTGTCTTTACCGATTCGGATGCCCCTTTGCTGATGATCGCTTTCTTTTCGGTCGGGTTGATCTTCCTGTCCGGTGTCTCTTATCCGTTGGAACTGATGCCCTGGTACTGGAAGTTATCGCATTTCCTGATTCCGGCAGCACCGGCAACCCTCGCCTACGTTAAATTAAATTCGATGGGAGCCTCGATGGCAGAGATCCATACGGAATATGTCACCTTATGGGTTCAATGTGCGGTGTATTTCGTATTGGCTTGTTGGGCGTATCGGTATAATATACGGAAGACGAAGCTGTAGCCGGTATAGTCTTGATCTTTTGTTTATTCTATTCTTCCGTTATCCATTCGCCTATGTTACGTGTTTCGTGGTTGAATGAGACACCGACTTTGACCAGTTTTCGATGATCGGCGGTGTAAGGAATGAGGTAGCCTTTACTGTTTATCTGACGGAGTGCCTCTTCGGCTGAACCGTCCAGTTTAAATTCGAATACGTAAATATAGTCCGGTGTCTGTACAACGGCATCGGCACGTCCTTGGGCACTTTGTACTTCTGCTTGTGTGAACTGTCCCATTAACTTGAATACCAGATAGAATACCACTTGGTAATGGCGTTCTGTTTTTGTATTCAATTCGTAAGGGAAATCAGCAAAAAAAGCACGCAGGCGATTCAGGAAACTTTCGGTCTGCCCGGCCCATAATTCATTTGTGAACTGTCCGATATAAAACGGTGCATTTGCAGATGATACCGGCGTATATAAAGGTGTCACGAAATTAAGAAAGCCATACTTTACTTCTTCATTCGGAAAACCGAGGGTGTAAAGCATGAACCGTTCGTCGTACCCCTTTATTGTCAAGTAACCGCTTTGATAGATAACAGGAACGGGTTCCTGAAAGTCTACCCGGTAGTCGGTCAGCGAAGCGGCACTTACTTGTATTCCATCCAGATCACGCAGGTCGTAATTGGTTTTACGAAGCATGTAGATCAGGAAGGAGGGGGTACCGGTGGCAAACCAGTAGTTTTTGAAATCCAGATCCTTGAATGTCTTCAAAACGCTGAAAGGATTGAATACACCTTCTTTGGCTTTTTCCATGAAGCGATAACCGTCGTATTGCCGGGTGAGCTTTGCCATTGTTTCTGAATATGTCAGGCCGGAAGCCTCTCCCAAAGCATTCAGTTCGGGGCCGAAGGTCGACTCTATCTCTTCACGTGTCAGTCCGCAGAGATAGGTTGAACGCCAGCTGATACTGATATCGTCCAGGTGATTCAGCGTACTGAATACGCCCACTTGCGCAAACTTGGTAACACCGGTGATAAAGACGAATTTCAGATATGGATCAGCATCTTTCAGAACAGTATAAAAGGCCGTTAATGTGCTACGAAAACTATTTTGCAAAGCTTCATCATGATAGGTTTGCAATAGAGGCTTATCGTATTCATCGATCAGAACGACGGCTCCGTGCCCTGTTTTTTTGCGGGCATTCTCCAGAACAGCCATAAAACGAGTGGCGAAGGTCGAGGTTCCGGGATTGGTCCCGTACATTTCTTCCCACTTTTGCAGGTGCGCTTCGAGAATGCCTTCCAGATGTTCGGCAGACTCATACTTCTCTGCATTCAGGCTGAGGTGTAATACCGGATGGACATTCCATTCGGTTTCAAGGCTATCGATTGCCAACCCTTTGAACAACTCTTTTTTTCCTTCGAAATACGCTTTGAATGTAGAAAGCAGCAAGCTTTTGCCGAAGCGTCGCGGACGGCTCAGAAAATAGGCAGCACCAGTGGAGACCAGTTCATATACGAAAGCTGTTTTATCGACATAGAGATAACCTTCTGTACGAAGCTTCTCAAATTCCTGTATCCCGATAGGGAGCTTTCTGAATGGATTTATCGGTGTCATAACGAATGTCTTTTAGTTGTTGCGAACACAAATATAGCTAATCTTTTGCATTCACAGATAAGGAATGTTTATTCATTTCCTCGTAAAAATCCCATCATGCCGAAGATCACAGGAATTTATTATTGCATCTCTCTGATGTGTACGTCTATATTGCTGTTTTTCAGTTTTTCTTTGATCTCTTCCACCTTTGTGTCGCCGTAATGGTATGGGTAAACGACACATAAGAAATAACATTTTAAGTTTCATAAGCGGATAATTTTATACTCAGACAATATGTACAAAGATAATAAAGTATTACATTTGTCGGCATATCTGATAACATGAGAAAAGAAATGAAACGAATACTACTACTAATTTTGATTTGTTGCCACTTATTGCCGGCAACTGCGCAGAAGAACGCCCCTAAATGGATGGACAAAAGTAAAAAAGCGGTTGTTTTAATCACTACATACGGGAAAGACGGAGCTAAGCTGACCTCGGGTACCGGTATTTTTGTCTCTGAAACGGGAGATGTCCTTTCTGCTTACGAGTTATTCAAAGGGGCGGAAAAAGCAACCGTGACGGATACGGAAGGAAAAACTTATCCGGTTACAAGAGTGATCGGTGCCGATGAATTGTATGATGTCATCAAGGTAAAAGCGGAAACACCGAAGAAAGTACAGTTTTTCCCGATTGCAGCCGATCCGTTGGCGGTAGGCACTGTCGCTTATTTGTTACCCTATTCGACTGAAAAGAAAGCAGATTTCGAACAGGGCACGATCACGGAAGTCAGCAAACTGAAAGATCCGTATAGTTACTATAAATTATCCGTTCCGTTGGAAGATGGCCGGGTGAATTCACCGATATTGAATGCCGAAGGTGAAGTGTTCGGACTGGCACAGGCCGATGCTTCCGGAAAGAAGGATGTATCATATGCTGTCTCAGCCTCTTATGTGAACAACCTCGCCGTTTCGTCGACCGATTTCCTGAATTCCGTTTATAATAATATCGGTATCAAGAAAGCCTGGCCGGCTGATGTGGAGCAGGCTCAGGTGGCTCTGTTCCTGAAAGGAAGTACGCAGGATGCAAAAACATATCTGGAAACACTGAATGATTTTATTGCAACTTTCCCGAATTCGGCCGACGGTTATCTGAACCGTGCCAACCATTATGCCGGACGTCGTGCCGAGCTGGCAGCTACTCCGGGCGAACAGGCTAATTATCTGAAACTGGCATTGGATGATATTGAAACAGCTTCCAAATACAGTGATAAGAAAGGGGATGTATATTATAATAAAGCGAAACTGATCTATGGCGTGTCTGCCGGTGATACCACGCTGACCGATCCGGCATGGAGTGTACAAGCTGCACAACAGACTATCCAAAAGGCTATTGAAGAGGATGACGCTCCTGTTTACCATCAGTTGGCGGGTGATATTCATTTCTACCTGAAAGAATTCGACCAGGCTTATAACGAATATATGGTCGTGAATAACAGTGACCTGGCATCGCCTAACTCTTTTTACTGGGCAGCCAAGGCGAAAGAAAATACTCCCGGATTCAATATCGGCGATGTGATTGCTTTGCTGGACGGTGCAGTAGACAAATGCGGCCTGCCTCTTACTTCCGAAGCCGGCCAGTATATTTTGGAACGAATAGACTGGAAACTTCGTTTGTCTCAATATGCGGAAGCGATAGCCGATTATGACCTGTATTATAAGGCAATGAAAGGCGATGTCGGCAGTAGTTTTTATTTCTACCGTGAACAGGCAAAATTCCGTGCCGGTGATATGGAAGGTGCTTTGGCTGATATCAAGGAAGCGGTTCGTCTGAGTCCTGATGTACCCGATTATCGGGCGGAAGAGGCATCTGTATATGTCCGCATGAAAAATTATACCGACGCATTGGCTAGCATCGAGGAAACATTGAAAGTGGCTCCCGATTTTGCGGCTTGCTACCGTTTGAAAGGTATCTGTTATGTGCGTATGGAAAAGAAAGCGGAAGCCTGTGAAGCGCTGAACAAAGCGAAAGAACTGGGTGACCCGTTGGCTGAAAGACTGATAAAGGAACATTGTAAATAAGATCCGGATATGAATAGTGTAAAAAGTATTTTCATTGTGGTTGCCTTGGGCTTGTGTCTGATCGGTACAAGTAGTTGTAAAGGTAAGTCAGGACAAAAAGACAGTAAGGAGTCGGAGACTCGTACAACGGTTCAAACAACCCTTTTCGATAAGTCATTGCCCGAAATCAAAGAGTTGGTCGAGGGAAAATGGGAGTTGGTAAGCGGACAGAATACCACTCAGCTTTGTGAGTTTGAAAATACTTTCATCCAGTTCAACGGCGATAAATACGTCTGGACAGAAGAAGGCAAAGACGAACCGGGCGACCTGAACTGGCGGAAAGCCGATACGGGAGCGGGTTACGAAGCCTATCTGATGGATGTGTTTTTAGAAACGAGTCCTTCTTATCCGTTAGCTATCAAAGGCGATACACTATTTATCCAGGATTGTACAGAGACAGCCTATAAATATACGTTGGTGAGACGTTGAATTAATTGACCTTACTTTTCTCTTGATAGAAAAGTAACATTCAAATCTGATAATAACTGAACTATAAAGCAATTACATCTATTGTTTTTGAAATCAACTATCATACTATCATAGTCTAATGTAATATGCATATAATTAGTGTATTAGTCTATGATAGTTGTTATTGTTAACTGTCATTTATCTATCATTCAACTATCATATTAACATTGTTTTAACCAAACTATCGTTCCTGTATCTATTAAAAATCCTCTATCCTAAAGTCTTTTTTACCGGAATATACAGACCTATTTCATTAAAACACCTATTTATTGTTGTCAGGATGCCCGTTTTATCCTGTTTGACACCCGGATGTTGACGATGCTCAGACCCGGGTGTCGGCAATCTTGAGACCCGGGTCTCAAACAACAAAAGTAATTACTTCCTTGAAAATAAGTCATATACTTCAGCAAAATAAGAAGCTTGCCTTGGGTTTCCGGATAGGACTATGATAGTTGCATGATAGATAAATGACAGTTAACAATAACAACTATCATAAGGTAATGCTTTTATAATTAGTGTGTTACTCTTTAAAATGATAGTATGACAGTAGATTCGATGAAGTTGTTTTTAAGACACATTCAAATCCAGTCAATAATTGAATTGCTAATCCCACAAACTTAACTGTATCCCGCCTTTACCTTTATCCTCTTTCTTTTGCGGCTTTTTAGCATTGCCGAAAACGGTTTTACCACCATATTTATAAGACGTGTCCCGTTCATGTTGAACCCAGTCGTCGAAATAGTTACTCGGAGTATAACTTTTCTCCATCTCCTGGGATATTTTGGACAGGTTCTTTAAGGCATTTGATTTGTCCTTTTCTCCAAGCCGTGCCTGACGGATTGCCTTGTCAAAGACTTCGATAGTCTCATCATAAACGCTTGTCGGAACCGGGAACGGATGTCCGTCTTTCCCTCCATGGGCAAAAGAGAAACGTGCCGGATCGGAGAAGCGGGAAGGGGTTCCGTGTATTACTTCGCTGACCAATGTAAGAGATTGCAACGTGCGCGGTCCGACTCCTTCCAGCAAAAGCAACGATTCCATATCGGATACATTGGTTTCGTGTGCCAGGATGAGGGCGGCTCCGAGCCGTTTGAGGTTTACGTCTTCGGCTTTTACTTCGTGATGGTTGGGCAGGATGATGGATACTTCACGCATTAGTTTGTCCGGCGATTCCTTTGTCAATTCCATGATGCCTTCTTTGGTCGGGGCCGCAAGTTTATCGGTCAGGTTGAGGATCAATCCCTGATTTCTTCCGCAGACAGACGTATGCGGTTCCTCCATAAAAGAACGTAAAGAGGAAGAAAGCCAGTGGTAGCGCCGTGCCATACGTTCATTCGGGTTCATCCCTTGTTGGATGACAGACCAGTCACCTTCCTTTGTGACAATAAATGTATGCAGGTAAAGTTGAAAACCATCCTGTACAGCAGTATTATCGACTTTGGCAGCCAGTTTGCTGTGTCTTACCAATTCATTCCCGTTTAATCCGGTTTTGTTGGCCACCTCCAGCAATTGATTAGGTGTTTCTCTCGAAAACTTACCTCTTCCTCCGCAAATATAAACACCAAGTTCTTCCGACCGGTAATTGATCGCTTTTCTCAGGGCATTCATAACAGACGTTGTAATACCAGACGAATGCCAGTCCATTCCCAGCACGCAGCCTAACGACTGAAACCAGAAGGGGTCACTTAGCCGTTGCAACAAAGCCGGACGTCCGTATTCGATGATGATGGCTTCTGCAATAGCTCCGCCAAGCAGGCTCATTCGTTCGGCCAACCAGGGTGGGACAGTCCCGTAATGTAATGGTAAATCAGCTGTACCTCTTTTCATAGATGCGAAGATAGCTAAAAAACAGGATCGGTTCAGTTAATGAAATGCTAATATAAACAACAAAAGAAAAGTCTGTGATGTTATTAATTAGAAATCAAATAGTAACAGCTATGTATTTGGAAGTAAATAAGAACGACCACGTTCAAGGTCCGGTCAATGCGCCGATAGAATTGATAGAGTATGCTGATTATCAGTGTCCTTATTGTAAAAAGGCTTATCATATAGTAAAGGATATACAGAAGGAACTCGGGGATAAGGTTAAATTTGTTTTTCGTAATTTCCCGTTGACAGAGTTGCATCCCCACGCTTTGCACGCAGCTATTGCTGCTGAGATCGCTGCTTCTCATGGGAAGTTCTGGGAAATGCACGACCTTCTTTTCGAAAATCAGAATGCTTTGGACGATTATTACCTGTTGGAATATGCCAGGAAGCTGGGAATAAATGCAGCGGAGTTTGAAACGGATTTCGGCAAAGACCGTTTCTATCAGAAAGTAAAAGATGACTACGATTCCGGATTGGAAAATGATGTACAGGGAACCCCGACTTTCTTCGTCAATGGCGAACAGTTTGACGGGAACTGGATGAATTCAGAGTTTCTGGAATATCTGGAGTCTTTAATCGTTAAGTAATTATGAAGAAAATAAGTTTGTTCATACTGGCCTCTTTCTTGTTGGTAGCTTGCGGAGCATATAAATACCTGGATTTGGGAATGTTGACTACAGGCATGACCGTTGCCGAGGTGGAGAACCTGATGGGGCCTCCCAACCGGGTATTGGCTGTAAACAAGAAAGATGGTTATGTGCAGGAGGTTCTGGAATACCGGACAGCCCGTGATGAAGTGTATGCGTTGGAGTTCTGGGATAACTATCTGACAGGATATGAATATTTGTATGACGATGTAACCTATATTCCACCGGTAGCTCCTCCGATGATATTCCCGGATTATGGCCGTCCTATTTATATTTACCCTCCGGACCATCATCACCCGAACCGTCCGAACAAGCCTAACCGTCCCGGTTCGAATCGCCCGGAGTCCAATCGACCAAGTCGTCCGGAGTCCAACAGACCCGGCTCGAATCGTCCCGAATCGAATAGGCCAAGCCGTCCGGAAACCAATCGTCCGCAGACAAAACCTTCGGAAGTTACCCGTCCGTCGAATAGCGGAACAAGTAACCGTACGGAACAGTATAGAAATCCAACGAATAGTCAGTCAAAAACGAATGACAGATCAAATACAAACGGAAGGAATGGGGGACGAAGATAGTTATTAATTGCGTATATTTGTTCATGAAAATATATCTCACTGAATATGAGATCAAATAAGGAGAACGGAAGTAATAGTGAATATATCAAATAAGTAAGTATATTACGAATTATATTTAGATTATGCTTTTAGAAAAACTACTTAAAGAATTTAATTTTAGCACTAATACTTTTAATTTGGAGGAATCTAAGTTATTTGACCAATATTTTGAACGAATATTGATTAGTAAAGGTAC
>ENA-ORRN01002324-ORRN01002324.1-human-gut-metagenome-genome-assembly--contig:-NODE-2324-length-12226-cov-3.108947_pt1 | contig 12226 bp, 15 predicted proteins | sample MGYA00242174_ERZ509132 | MGnify/ENA primary metagenome ERZ509132 (study PRJEB26280, sample SAMEA2338671) | human gut metagenome | biome: human gut; feature: human-associated habitat; material: faeces...
TGGGCGACAAGGTTGAGCCGCGGCGCGACTATATCACCACCTATGCCGATTTCAACAAGGTGGATACGTTCCTGGCTCGAGAAGGGAAGGCAAAGTAATGGCACGCAAAAAGGAAGGCGGTCAGCCGCCAAAGGGGACTGCGCCGCATCACGAGATCATCCAGCGTCCGATGGAAGAGGTCATGCATATCTCGATGATCCCATATGCGGAGCACGTCATTCTGGAACGTGCGCTCCCGCGCGTGGAGGACGGCCTCAAGCCGGTTCAGCGGCGTATTCTCTTCACGCTCAACGAGCTGGGCGTTACGCCGGATAAGCCGCACAAAAAATGCGCGCGCATTGTCGGCGATTGTCTGGGCAAATACCATCCGCATGGCGACAGCTCGGTTTACGACGCAATGGTTCGTCTTGCTCAGCCGTACAACATGAGAAACACTCTTGTCGACGGTCACGGCAACTTCGGTTCTATCGACGGCGACAGCGCGGCGGCAATGAGATATACCGAGGTCAGGCTTCAGCAGCTTGCCCTCGAGCTTTTGACGGATATAGATAAAGACACCGTAAACTGGTCGCTCAATTTCGACGACTCGTTAAAAGAGCCCGACACTCTTCCCGGAAGGTTTCCGAATCTTCTTGTAAACGGCGCTACGGGTATAGCCGTAGGTCTTGCGACTAATATTCCGACGCACAATCTCGCCGAGGTGATCGACGGCGTCGTGGCATATCTTAACGATTCGAAAATTTCCCTCGACGATATGATGAAGATCGTTAAAGGTCCCGATTTCCCGACGGGCGGTTATATCATAGCCGGCACCGAACTCAAAACGGCTTACGAGACGGGCAAGGGAAAAATTACGTTAAGAGCGAAAATCAATATCGAGGAAGGTGAAGGCAAGAAGAAAAACATCGTCATAACCGAACTTCCTTATCAGGTAAACAAAGCTCAGCTTCTGAAAAAAATCGCCGATTTGCAAGAAGAAAACAAAGACGCGCTTGCGGGAATCGCCGATATCGCGGACGAATCGGATAGATCTGGTATGAGAGCGGTAATCAGGGTAAAAAAGGACTATAATCCCCAGCAAATCCTCGATTTCCTTTTCAAATATACTCAGTTGCAGTGTACTTACGGCATAAACATGGTTGCGATAGCCGACGGAAAGCCCAAGCTCATGGGGCTTCTGGATATTATAAAATACTACGTAGATTACCAGATAAATATCGTTGTAAGAAGAACTAAATTCGACCTTAACAAGGCAAAAGAAAGAGCGCATATATTGGAAGGGCTTATCATCGCCGTAAACAATATCGACGAGGTTATCAGAATAATCAAAACTTCGCCCGATACGCCTACCGCAAAGGTTAATTTAAGAGCCGCGTTCGACCTTTCCGATAAACAGGCTCAGGCTATTCTCGATTTAAGACTTGCGAGAATTACAAAGCTCGAAGTTAATAACCTTAAAGAGGAACTCGAAGCTCTCAAAAAACTTATTGCGGAATTACAGAGTATTCTCGACAGCAAAAAACTTCAGAAAGACGTCGTTAAAAAAGAAATTCTCGCCATAAAGAAGAAATATCGCGACGACAGGCGTTCCGTAATAGTTACGTCCGCAGACGAGATTCATTTTGACAAAACGGCGGAAAAATCCTACGTCGAAAACATTGTCGTCGGATACAATCTCAACGGAGTAATAAGAAAGGTCAAGCTTGCTACATATAAAAAATACGTTAAGAACGAAACGCCGAATAAGGGCGAATTGTTTGCGTTTAAAGTTGAAACGGATACTTCGTATATGCTTTATATGTTTACAAATCTCGGTAACTGTTACAGAATCGATCCCGAGGCTTTGCCCGAAGCAAGCGGTGCAATGAGCGGCGGCATTAAATTCTCTCAGCTTGTAAAGAACAGCCCGAAAGACGAAGTCCCCGTAGCGATATATGCGGGTAAAGACGAAGATTTCCCGTCGTCAAGGCTTTATTTTTTCACGAAAGGCGGAATGGTCAAACTTACGCCGTGGAGCGAATACGACGTTAAAAAACCCGTATTCCAGGCTATAAAGCTCAAAGAAGGCGACGAGCTTCTTAAAACAGAGGAAGAAATTCCCGATTCGGATTTCTTCTTTGCCACGAAAAACGGATTCTGCCTTAATTGTTCGGACGAATTCCCGCAGCAGCTCAGAGTTTCGGGCGGCGTAAAGGGAATGGATATAGAGGACGGCGACGAAATTATTACCGCAACGCAGATAAAGAAGAGTGCGGATTATGAAATAGTCGTCGCTACGTCTTTCGGTACGTTCAAGAAAGTGGATTTGGGAACGATAGCCAGAACCGCAAGGGCAAGAAAGGGAGTAAGACTCGTTGACGTCGGAATCGACGGAACGGAATGCGTAAAACTCGCAGAACCTAAGGAAGAATCGGCGAGTCTGACTCTTCTCATAGAAGACGACGGCGGAAACATAATGCACGCGCTTTCGGAGGAACTTGCAAACGAAAGCAGAACGACGAAAGGAAAACCGATTGCCAAGCTCGGCATATTCAAAACGGCTTTGGTTTATCCCTTTCGTTTACCCGAAGGAAAATGATAACGGAATAAAATCCGGAATTGTAGTAAAAGAGAACGACACGGAAGAAAACGGGTATATGCGGAATAATTCCGCATATACCGTGAAATTTCAGAATAACGAACCCAAAGGACGCAATAAGGAAATGGAAAAGACCAGAGCGGATATTTTAATCGAAAAATCAAAAAAGAATTATTCATCCGCAGTACAGCTTATAACGGATTTATATGATAACGTTTTTGCGAAAAGCAAAGATTTCAGGTATGAAAAAAGGCAGGTATTATCCGACTACGATTGTTATCTCCAAGCCGTTCTTATAAAAATATGCGCCATAAGAAACAGGTTTTTAGCCGATGAAATGAATTTCATCGAAAATATCGCGGATTACGGCAAGCTTCACGAAGGTGCTGATTATACGCTTTTCGCGGGTTGCGTCAAGGATATGAGCGACAGACTTTTGTCCGAAGCGGAGGAGAGGTTGAAAATAATTCCGATCTGCTTTAAACTCGCGGGGGCTGTCGACGTGTCGAAAAATACGTCGTCAATGAGGGCGTTGCTCGATTGCACCGTAAAAATCGCGTTTAATCTGAAACTTATCGATCCGTCTGCGGATGTCAAAGATAATTCGGATATAATGTCCGCGTTCAATGCCGTGTATGCTTTTGCGAGAGGAAACGGTATCAGTTTAAAATGAGGGTGATAATTTAAATGAAAATTATTATTGTCGGCGAAGGAAAAGTAGGTAAAACGATCATTGAAAGCATGCTGAAAGAAAAGCATGAGATAGTTCTTATCGATAATAATCCGAAGGTTGTCGGGAACGTAACCGATCTTTATGACGTAAATGGGTTTGCGCCAACGGTACGGAGTATGAAAAGCTTCTCGAAGCCGGTGCCGATAAAACCGATTTATTTATCGCCGTGACTGGGTCGGACGAACTCAACATGCTTTCCTGCTTTGCCGCAAAAAAGATGGGCGCAAGCCACACGGTTGCGAGGGCGAGGAATTCGTAATACAACACCGCAAGCTGGGGCTTTATGAAAGAACAACTTGAAATATCCATGGCTGTCAACCCCGAAAAACTTGCCGCCGAGGCGATTTTCGATACGTTTAAACTTCCTTCCGCAACCAAAGTCGAAACGTTATACAGCTTATTCGGCGGAAATGCCGAGGCGTTGGAGTTCAACGTGGAATCGGATTTTGAATATACCGAAACGCCGCTTAAAAAACTCGAAATCAAATCCGACGTTCTGCTTGCGGGAATAACGAGGGAAAACATCGCGTTCATCCCGGGCGGAGACGACGTTATTCATGCGGGCGATAAGGTTATCGTGATTGCAAAAGGCGAAAGGCTTTGCAACCTTTCCGATATCTTGAAACGAAAATAATTATGAATTACAGAATGATTTTTTCCACGGCGGGAAAAGTTATTATAACGATAGGCGTGCTTTTATTGTTGCCTCTTATCACGGCGATGATTTTCGGCGAATGGAATTGTGTTTTCGTATTCGGCGAAACCATGGCGGGCGCTTTGATTGTCGGCGCGGCTATGGTTTTTTTCCTTAAACCGAGAAATATGATTTTCTTTTCGAAAGAAGGGTTTATCACCGTTGCCGTCTGTTGGGTTGCAAGCTCGCTTGTTGGTGCCGTTCCGTTCGTCATAAGCGGCGCGATTCCTTCTTTTACGGACGCTTTATTTGAAATTGTGAGCGGTCTTACGACGACGGGTGCGTCGATTGTTCCGAACGTCGAAATCCTGCCGAAATCGATGCTGTTCTGGCGGTCGTTTTCCCATTGGATCGGCGGAATGGGCGTTATAGTATTCGTTATGGCTATAAATGCCATAGCGCCCGACAGATCGATGCACATTTTAAGAGCGGAGATGCCCGGACCTATCGTAGACAAATTCGTGCCGAGATCGAAAGATACCGCGAAAATTCATTATCTTATATATATGGGATTAACCGTCGTTACGGTGATAGCCCTTCTTTGTTGCGGAATGCCTTTTTTCGACAGTTTGTTGCATGCGTTCGGAGCTGCGGCAGGCGGGCAGTATAACGTTTTCGAAACCAACTTTTTAAGTCGTTGACAATATAGTTCGAATTTAATATAATTTTATTAAACAAGGGTCAAAATATAATATGAGTAACTTAAAAGATGTTCTGAAAAACGTTAAATATTTATTGCTCGATATGGACGGGACTGTTTATCTCGGCGGAAAACTTATCGGCGACATGGATAAAACGCTTGATAAAATTCGTAAAGCGGGGAAAAAGATTATTTATCTTACAAACAATTCCTCAAAAAGCGTGGAGAGTTATTATAAGAAGCTGACGGACATGAATCTTTTCAGGCTCGGCGATGAAGTTAAAACTTCGGGCTTAGCCGCAATCGATTTTTTAAAAGCAAACAGAAAAGGCAAAACGGTAAGGCTGCTTGGTACAACGAGCCTCAAAGAAGAGTTTGCGAAAAACGGAATAAATGTTACGGAAGAGGGGGTTGCAGATATCTGCGTGCTTGCTTACGATACGGAATCGACATACGTAAAACTTTGCAAATTTACCGATAATCTCTGGGAAAATGCAGAATATATCGCAACGCATCCCGACATCAATTGTCCTTCTGAAAACAAACCGTTGCCCGATGTCGGCTCTTTTATCGAACTGATAAAAACATCGACGGGAAGAGTTCCCGACGTGATTATCGGCAAGCCTTATAAAACGTTCGGCGATTGGCTTATGAGAGAATATAACGCCGCCCCGGAGGAGTTTATGATGGTCGGCGACAGGCTTTACACGGACATTGCGTTCGGTGTTAATTGCGGTTTTCACAGTTTATTTGTTTTGTCGGGCGAAGGCACGGAGGACATGGTTGACAAATCGGATAAAAAACCCGAATTTATATTAGATAGTTTAAACGATATCGTCGAATATCTTTAAAACGGAGGTTTTTAATGTTTGATGTCGTAGTGATCGGCGGTGGTGTGGTCGGCGCGATGATTTTACGCGAATTATCCGCTTACGATCTTAAAATATGTATGCTTGAAAAAGAAAACGACGTCTGCATGGGGCAAAGCAAAGCCAACAGCGGAATCGTACATGCGGGATTCGACGCAAAAGAAGGTTCGTTGAAAGCGAAATTCAACGTCTCGGGGAACAAAATGATGCCCGAGGTTTGTAGAGAACTCGGAGTTAAATATAAAAACAACGAATCGCTTGTCGTTGCTTTTTCCGACGACGATTTAAAAACTTTGCTTGAACTTAAAGCAAGGGGCGAGAAAAACGGAGTTGAAGGGCTTGAAATTATTTCCGCAGCGGAACTTAGAAAAAGGGTTCCCGAAATTTCTGAAAACGCGAAAGGCGCGTTGGAAGCGAAGACGGGCGGAATTGTTTGTCCTTACAATTTAACGATTGCAGCAATCGGCAACGCGATGGATAACGGGGCAGAACTTCTGTGTGATTTCGAAGTTGTAAAAATAACAAAAAACAGCGATTGTTACACTGTTTTTTCAAAAGATTTACGACAGATTGAATCGAAAATCGTTATAAACAGCGCAGGGATTTGCAGCGGCGAAATCGCGAAGCTTATCGGCGACGATTATGCCGTTCACGCAAGAAGAGGGCAATATATTCTGTTGGATAAAACCGCGGGATATGTTACGAAAAGCACGCTGTTTTTCACTCCGACGAAACTCGGGAAAGGAGTGCTTGTATCTCCTACGGTCGACGGTAATATTTTCATGGGACCGACAGCCGAGGAAATTAACGGAAACGATACGGATACCACTGCCGAGGGTTTAGCTTCGATTATTTCCAAAGCGTCGGAAATGATACCCGGTCTTCCTCTCGGCGATACGATCACGTCGTTTTCGGGCGTGCGCGCGTATAACGACAAACATGATTTTATCATCGAAGAGAGCAAAAACAATAAAGGTTTCGTAAATCTCATAGGAATAGAATCTCCGGGACTTACGGCTTCGCCCGCAATCGGGAAGTACGTCGTCGAAAATATTGTTTCGAAGCGGATTGATTTAAAAAGAAAATCCGATTATAATCCGTACAGAAAGCCCGAATACTTCTTTAACGATTTATCGGCGGATGAAAAAAACAAACTGATAGGAAGAGACGGCAGATACGGGAATATAGTTTGCAGATGCGAAAAAATAACCGAAGGCGAAATCGTCGGCGCGATACACGCAAACCCGAAAGCTACGTCCGTCGACGCGGTGAAGAGAAGAACGAGAGCGGGAATGGGAAGATGCCAGGGCGGTTTTTGCATGCCGCACGTCGTCGAAATTCTCGCAAGAGAATTGAACGTGCCGATGACGGATATTACGAAAAACGGTAAAAACTCGAAGATATTGACGGAGAGAACAAAATGAACGAATATGACGTTATCGTAATCGGAGGAGGTCCCGCGGGGCTTGCCGCCGCGATTAAAGCGTATGACGAAGGCGCAAAAAAGGTTGTTATTGTCGAACGTGACGAAAAGCTCGGCGGAATATTGAATCAATGTATTCATAACGGATTCGGGCTTGCCCGTTTCAAAGAAAGCCTTACCGGTCCCGAATATGCGGACAGGTTTATCGGGGAGCTTGAAACCCGCGATATCGAGGTTATGACTTTAACCACGGTTTTGTCGCTTGATAAAGATAAAACCGTTACGGCGACAAACGAGAAAAACGGCGTCTTTACGATTAAAGGTAAATCCGTTATACTCGCGATGGGTTGCAGAGAGAGAAGCAGAGGCGCTCTGAACATTCCGGGGTCTCGTCCTGCGGGTATTTTTTCCGCGGGCGCGGCACAAAAATTCGTCAATATAAAGGGTTTTCTGCCGGGGAAAAACGTCGTTATTTTAGGCTCGGGCGATATCGGGCTTATCATGGCGCGTCGTATGACGCTTGAGGGAGCAAACGTCAAAGCCGTTTTTGAAATTATGCCGTATTCGAGCGGACTTAAAAGAAATATCGTGCAGTGTCTCGACGATTTCGGAATACCTCTTTATCTCGGTCATACGATAACGAAAATCGAAGGCAGGGAGAGGGTAACCGGCGTTGTCGTTTCTGCGGTTGACGAAAACAGAAAACCCGTTGCGGGGACGGAAATGCACTTCGATTGCGATACGGTATTGTTTTCCGTAGGGTTGATTCCCGAGAACGAGTTGTCGAAGGAGGCGGGCGTTGAACTTTCTCCGAGAACGAAAGGCGCGGTTGTCGATCAATCGAGAGAAACTTCCGTCGAAGGTATTTTTGCCTGCGGAAACGTGTTGCAGGTTCACGACCTTGTAGATTTTGTATCCGAAGAAGCAGAAATTGCGGGGAAAAGCGCAGCTTTTTATGCTTTGAACGGTAAAAAAGAAAAGGAAATCGTTTTAACCGCCGCGGGTAATTTCGTTTCATACGTTTTACCGCAAAAAATAAATCTTAAAGGCGATGAAGACGTTTCCTTGTATTTCAGAGTGAATGCGACAATTCAGAATCCGAAAATAAATCTCAGATGTGGCGACAAAACTATCGCGTCATTCAAAAAAACAGTTGTTGTACCCGGCGAAATGCAGCGGGTAAAACTGAGCGCGGATAAATTCGGCGAGATTTCTGAAACGATAACGGTTGAAATCGAGAGGTGATATATGGAAAAAAAACTGACGTGCGTCGAATGTCCGAAAGGATGTGAAATTACCGTTGAGCTTGACGGCGACAAAATTATTTCCGTCGGCGGCTATTCCTGCCAAAGGGGAAAGAAATATGCCGAAAGCGAAGTGATATGCCCGAGACGGGTTTTGACAACGACCGTAAAGTGCGCCGACGGCGGAGTCGTTTCCGTAAAGACAAGCAATCCCGTAAAAAAGAGCGAAATTTTCGAGCTGATGGATAAAATAAACAAAATAACGGTTTGTCCGCCCGTGAAAATCGGACAAATAATCGTAAAGGATATAGCCGAAGGGTCGGATTTGATTGCGACTTGTAACAAATGAGCATTTTCGGCATATAAATACTATATGAAAACAATTGATTGTGAATTTATAAATAAAAGATTCGTTTCGGAAAAAGATTTATTACGCGAAGATGAAAGATTTAACGGCGAAGTTGAAGAAATCGCTCATGAAATCGCTTTAAATTGCAGGGAAAAGCCCGTAATATTATTATCGGGACCTTCGGGGTCGGGGAAAACCACGACGTCGGCTATGATAAAAAAACAACTTGAAGCATGCGGACATAAAACGCGCGTCATCTCTTTGGATAATTATTTCAAGACGATTAACCCCGAAGAAAAAGCTTCGGTCGATTTCGAGTCTCCCGACAGAATGAATTCCAAGCTTTTAACGGAGCATGTGAACAAAATTATCGATTGCGGCGAAGTGGAGTTGCCCGCATTCGATTTTGTCAACACGAAAAACTATCCTTCGGGGCAGAAGTTTAAGAGAAAAAAAGACGAGATAGTTATTTTCGAAGGAATTCACGCTCTCAATCCCGACGTTATCAACATCAACGACGATAAGACGTTTAAGATCTACGCCGGCGTGCGCACGAGAATTACTTGCAATGATGAAATTTATCATCCGAAATATATACGTCTTTTAAGACGAATCGGCAGAGACTTATTATACCGCGGCAGAGAAATAGACGAAACGATAAAATATTTCGACAGCGTGGAACGCGGCGAAACCATGTACGTTGCGCCGTTTAAACACAGAGCCGATTTTTCAATCGATACCTTTATCGCATACGAACCTAAAGTGTATAAAAAACTGCTTGCATATAAGCTCGACAAGATTGCGGACAAAAACTCGGAAGAGACTGTTCAAAGGCTTGTTTCTTTCCTGAATGATTTTGAAGAAATTGAGCCGTCGCTTGTCGCAAAAAACTCGCTTATCCGTGAATTTATCGGAAAAAATTAAACGTTTTACGTCTTTTAAAATAGGATGTATTCTTTAAAAAACGCGCTGCTTAAAATTTAAGCAACGCGTTTTTTATAAGGGTTAATCGCCGAGTTCGTTCAGATCTTCGTCCTTTTTCCTGTCTTTTTTTTCAGTCATTTCAGCAACCTTATTCTTGATTTCTTCCTGACTGTCTTTAACAAGTTTTCTGGCTTTATAAGAGTTTGCGACGATGAGCATTCCTCCCAAAAGTCCGAGAACGATTCCGCAAGCAAAATTTTTATCCATTATGCTTTTCCTCCTTCGGTATTCTTCCTTTGATAGGTAAATATAAATTTGCCTGCTCTTAGTATGCCTCGATTTTTTTAAAATACGCATTTACTTAAAAACACTTGAAAAAAAATATGATTTATGTTATTATACTTTCGGACGCTGTTTGTTTTTGTATGGATGCCGATGCGTCGTGCGGTGCGGGGCGATATCGTAAAAAAATATAACTAAAAATTAAACGGAGATATAAATTGGGTAGAATAATTGCTTTCGATATCGGAGATAAAAGAATAGGGATTGCCATAACGGATCCGTTCAACGAAATGGCTTTGCCTGTCGAAACGTATTGGAGAAAATCGCTTTCGAAAGATACCGATTATCTTGTCAGGCTTGCGAAAGACAAATATTGCGATAAGATAGTTTGCGGGCTTCCCGTAAATTTCGACGGAAAGGAATGCGAACAGACGGAAAAGACGAAGTTTTTCATTGAAGAATTGCGTAAGAAAACCGATATAGAAATAATTACTCAGGACGAGAGGTTTTCCACAAAAGAGGCGAGGAGGCTTCTTCTCGAAGCGGATATGCGCAGGGAGAAGAGAAAAGACGTCATAGACAAAATCGCCGCGTCGTATATTCTCGAAGATTATTTAAGACGACTGAAATCGTCTTCAGAAAAGTAAAAAGGAAACGTAAAATGAACGATAAGTATTATGAAAGCGGACATGAAGAAAACGACGGTTTCGTTGCGCTTACGGGCGAAGACGGAAACGTAGAAAAGTTTTATCATGTAGGTACGATAGATTTTAAAGACGATTGGTATGTTTTTTTCCAGCCTGCCGAGCCGAAAGACGGAGTCGATCCCGACGAATTGGTTGTGTTTAAACTTTCGGGAGACGAAAGAAACGAGACGTTGCTTCCCGTAAAGGACGAAAAGCTTCTCGAAGAGCTCTATGAAGAGTTTATGCGCGAGCTTGAAGACGGAGAAGACGAAGAGCCTGCTAATCAATCTCATGCATGTTCGGGATGCGAAGGTTGCGTAACCAAAAAGGAAACGGAAGGAAGAGGCTGCGCTTCCTGCGGAATGAATAACAAATAAGAATTCCGGCAATTCATAAAGCGAGGCAGTTTAATCGCCTCGCTTTATGCTTTAATGTTATAAATCGTCTACGTCTTGTACGGGTTCTTCGTGTTCGCCTGCAATATAACTGCCTGTGTAACTTCCGAGAACGTCGAACGACGATTTCATTCTGCTTTTATTTTTAGTTTTGCGTGTCTTTTTATCGTTCATCAGCGGCAATTTTTTGTACCCGAACAATTTTTATCGCAACCTTTGGTCTTTTGAGACTTAAAGTTTTTCGTACAGTTCTTTTCTGTTGATTTTCTCATAAAAGTTATTTCGGGAGTTGTAACTTTACAAAACCTTGGCTGACATTGCATAACGGGCATACGCTGAAAGCCTGTTTAGCCGTATATTTAAAGCCGCAGTTACTGCATTCGTAAACCGTGTCTTTTTCGCTTGAAAAAAGCGTTCCGTTTTTAAAGTTTTCGTAAAGATATCTGAAAATAACTTCATGATGACCTTCGACGTCGGCAATTTTAAGCATCAGATCCGAAATATCTTCAAATCCTTCGTTTTTTGCCGTTTCGGAAAAAGCGCGATAAATCGACACTTCGCTTTTTTCGGCGTTTGCCGCGGCTAATAGTCCGTTTTCGATTGTATCTCCTTCAAAGGGATAGCCTGCCGAAATATCGATGTTGCTCGTATTTCCGTTTTTTTCGATTATTTTATCGAAAAGCACTTTTGCGTGAGCAGTTTCGTTATGAGCGATATACTTGATTTCGTCCGAAAGGGTTTTATATCCTTGTTTTAAAGCAAGTTTTGATATGAACTGATATCTTAACCCCGCCTGACTTTCTCCTGCAAAGCTTCTGGCTAAATTTCTGAAGGTTTGTGTTTTGTCAAACTCCATTTTTTCCTCCTTCGTTATTATTGTGCGCAGAAAAATATAAAAAATTCATTTTTCGACAAACATTCTATTTTTTCTTTGCGAGAATCTCTCCCGTTTCGCCGTCTAACAGAAAATCAACGCTCTTTGTCTTATCGAGCAAACCTACGTAATAGCAGATATATCCGTCGGACGAAATAAGTCTTATTCTGATTTCGTAGTTTGTTTTTCCGTTAAAAAAAACGTCGGCGTCTTCGTCTCCCGCTTTTTTCAGGGCGCAGAGTATTTCTTTGTGCGAAAGAGTTTTTTTGTTTATAACCGACAAAAGAGTGTAGTGCTTTGTGTCTCCGTCGAAGCATATTTCCGTTTCAAGTTTCTTATCGGGTTGCTGTGGAACGAAAAAAGAACATATTACGAAGTTTGACAGCGGCTTGTACTCGAATTCCTTTCTGTAAGAGATTCCGTTCAAAGAAAATGTGACGACGGGGCTTGAACGGAGTACGGCGTCGGTTTTGAAAACGATTTTAAAAGTCAGAAGATTTTGCATTTCGCCTTTTTCGCCGTCGTCCGACAAAGG
>ENA-ORRN01002327-ORRN01002327.1-human-gut-metagenome-genome-assembly--contig:-NODE-2327-length-12213-cov-2.546883_pt1 | contig 12213 bp, 18 predicted proteins | sample MGYA00242174_ERZ509132 | MGnify/ENA primary metagenome ERZ509132 (study PRJEB26280, sample SAMEA2338671) | human gut metagenome | biome: human gut; feature: human-associated habitat; material: faeces...
AGTTATTATATTTTTCTTTTTAAAAAATGTCAAACAAAAATTTTTTAGTGTACTGTATCATTGAAATTTAGTATATCTGCCACTTTAATTAAAAAGTGACAGATGATAGTGTCGGATACAGTGATATCAGTTTTTCCCGTGCATCCACTGTTTGGAAATGCCACTGTATCTTAGCTGTATCCCGATTACGTTCCATTTCCCATGCTGATAACTCACATTTAAGTTTGTCAAGGGTGGATATTCGACGCGAAAGACATTCGCGTGTCATTACATTAAGCTCAATTTCTGCCATGTCAAGCCAACTTCCATGTTTAGGCGTATAGTGGATTTCCAGTTGTTTTATGATCCTTCTTGCTTCTGATGGTGGAAATGCTTTATAAAGTGAAGCAGCTTTATGGGTGTTTAGATTGTCCATTACCAGTATGATTTTCTTTGCATCTGGAAACATTTCATCTGACAGATATTTGATTTCCATTGCCCAGTCAATTGCAGTACGGTGTTCATGGACACTCACATGGTGTCTGCCGCCAAGTGGTTCAACAAAAGCAAATATGCTGCAGGTACCATTCCTGACATACTCCGAATCTGTTTTCTGATTGTCACCCGGACGCATGGGCAGTGGTTTCCTTGCATCGCCCAGTAACTGGTAAGGCTTTTCGTCCATGCATACAACTGGTTTTTCAGGATTGTATGGGAGTTCATATACATCAAGGACATCTTCCATACATGCTATAAATTCGGCATCATTTTTTTGGGGGATGCACCAGTAGTTGTTTTTGTGAGGTCGAAGTTTGTTTTTTTTAAGGCTCTTCGGATTGCCTCACGGCTGACCGGAGTATCAAGAACAATTTTTGATTTCTCTTCCAGCAGCCGGATGGTCCACCTTGAATGTCCTTCCGGCACCGGACCACAGGCAAGTTCAATGATACGGGCTTCAGCACGTCCATCGAGCACACGCCTTGCATTATCAGAATTAACATTACGCTTAAACTCAGTTACTGCATCAATACCACCCTCAAAATATTTTTTCACAGTATTGGTTACTGTTGCCAGACATACACTATTTGATTTTGCAGACTGCTCATGAGTCAATACTTTTCCGTGGGACTCATCCAAGTCAATAATAATCTGGCATCTGCATCGGATTGTTTTGGATGTTTTATTTTTTCGGATGACAGATTTTAATTCTTTTAATTCATCATCCGTAAGTTGATAAACTCTTTTCCCCTTTGATTCTGCATATTTAATCGCATCTCTCATATTATACGGAAATGAGGTTTTTACATACGGATTTTTATGATATTTCTGTCTTAACTTCGTTAAAAGTGTATTTTGCATAAAGTTCTCTCGCCTCCATTCCTTCCAAAATGATTGTGTACTCATAATTTCTTGCAAGAGCAGAGCTTGTAAAATCTTTTGCGCCCAGTCTCTCAATATAATGCTCATACAACTTTTTATCTGCTGGATGACCAATAACCACACCGCCAAAACCGGCTTTTAAAGATTCGAGCAATGCTATCGCAAAAAGATGACCGCCAACTCCATAGTATTCTTTTGTTTTTGATATTTGTAGATTGTTCTTAGGATTTGCAACAGCCCAATGCAGCAAGGTTACTCCTGCTTCCATAAAATTTTTGGTTGCAACTAAACCTTGAAAAACAGATGGAGAGTTTGACAATGCAAGGGCAAAAATATTATACTCTTTATACAATTTCGCCCAATTTACATACCAACCAGTTTTCTTAGTATATCCCTTTAAGGTATTAACATCCTCTATTTTATATGCAATCGTTTCTAATTGATTTCCGTCGATATCTTCAAGGCATTGTGTGATTTTGTCTATTTCTATGGATAATGTTCCTTTTTTCTTCATTTGTTTTCCTCTCTTTTATTATATCATATTTTTGTATTTTGACAAGAAAAGAGCGTCCGGATATTATCCAAACGCCCTTCTCTTCTACGCAATAATAAAATCATCCAAGGATGAAAAAATTTTTTGATCCTTTGCTTCTTCCTTTATTTTTTCATCAGACCAATTATTGGGATATGCGGTCACCTGATGTCCCTTTAAGGCAATTGCCCGATATCCTTTTTTTACATATTGTTTATACAGTCTCTCAGATTCCTTTAATTTGAGGAAATCTTCAACAATATATACAATTGAGTTACTGGACATGGATTCAACTGTAATATCATCATCTGGAATGTATGGATAATCTTTTTTGAACCTCTCACGATCTTCCTCGTATCGCTTTTGATCTGCTAAATACATGTCAACGATATAAGAATTCGGATGATCCTTTGCATAAGAGACGATTAATTTCATCATCTCTTTTTCTGCCTCATCAGATATATAAGACACTATTTCAGGGGATCCATCTGCATGATCCGCATAGGATCCAATTCTTTTACCATGAAGATACATAGAAGCCGTTAATCCATAACCTTCTTCTCCTACAAATTCTTTGATATTTTTAAGCGCAAAATCACATATTGATGCCATACTTTTTCTCCTTCTCTACAAGTTTATTTCTTGAAGATTGATTCCAAAATACAGATAATCAGCCAGATACCAGTTGCAATAGACCATCTGAATGTTAATCCAAAACACATGGTAATCAATTTAATGATTCCGCATGTTACAATCCAACTAAGTCCATAACATATTGTTAAAATTACAATGACTACAATCGCTGCCACACCACCTGTTGCTATTTTTTTCCTTAAATTATTCATATTCTATTTCGCCTTTCGTATGGTTTAACTATAATAGTCCGTGTTCTTCACAAAACATCTGCATAGTATCTGCTGTTGTATTACCCATAATTTCACGAACATGCTCTACAGTAATTCCTGCTTCAATGAGATCCATATAGAAAACGGACTCATCATCATACTCATCAGAAGCAGTTGTGAATTTATTCTCCAGATACTCTCTTAGAGTATTTCCTGAATAATCAATGAGAAAACCGTCATGACAAAATTCATACTTTTCAGAAAGCCAATCTGAAACATTGTCAGATATTTCAGATACATCTTCGTCTGATAATGTTTCAGAATACATGCCAAACAATCTTTCTGGGATCTGTTCTCTTGGAACGACAACCAGTGAAGGAAGATCAACGTCTTGTTCGTCTGTATCCCATACAATATCAAATGCTACGATGCTTTCTATAGGTCTTGTGGTTTCAGAAATGCACTTTTCAAGATACTTCTCGAATTCCATACCGGTGAAGGTATAGAATAAGTTTTCAATAGATTCGCGATCTTTTGCTTTCAGATAAATATCAAAAATCTCCGTTGATAATCCGGTTTCCTCAAATGAGGAATTATCCATAAGATCTTTCAAAATCGTATCCGAATCAACAATCTGTCCTTCCGGAGTTCGTTCAAATAACTCCTTTACTTCATTCACCATCTTAATATGCTTGATTTCTTCTGATAAACTCATTTAAAATCCCATCCTTTCTAATTCTTCCTCTGTGTCTGCACTTGCAACAACTGTGAGGTAATTTACATAATTTGGCTTTGTGTCTAATTCCTCTGCCAGAGAGGAAAATAAATTACTCAGTTCTACTGTCCCACTGCTACATAAAAGATTATGAATATGAAACTGTGTTTCGTCTTCTCTTCCATGATTGGTTATAAAACATACATTTACACAGGAAATTCTTTTGATTTGATCCACTTCGGACACAAGTTTTCCTGCACTGATAATTTGCTTAATTGTCATATTTGAGTCTCCTTCTTAATTTCAATATCTATTTAAACTGCTAATAGCAGATTATTTTTTACACAAAAAAGCCAGTCAAGAAGCATTCTGGCTAAACTTGACTGGTTATAAAAGTCTATAAAACATGAATATTTATTATAACTGTATTATAATTTATTTAAACAAAAAATGCAATAAAAACTGTCGATACAAAACCAACGTTTTACCGGCATTTTAAAAATGAAAATAGGTAATTTTTTATATAAAAAGCTACAACATATTTCTATGTTATGGCTCTAAGATATTAACTCCTATAAATATATCTCTTCTGAAAGTTAACTTTTTAACTTTAGGTCTTCAGACAGATTTAATAAATCTGAGAAATCCAACAAATTCTGTTGACCTTCTTGACACAATTTCATGACATAATTATCAAGAGCTTTGTTATATGATTGTATCCGTACAGAACATTCATCTGAAGTTGGATTACATATACATTGATCTTTCATTGGGCATCTTTTACATTGCATGATCATTATTTTTTTCTCCTCTGCAAAGTTTTTATTTATTAATACATTGGCTTTAATAATATAAGGACACCGAGAATAATTACCACGGATAAAATAACTTCTACAAATCCGAGTCCCCTGTTGTTCATAATCAAATTACTCCTCCTTATCTATTTTTTTTGCAATTTTTCTAATGTTATCAAGAATGTGATCGCATTCATGCCATATGATCCAACTGCAATCACCGTCTTTCTGAGCATTCATAACCTGTATAATCATATCCATGTAGATTTCAGATAGCCGTTCGGCAATACTATCCCATTTTGCAGATTGGATCCATCTTGCAAATCGAGGCTGATAATACTTTATTTCGCTGGTTTCTGCGTTCATAAACTGACCTCCGTGTTATTTACATAGTTTATATTAATTCTTCTTCTTCCCTCCATAAATTCAGGAGCGATAAGAGCAAATGCTCTTATCGCTTCCTGTAAAGTTTCTATGCTGCAACATTTTCTCCTGCAAAACATTCTCCACAATATTCCCAGATACCTCCTGCAATTCTCTTGAAAGTTGCATAGGTAGCCTTGAAACAATTATCGGAGTTTTTCTTCATGGAGATTGGTTCCCCTATCTGTGTACATTGTTGCCATAAACGGATAGGTGGAAGCATGTTAACCAGCATATCTACTACATCATCTGCGAAATAATCACCTATTTTATGAGCAGCCATCCCGTAATAATGTTCCATGTCTACGATTGGCTTTCCATCATACAGTTTACTTTCGCTCAATGGTTCTCCTTCATACTTCACATTTTCAATGATTAAGTTCTCTCCCAATTTGTGGGATTCATAGTAGTTTTTATAATTTACGGCAGCTTCTTTCAGCGGAAAACGATGTTTATTTCCTGCGTAGAGCCGATTGCCTTTGTGGTAATAAACCACTTCATAGCCAATAAGATTTTTCATGCAAATACCTCCTATAAGTTTCCTTTTTCTGAAATCAATTTGAGAATTTCTTCCAATGCGATATTCGCTGTCACGGGAAGTCCTGCGATCATCTGTACGGATTTAATTTTTGTGCAAAGCTGCTCTGCAAGTGGCTTACCAATGATCTCTTCCTGCTTTAGAGCTTCCTTAAGTGTCCATTCTTCTTCGCTGTACTGTTTAAGATCACCATTGATGATTTCATACATACCAGCATAATCACCACTATAGGAAATCTGCCCATTAATCAGAATAGCTTTGTCTTTGAACTCCTTTGCAATATTTCCAAGTGACATTTCAATATCACCGTAGCATTCATCTACTTCGATAAATGCCACATCCGGGACGTTAGAATCCGAATAACATGCACTTTCATCTTTTATGATTTCTTCTGAAATTAACCGTTTAATAACATCATCTTTCTGAACAGTTGGTACATTTAGAATTCCAGAATTAACTAATAACATCTCATTTCCTCCAATTTAAAATAAACATAATTGTCCGTTGGTTTCTTCAACAAGAGACCATGTAGAATCCAGTGCTGCCCTTTTTGCCAAGAGAATTTCCATGCCTTTTCTACAACGTGCAAAGGATTCCAGATATCTACCAGGATCCTTGTGTCTACGAAGGCTGACTAAAGCGTCTGTACGTTCTCTTTCTGATTTTTCATTGAACTCAGATAATAGGGATTCAATACCACTGACATATCCGAGTATATTTCCACAGCTAATGGATTCTGATTCCTTTTTGCTTAATGATGCAACATTAGCAATCAGAAACTGATAATTTGCATCATTTTTATAAGTGGAAAGTGATCTCGCAGAATTCGCTAAAATCTCATCGACCCTTGCTATATAAGAATTATCGACTTCTGGAGGAATGTCTCTGTAATATACATCCGGAAATCGGTTTTCTTCTTCTAGTCTTCGCTTATACCACATGATATGGTTTCGTACCAGATTTAAACTACTTCCGTCAGGCCAGAATGGATCGCTGCCTCCATGTTTATACAGGTAGTTCCATCGATCATAACAGGATTGTAATTCTTTTTCATAATCTTCTTTTTTTTCTTTTTTCATAGAAACGCCTCAACTCTCTTAATAATAAGTTTGTATTGAGCAGGCAAAGACAATAAATATAATAAGTGCATACAACAGTACATCCGGCAATGTTCTTTTTATCATATTGGTTTCATCCCCCAAACATTTTTTCTAAGTCTTTAATATCAATATTTTCAGGAGATGTATTATCTATCACCTGCTGAGATGACTTGGAGATTGCTCTTGAATCTTTCTGTTCATCTGTTGACTTATTATTTTGATTTGTTTTTCCTTCCTTGTCCGATTTGTGATATCTGGCAGGAAGAAAATCAACAGCGTACACGTTAAAGCTGTAATGAGCGTATCGCTGTCCCTTTTCACTTTTATCTTCATCATCGTCATACCATTTTTTCATATATGCTCCGATGGTGACTTCTGAGTGTTTTTTGATTTTTAATCTTTTGATACGTTCTTTCATTTCGCCAAAAGCATTAAAAACGAACATTCCTGTCTCTTGTGTTTCTCCGTTTTTGTCGATGTACTGAAAAGTATCACCGTTGATTCCACGGAAAGTAATACAATTGCCGCTTTCCTTTGGCTCATTCATAATCTTGACATACGGGAATTCACATTTTACACGTACTTCCATTTTTCTAATCCTCCTTAATGTGATGTATCTATATTTACCGGTTACCCGGATAATTTTAGACAACAAAAAAAGCCAGCTAAAGTAGCCCACTGACTAAACTTTAACTGGCTTATATCTGCCTTAAAACTTAAATAATTAATATATCTTTATTATAATGGTATTATTAGGAAAATGCAATAAAAAGAAATTTATCGCAATTCATCCAACCACCTATAGAGGTTTGGTAATTTCTTGATCCCAGCGAGTTAAAATTATCACTGTTTCACCTTCCAAACCAACTCTTTTACTCTTTTTACAAGAGTTGGGATCTTAGATAATCCATCCTGAATGGAATACTCGGTATGCACATGAAGATGACAGAAATTTTGATTTGCCATTTTACCTCACCTTTTTTTTGTATAATAGTTTACATAAAATTATTATGTAAACTATTCAAAAATTCTTGCCATATTTAGTATACCATAGGTGGTATACTTGTCAAATCTTCAAAATAAAAAGACACCAATTACTTGATGTCTTTTTGAGCTATTTTGAGAATATATTCTAACCATTCTTGATATACATTTTCTTCGTAAAATAATTGTGTTGTTTTACGTGCGTTTCTTCCGAATGTGGTAGCCTTTTCCCTATTAGTAATTAGAAATTGCAGGTTATCCCTCAATTTATCTACATCTCCAACAGGTGTTAATATACCATTTTCACCATCTTCAATCAAATCTCTCGGACCACCACAGGGACAATCTGTTGCAATAACCGGAAGCCCCAATACCATAGCTTCAATCAGTGCATTTGGCATTCCTTCCGTATTGGATGTCAATACAAAAACACCTGCTTTTTTAATTTTACCAGCCACATCAGATACATTTCCGGCAAAAATGACACGGTCTGCAATTTCTAAATTGTCTGCAAGCTGCTTTAAGTTCTCCTCCTGATCTCCTTTTCCATAAAGAATGATCTGATAGTCCGGATAGTCAGCTGCAATCAGTGCAAATGCGCGTAAGAGAAGTGCCTGATTTTTGTTCTCATCGATTCTTCCTACTGTGACTATCGTATGTTCCCGTTCTCCTTCATGAGGATTCTCAAAGAATACCTCATTGACAGGATTATGGAGAATCACTGATTTACGCTGCACGGCCTTCGGAAAGAACTCCATGCACTCTCTGGTCTGAAGGATCACTCCGGCAGCTTTCTTAAACAGGTGACGCGCCATAAAACGCATCCACCGGTTCGGGTACTCCTGATTCGGATCGGCCCGTACCGATACAACGACAGGAATGTGCAGTTCACATGCGGTTAAAAGTGCCATGAAATTATTCTTTCCGATAAATACCAGAATGGCATCCGGCTTCTCCGTTTTCCATATATTCCTTAGTTTCTGAAAACGGCGAATAAAGTTCGAAATCCGATTACTTCCTATTTCTTCTTCCGTAATCTGCGACATTATTCTTTTCACCTTCGGATTTAAGGGATATTCAGCTTCCCTCTGGTACTGGGTAACGAGAGTGACCCGATGTTTCTGCTGTACGAAATAATCAGCAAGGTTACACATTACACGTTCTGAACCGCCTTTATTCAGAGAACCGATCATACAAGCAATATGCAAACTACTCCCTCTCCATTTCTTTATTTTCCGTGTCTATTTCTCTTATCTTTCTTAAATGATCTTCCATAGCTTTTTCTATTGATTGATTATATTCTTTAGGACCCTGTTCTTTTACCTGATCAGGATTCCATGTATCGCCGCTATTTCCGCTCGACTGTTTTTTATATTTCATACCTTATCGTTCCTCCTGTTTGTTTTTATATTTTACAATAAGTGTCCCATAAACTTATCTCCATTTTTATGTAGCAAATGCGTTGGTTCTTCTGCAGTCCATATGTCTGTTTCCCATGCAACATTTTTATAGTTTTTAAGCATTTTTGAAGTTGTATCAAATGCAGTTACAAATGCCGCTTCCGTTCCCGGCTCACATTTGCATAAATTTCTTATCGTATTGACTCGATCAATGGTAAATGGACCTGTTGAGTGAAACGCTTCGATGAAAAGAATTCGTTTATTAACACTATCATAAGCAATTATATCTGGAAGATTTCCAGACTCAGACAAAACATAAATTCCAAGTTCTTTCAATCGATCATCCTTTTGCCATAAATCTCGATCCACAGCATCTCCTATATAAAGCAGTTCTGGTTTTCCTTCTGAGACTAATGGCAATAATTCTTTAAGTATCTGCAACTGCAACTTATTATGTGGAGATTTTTTAAGTTCAATATTAATGCCATTGTATTCTGCTTTATAATTTCTTTCTACGCTTTTCGTCTGCTTAAGATATTCGCGGTATGATTGGTAAGTACTCATATAGTCAGAAAGTTTTTCTTCCCACTGTTCCGTACCATATGTTCGGATCAACGCTGCAAAATATGATGTAAACCGGTAGGAATTATCTTTATCGTTTGTGGAAAGACCAGCCTTTGGTTCCAATATTCCTGCTGTTATCCATGGTTTGATATTATATTTTCGGAAAGTTTCTCTGGAGTTTTCCGCATAAGGCGTAGTGTCCAATCCTGCTTTGTTAGGGAAATTCTCATTAATATATTTTACAATATGATGCGTCCCATGGTAATCCTCAGAAGCATTTCGCCATTTTTTATTATCATTCATTTCTGCAAGTGCCGCCAAAGTCATTACGCTTCTCGGATTTTTCAAATTGTCTGGCATATCAATACTGGCCAGTATATCAAATGCTTCATCAAGACATGTATAATTGAATCGATCCACGTTCCTTCTCATAAAGTCCTCCTTTGCAGTGGCAGCTTATTCAGTTCACTTGCATTCACCTGAGTACTGCCATTAATTATCCGAAAATAAATATCATAATCTTCTGACATAAGAACATCCTGAATCCATTCTACTTCTGCTTCCGATAATGGCGTTCCATCGGTATGCACAAGGTAATTCACATGATTTTCAATGGAAATATAGTGATTTATACCTTTTTTATAATAAATGCAGGACTGTAATCGTCTTTTTTCCTCTTTCGCAGAAAGTCTTCTCAGAAGTACGGTATTCTCATTTTTTATCAATAAAGACGGAGATGTACATTGGACATATTGCGGTTTATCTGCTTTAGCAGGAAAAACAAATTTTCCATCAACAATATTGGCAGACCGATACATGGGAAGCAATCCCTTCCCTTTTTGTTTTGATATAAGATCCTTGTTTCGAAACTCAACAACTGGACCTGTTTTAAAACCATAACCAAGGCTCTCAAAAGTGTCTTTTATGGATGTCATTTTTACAATCACTTCCAAATCCTTCTCTGTTGCTGGAAGTAGCAAATAATGATGATCTGAAACATTTTTAATTATATCTGTTGGTACTTCCATCTGGATAGGAGAAAAAATTGTTTCTGTAGACGTATATATATTAATATATCGTTCCTGGGTTATTCCCTTCACTCCGCATGTGATCATGGTTTCCTGTAGGACATCTTCCTTCCCAAATACATTTTCCCTGTTTGTAAATAGGAGTATATCTGTCAGGTTAAGATTTTGGAATAAACATTGCCTTACTTTTTCATAATATGCTCCAGAAGTCCACGAGCGCGGTGTAATAAATACGTAACGTCCTCCATTTTTAAGATTTTCGAGAGCCTTGCACATAAATAATCCATATAAATTGGGTTGGCCATGCACATATTCTTTCATTGCCACAGACTCCTCAGCGTCTTTTCGTATTTTTTTATATGGAGGATTACAAATTACGATATCGTATCTTTTCTTATTTACATTTAGGATGTAGTTATAAGTTAAAATTTCAACATCAATTATTCCATGATTTCGCTGAACATATTCTGTCAATATAGCTGCTGTTTGATCTAAAACCGGCATTACTTCTGGATCGTTTTCCACATAGGTTATTGAAAAGGAATTGCACAATGAATTATCAACACAATATTCAACAACGGTTGCGGCCAACAGCCCATTACCTGCGCCAGGATCGAGTATCGATAAATGATCTGCCTTACAAGAGGATTTTGCCGCCATAAATTTAGCAATATTTTCAGTAGTAAAAAACTGACCTTTTTGCTTGCGATTTTCCTTTTGCTGTGAGGTTAAATATGTACTTGTATATCCTAAAATCTCATCAATCATGTTTTCTCTCTTATATGCAATATCAGACTAACTATACACAACTGTGTTGTTCCTGCTTATTATAACGTATATTACTTACATGTACAAATTCTTTTATCCAAACACAACTATTACGAGTTTGCAACTTCAGAAATACTGCGGTTGAAAATAGTTGTAATGTCCTCAAACATAGTTTTCTCCCCCTTATTTTGCATTCGATACAGAATATTTTCTGCCAATGATGCTCTGATCCGCTTCCGCATATAATTCTCTTACCAATTCTTCATTGTCATATGTGATAATGATATCTGCTTCACCTGGATATCCGATATAAAGACTGTTCAGTAGTTCTGCCAGTTCCGTGTGATCCTGTTCAGTGAAATAGTGCTTATAAAGCTGCTTACCTTTTACTACATACGGAGGATCGATAAATAACGTCACATCAGGACTCCAGTAATATTCTGAAATCACATCATTGGCCGGTCTGTGAAGCACTGTGATAAATTCCTTCATGTCCCGGATTTTTTGCATTCTCTTAATCAGATTCGTTGCGTTATACCGGCATCCAATGTCAGATAAGGCATTTGCTTTCTCAATTCCGGAGAAGCTGCATCTATTAACAACAAGGTATTTGAAAGCAAGTTCTACGGGATCCCTATGTAGTATCTCGCGACTGCATGAACGGATTTCTTCCTTATATGTATAATAAGTATAATAATTAGATGGAGTCGGAATATGGTCGCATACCATTTTGCATAATTTATGAAAGTTTGCACTGTTTTCACCTGTAACCACAGCAAGTAATGCATAAATTCCGTCATGCAGGTCATTTAACACAAGCCTTTTAATAATTCCTGCCTGCAGCAACGCTAATCCAACAGAAGCCCCTCCACAAAAAGGTTCTACAAATATGGGCTTATGTATCATGGCAGCAACATATTCTATTAACTTGCTTTTTCCTCCTGGATATCGCAAAGGACTGATACGATGATTGAATCTGGCGGTTACTTTTGGTAACATAGCTCCAGCTTTTGCATCTTCCAACGCCAAAAAATAACGTTGATAGTTTTCTTTTCCCGGAAAATATGTAAACAAGTCGCATTCAGGACACCAATACCCTCTATTTAATTGAAAATCTTCTTCAAAATCATCCAGACTTTCGGATGAATAGCCGCACCACTTAC
>ENA-ORRN01002334-ORRN01002334.1-human-gut-metagenome-genome-assembly--contig:-NODE-2334-length-12180-cov-2.709938_pt1 | contig 12180 bp, 8 predicted proteins | sample MGYA00242174_ERZ509132 | MGnify/ENA primary metagenome ERZ509132 (study PRJEB26280, sample SAMEA2338671) | human gut metagenome | biome: human gut; feature: human-associated habitat; material: faeces...
CCGCTGCTCGCTCGGGCGCCCTGACGCTCGAAAAGCTCGAAGCCATGACCTCTGTCTGCTCTGTGGGTCTGGACATGATCGCCATCCCGGGCGACACCCCCGCTTCGACGATCTCCGGCATGATCGCCGACGAATCCGCCATCGGCATGATTAACGGCAAGACCACTGCGGTCCGTGTGATTCCAGTTCCGGGCAAGACCGTGGGCGACGTTGCTCATTTCGGCGGCCTCCTCGGTGAAGCGTCCATCATCCGCGTTCCGGGCGGCGATGCGTCGGGCTTCGTGAAGCTTGGCGGCCGTATCCCGGCGCCGATCCACAGTCTGCGCAACTAACCGCAGTCACAGCGCCTTCATAACCGGAGATAACGCGATCCCTTCTATGCTTTTTGCATGGGAGGGATTTTTTATACTCAAACAATACACAATCAAAATTTATAGTCTTTTGATTGCGATTGACAGGTATCAACCTGTCAATTCAAAGTTTACATAGATATTTGATTGATATTTTCTCTAAAGTGATGAGGCATATCGTTAATTGTTTTCAACTAATTGAGTGATAATATTGAAAACGTGATGCATTAATGCGGCTTCCTTTAGCTAAAAGGCTGCGAGCACAGGCGTTGGAGCAAAAGCTTTGAAGAGCAGCGAGAATCTTTGAGCCCCTTTGCGGGCACCTCTCAACTACATTCTCTTCAAATAATGAAAACAACAGAATGCACTTCCGAGTGTGCTCGCGGCGTGGGCCGCAGTGTGCACTCCACTTTTGTCTTCCCTCATCACTTAGGAGTGCGCCTCGTTTCCCGCGGCGGCTTGCGCTCGGGCGGTCTGCCGTGTTTGAGCGCTCTGTCTCTAAGCTTAATGACAGCAGGGTTTCTTTTCTGCGGGGCCGCTTCGCCGGTATTGGCCAATAGTGCCTACGGCGATATCTCTGATCCCTACATGGTGTCCGATCATGTTGTTATAGAGGACTATGCAGATCACAGCTCAACGAACGTGACGCAGTCAGGCCATCTCGAGCTGTCAGGTGCCTATTTTTGTACGGCCAATCTTGAAGTGAGCGGTCAGCTGACTGTCGGGAGCGGCGCACAATTGGAGAATGTGTACGGGCCGGCAGGAGAGTTTGCCGGTACGGCTGAGCTTCACTCCGGCGCCCGCCTACAGGTCGAAGTTGACGGTTATGCAGAGCTTTGGGAGGTTGTCAGCCGCGGCGGGTCGCTGATCCTCAGCACAACGGCAACGGAGGCGTCTGAGTTCACATCAAACGCAGAAGTACATATTCAAAAACTGACGGCGGATATGGAACGCACGTTGGTGACGGTGGGCGAAGACAATGCTCAGGCGGATCAGTTTTCAACCTTGATGATTGAAGAGCTCTCTGTGAGCAGCGGCGGTCATCTTGACATTCGCGTAGGTTCGGGCGGCGCTTTCGTGTGGACTCATGCGGCATTTGATGATGGCAACGAGGCCGGAACGGATCCAATCGAAAATTTCTTTTTTACGCCCGCCGCGGCGCCGCAGGGTGCAGTTCGCGTGCAAAAGAATGCTTCACTCACGCGCGGGATGTCGATTGCGGTGGGCGGGAGCAGCACGGAACGGGAGGCAGCCTCCAATAGTTGGAACCTCTGGGTAGGAAGCGGCGGCGTGCTCTCTATCGAGGGCGAACACACCACACTGACGCTCGAGGATGGCACGAAGGCTCGCTTTGAAGCGGGTTCAACGCTTCTTTTGTCTTCGCTCATCCGCACGGATGAAGACGACGGTCTTCAGGACGCTGAAGACGGAGCCGATTCACCGGCATCATCCCAATCGGCTGACCGCAAAGCCGCTTCCGACATTCCGTCGGCGGGGACGACTTTTAAAGTCGAAGGGCTTGATTTGAGCCGCGCAGAGGTCTCCGGACTGGAAAATCTGACGCTGAAAGTGGAGGGGCTTCTGGAAACGGGAGGACTTTATTTCGATGCGTCAGGCGCGGTGGTCGGGGTGTTGGGCAGGCCAACGTTTGAGGGGCCGCTCGCGTCAATGCTTCAAGAGCTTTATGAAAACCGAACATCGCTCCTTGTGCCCAGCTTTTACCGCACGCTTTTTACCAATACGTCAGATGTGGTTGAAGGCACGATGATGGCGGTTGCCACGGCCGCTTCTTCAACGGGGACCAATGAGCGACTGATGCAAAACGCCGTCTCGACCTCCATGCGGCTGGCTTCGGCGGCAAGAATGGCGCAGGCGGCGCGTGCCGCAGAAATTCGTTCGCTTGAAGCGCAAAGGGCGGCTAGCCGAAAGGCTGCCGCTGATTCGGAAAAGGCCGATCCTGACTGGACGGAACGACTGAAAGCCTGGCGCACGAACCTGCAGGAGCATCTGCCGGCGATGGTGCAGGATGTGCCTGTTTTTATCGGCGCTTCAGCCGGCAGCACCAAGGTTGATGTATCGACCCCGGTTTCTAAACCCTTTACGGTCAAAAGTGAAGACACTACTTTTGACGCCGCTGTCATTTTCGGGCGGGAGGATTGGCGTGTCGGCTTGATGGGGAGCTTCACAACAAGAAGTCTGGATACGCTTTATAAACAGGGAGCGGCAGCGGAACTCGGGATAGACAGCGAGTCCGATGAAGCTTCCGCATCATTCTTTGTGCGCCGACGGCTCGGCAGCGGCTGGGGAACGGTAGATTTGACGTGGCTTGAGGCTGATGACCGTTATCGCATGGGGGCGGCCCGTGAGTATCTTGAGATGGAAAAACTCAAGCGGCGCATTTATTCCAGCGGCTTTCTTTATGAGCAGCCGCTTTTCGCCGGCAGCGCGTTGTCGGGCAGCGGGCCTGACCGCTCATGGGTGATTTCGGGCTTTGCCGGACTGCGGTATCTGCGGGTGGATACGGCTGAAGGAACATGGCGCTCACCGGCAGGAGCTGTGCTCACCATTCGTGAAGCTTCCGCGCAGGCTGTGGCGGCAACGGCGGGTGGCGTCATAACGGGGGCGCTTCATTTCGCGCCGGGAGCCGGATATTGGGGGCAGGCGAAGCCGAGGCGCTTGGATGTGTCGTTGACTGCAGCGTTAAACAGTACGGTCGGCGGCGACCGCGATGTGATGGTTCAAGGGCCCGCCGGGGGCTCGACATCGTCAGCAACTGTCATGACGACTGCTGAATCCGAACGTTTCCAATGGAATGCCGAACTCGATGCCGGCATTGAATGGCGGGATTCCAGATTGGATTTTTCCGGTTTTGCTTCACGCGCCGGATCCAGCGTTCGCACTGCAGGGGGCTCCGTGAAGATGTCCTGGCGGCTGAACTTGCTCTAATTTACGCAAACACAGTGAAAACCCTAATCCTCCCGGCTGTGCTATTTCAGCGGCCAGTCGGTAAGGATTTGATTCCTTTCAGTCCGCTTTCTGCGCAAGGCGCTCTTGCTTACCTACAATTCACCGAGTAGCGACGGAAGCTGTATGAGGTTTAAAGAGTCCTTGTGCGGATGACGTTTGCCTGCGGCCAATAATCCATTACGGTGCTGTGCGGGTTTGGAACCAACCCGAGCAGCCAAAAGAAGAAAAAGATTTTGGAGGCGGCGATGGATGCCACCCAACTCACGAAAACCGCTGATCCGGCTGCTGCACGCAGCTCGGTGGAACCGCTTTATTACGGCAGGACGCTTTCTACGGGCGAGTCGGTCATGGCGCATGCTGACGGTGTTGCCAACATTCTGCGGGCCATTCGAAACGATCCGGAGCTCATTTCTGCGGCGTATCTTTTCAGCGTGCCCACGCTCGTGCAGAAGCCCGATGAATGGATTGAAAAGAGCTTTGGGGAGAATGTGGCAGGGCTTGTGCGCGAGCTCGGGAAGATGAATGACCTCTCCAAGCGCGCACGCTCGGAAAACAAAGAATCCAGTGCGGCGGTGCAGCCCGAGGCGCTTCGCCGCATGTTCCTGGCGATGAGTCAGGATCTGCGCGTCGTGTTGCTCAAATTGGCAAGCCGCCTGCAGACGCTGCGCTGGTTTGTTTCTTCACAGGCGCCGGGCGCAGTGGAATTCGGTGAGGAAACGCTCGCCGTTTATGCGCCTTTGGCTAATCGACTCGGTATTTGGCAGATCAAGTGGGAGCTCGAAGACCTCTCGCTTCGCTTTACGCATCCGGCCGAATATCACCAGATTGCTGCTGAACTCGATGAGTCTCGTGAGGAACGTTTGGAATTCATGGCTTTGGCGGTGAAGAAGATCCAGGCGCTGATGGTTTCTCACGGTATTCAGGCTGAGGTGTCGGGCCGGCCGAAGCATATCTATTCCATTTGGAAAAAGATGCAGCGCAAGCACCTGCGCTTTGATCAGCTCTTTGATGTCCGTGCGGTTCGAATCATCGTCGAAACCGTCGAGCAGTGCTATGAAGCGCTCTCGATTGTGCAGGAGCACTTCACGGTTTTGTCGAAGGAGTATGACGACTATATTGCCAATCCCAAGCCCAATGGCTATCAGTCGCTCCATACCGTCATTACCGATCAGCTCGGCCGGCCGATTGAAATTCAGATCCGCACTCGAGCCATGCATGAATTTGCCGAACTCGGTGTTGCTGCGCATTGGCGCTACAAAGAGGCGGGCAATTCCAACGGCGCCTCCATTGCTGAGGAGCAGCGCGTGGCGTGGCTGCGTCAGCTCCTGGCCTGGAGGAGTGATGTGGGCGGGGGCGCTGCCGAGCAGAGCGCCCAAGCACCCAATGCAGAGGCGGGGCAGAAGGGGCAGCCGGCAGCGCCGGCCGTGGAAGACGACCATGTCTACTGTCTGACGCCGCAAGGCCGCATCGTTGAGCTTCCCGCCGGTGCTACCCCGGTGGATTTTGCGTACCAAATCCATACTCAGCTTGGTCACCGCTGCCGCGGAGCAAAAGTCGACGGGATGATGGTGCCGCTCAATACCAAGCTTAAGACCGGACAGACCGTCGAAATCATTGCGGCAAAAGTCGGTCAGCCGAGCCGCGACTGGCTCAATCCCGAACTCGGCTATGCCGCGAGTCCCCGTACCCGCAACAAGGTGCGGCAGTGGTTCAATGCTGAGCAGCTCGCGCAGCAGATCGCCGAGGGCCGTGACCGCCTGGATAAAGAACTCGCGCGTTTGGGAAAAACCGCGGTTAAGCTCGATGATCTTGCGAAACGCCTGGGCTTTGGCACCGTTGATGAGCTCTGTGTGGCTTTTGCCAAGGAAGAAATCACGCTGACAGCGCTCGCACAGGCCGTACAGCCGCCCAAGCCCGCTCCGGCGCCTGCTCCTGAGCATGATTTGGTGCTGCGCGGAGCTTCAAGCGCGGCGAGTAAGGGCAAGGTGCTCGTGGTCGGCATGGATTCCCTTCTCACACAGCTTGCCCGCTGCTGTCATCCGGTGCCGCCCGACGAAATTGTGGGCTACGTCACACGCGGCCGAGGCGTGATGATTCACCGTGCAGACTGTCCTAACCTCAAGAACATGGTCGATCAGGATCATGACCGCTTGATTGAAGTGAGTTGGGGGCGCGCCGGTGATGATGCGCTCTATCCCGCCGACGTGCTCGTGATCGCCTCCGACCGGTCCGGCATCATGAAGGATGTGACGGAAGTGATGCAGCGCGAAAAGGTGCACGTGACGGCGCTCAACACGCAGATTCTCAAGGGCGATCAGCACATGCGGTTTTCGCTCGAGGTCAAGGGCGGCAATGCTATGCAGGTGCTGCTCAAAGGGCTGCGCGCCGTGCACGGCGTTCTTTCGGCACGCCGTCTCTGAAGACTGAGAAGTGCCTAGGTGAATACCGCATTTGCGCTATCCTTCTAAAAAGTGCTTGCTGTGAGCATTCACCTAGGTATAATTCGTGCCTCACTGATTGTGAACGCTCAGGCACATAGCTCAGTTGGTTAGAGCATCATCTTGACATGGTGGGGGTCGTTGGTTCGAATCCAATTGTGCCTACCAAAATTTTTTTCGGACAGCGACGATGCGGATGTTGGCGAATGAATTTCGAACAACAGCGTCCCGTTATTATTAACAGGGCGTGAGCGCAGTATTGTCACTGTTCGACATGAAAGAAGTGCGGCTCAGGCCGCACTTTTTTTTATGCCCAGAATTTTTGTGAGGATTTCGAAATGGCTTCAGTCACTCTTCCCGACGGCTCCAAACGCGAGTACGAAGGTCCCGTCACGGTGGCCCAGGTTGCCGCATCGATCGGTGCCGGACTCGCTAAGGCAGCTTTAGCCGGACGTGTGGACGGCAAGTTGGTGGATCTCTCGCACGTGATTGACGGCGATGCTGCGGTTGCGATCATCACGGCACGCGACCCCGAAGGGCTTGAGATTATTCGTCACTCGACTGCTCACCTGATGGCTCAGGCCGTCAAGGAGCTCTTCCCCGAGGCACAGGTCACGATCGGACCGGCGATCGAAAACGGCTTTTACTACGACTTTTCCTACACCCGCGCTTTTACGCCCGAAGATTTGAAGGCGATCGAAGCTCGTATGGATGAGCTCGTCAAGAAAAATATTCCGATCGTGCGCGAAGAAATGCCGCGTGAAGAAGCCATCGACTTCTTCAAGGCTTTGGGCGAACACTACAAGGCTGAAATCATCTCTTCGATTCCTGCGGGTGAAGTGATTTCGCTCTATCGTCAGGGCGACTTCGTGGATCTTTGCCGCGGCCCTCACGTGCCGTCAACGGGCTGCCTCAAGGTACATCACCTGATGAAGGTGGCGGGCGCCTACTGGCGCGGCGACAGCAAGAACGAAATGCTCCAGCGCATCTACGGTACGGCCTGGGCGACGAAGGATGAGCAGAAGGCTTATCTCGAGATGCTCGCTGAGGCCGAAAAGCGTGATCACCGCCGCCTTGGTCGCGAACTCGATCTCTTCCATCTGCAGGATGAGGCGCCGGGCATGGTCTTCTGGCATGCCAAAGGCTGGGCGCTCTGGCAGGTGATCGAGCAGTTCATGCGCCGCGTCTATCAGGATAATGACTACGAAGAAGTGAAAGCTCCTCAGCTGCTTGACCGCTCTCTGTGGGAGCGTTCCGGTCACTGGGCGAAGTACCGCGACAATATGTTCACGACGGAGTCGGAGAACCGCTACTACGCGCTCAAGCCGATGAACTGCCCCGGCCACATCCAGATCTTCAATTCGAAGCTTCGCAGCTACCGTGATCTGCCGCTGCGCATTGGTGAATTCGGTCAGTGCCACCGCAATGAATCTTCGGGTTCGCTCCACGGCCTCATGCGTGTGCGCGGCTTCACTCAGGACGACGGTCACATTTTCTGCACGGAAGATCAGATTCTTGCCGAATGCGAAGCCTTTACTGCGCTCGTGCAGAAGGTCTACAAGACCTTCGGCTTCACTGACATCGCCTACAAGGTAGCGACTCGCCCGGCGATGCGCATTGGTGAAGATGCCGTGTGGGACAAGGCCGAACATGCTCTGATGGCGAGCCTTGATGCGCTCGGCATCAAGTACGAAGTGCTCGTCGGCGAAGGCGCCTTCTACGGCCCCAAGATTGAATATCACCTGAAGGACTGCCTCGGCCGCTCCTGGCAGTGCGGCACCGTGCAGGTGGACTTCCAGATGCCGGGTCGTCTTGGCGCTGAGTATGTTGCCGAAGACAACTCCCGCAAGATTCCGGTGATGCTTCACCGCGCCATTCTGGGCTCGCTCGAGCGCTGGATCGGTATGCTGATTGAAGAGTTTGCCGGCGCCTTCCCGGTGTGGCTTGCTCCGATTCAGTGCGCTGTGACGTCGATTACCGACAACCAGGGCGCTTACGCCAAAGATGTTGCTGCAAAACTCCATGCTGCCGGTCTCCGGGTTCAGACGGATTTGCGCAGCGAAAAGATCAACTATAAAATTCGCGAGCTTAGTTTGCAAAAACTTCCTTACATCCTCGTAGTGGGTGAAAAGGAAGCACAGACGGGAACGGTTTCCGTGCGCGCCCGCGGAGGCGAGAACCTCGGGGTGATGTCGCTCGACGCCTTCATCGAACGCATTTCAACGGAAAACCGCGAACGCACCCGCTGATCGGGTGTTTTAGCGCGCACAACGCTTAATTTTTGGGAGAAGAGCCATAGCTCAAGATCGCAAGCATCGGATCAATGGTGAGATCCGAGTTCCTGAAGTCCGACTGACCGGCGTCGATGGCGCCCAGATCGGGATCGTCCGCACATCCGAAGCCCTCCGCATGGCTGAGGATGCAGGGGTGGATTTGGTCGAGGTTGCGCCCAACGCAGTCCCGCCGGTCTGCCGTCTGATGGATTACGGCAAGTTCCGCTATCAGGAGCAGAAGAAGGCTCAGGAAGCCAAGGCCAAGCAGAAAGTCGTCCAGATCAAGGAAGTCAAGTTCCGTCCGGCCACGGATGAGAACGACTTCCAGACGAAACTGCGCAGCCTGAAGCGCTTCCTTGAGGACGGCGACAAGGCCAAGATCACGCTGCGCTTCCGCGGACGCGAAATGGCTCACCAGCAGTTCGGCACTCAGCTCATGGACCGCGTCCGTGAGGAGCTTGTCGATATTGCTCAGGTCGAGCATGCGCCCAAGCTCGAAGGCCGCCAGATGATCATGGTCCTCGCTCCCAAAAAGAAGCGCTGATTTCACACACGCGGTTTTGCATTGATGTAGAATCGCGTTCCTTGACGAGAGGCCGGAAGGTTTTGCCGGCCTCGAGTTTTCTATAAGTGAGCCTCAGGCCAGACAAGAGCCGTTCAAGATCTGAACGGACGCCCGCGGTTCATCCAATAAGAGGTAACGGCCAAATGCCGAAGATGAAGACCAAGCGCGCCGCTGCGAAGCGGTTCAAGCCGCGTGCCAGCGGCTCGATCAAGCGCGCCCACGCTACGAAGCGTCATATCCTTTCCCACCGCACGACGAAGAACAAGCGTCATCTGCGCGGTATGGTCACGGTGCATGAGTCGGACATCAAGTCCGTCAAGCGCATGCTCCCCTACGCCTAATTCAGAAGAAAGGAGTTAAAGATGCCTCGTGTGAAGCGTGGTGTGACGGCTCGTGCTCGTCATAAGAAGATTTTCACCCTTTCGAAGGGCTACCGTCTGCGCCGCAACAACGTTTTCCGTGTTGCCAAGCAGGCTGTCATGCGTGCCGGTCAGTATGCTTATCGTGACCGCCGCGACAAGAAGCATGTGTTCCGCCGTCTGTGGATCGCTCGTATCAACGCCGGCAGCCGCGCCAACGGCCTGAGCTACTCGGTGTTCATGAACGGTCTGAAGAAGGCCGGCATCGCCCTCGACCGCAAGGTTCTCGCCGACATGGCTGTGAATGACAAGGACGGTTTCGCCGCCCTCGTTGCTCAGGTCAAGAACGCCTGATTCTGCGCAAAGAAAGGCTGAAGAAAGCTCCGGATCCGCGAGGGTCACGGAGCTTTTTTTCGAGCATTCTCAGAGAATTGCTTGTAGAATTCCTAACTTCTCCGACGGCTTCTGCGGAGGGTGCGGTCACTATTAGGGCGCGCTCATCGATCTGAAGCCGTTCTTCGTGTTTATGTTTTCGGTCTTGGGCGGTTCAACTGCTGCGGCTGAAAACTGCAGATGCGAAAACGGACGACTCCCTGTCGGGAGGCGCTGTGAGACGGGAATCTGAGCCTGAAGGGCTCTCAAGAGGCTTTGAGCAGGGAAAAAGAAGGAACGACGCAGCAATGCGTCTTTTTTACATCCTTCGATGCTCAGTCTCTCTTTTTCTCGCCGCAGGTCCTGCACCGACATTCGATGGCGTCCGCCAGATTTTTCAAGTTTTGGAATTCAAAATGCAGGAACTTTCCGAACTCATCGAGTCCGCGCAGCGTGAATTCGCTGAGGCGAATGCCGCTGCCGCTCTCGAGGACGCCAAGGCACGCTACCTCGGCAAAACGGGCAGCCTTACGATGCTCATGAAGGAGCTCGGCCGTCTCGCTCCCGAAGAGCGCCGCGCTCGCGGTCAGGAAATCAACCGCGCCAAGCAGCAGGTTGAGGCCGCTCTCAATGCACGACGCGAAGCGCTCGCTGAAGAAGCGCTCGCTGCCAAACTCGCCCAGGAGTCCATTGACGTGACGCTCCCCGGGCGCATGGACGCCAGGGGCGGAATCCATCCCGTCATGCGCACGTGGATGCGAATTGAGGAAATTTTCCGTTCGATCGGCTTTGATGTGGCCGATGGTCCTGAAATCGAGAGCGACTGGTTTAGCTTCACTGCTTTGAATAACCCGCCCAATCATCCGGCCCGCTCAATGCAGGATACGTTTTATGTGGACCGCAATGATGACGAAGGCCGCCCGCTGCCGCTGCGTCCGCACACCTCGCCCATGCAGGTGCGCTACGCCCGTACGCATCAGCCGCCGATCAAGGTTATTAGTCCGGGCCGTACTTATCGCGTTGACAGCGACGCGACGCATTCGCCCATGTTCCATCAGGTCGAAGGCCTGTGGCTCGATACCGACATCAGTTTTACCGATTTGAAGGGCGTGTACAGCGACTTCCTGCGCTGCTTCTTTGAGACGAATGATCTCGTAGTCCGCTTCCGTCCGTCCTACTTCCCGTTCACTGAACCTTCGGTCGAAGTCGACATGATGTTCACCAGCGGACCGCGAAAGGGCAAGTGGCTCGAGATTTCGGGCGCCGGTGAAGTGCATCCCAATGTGGTGCGCAATTACGGCCTGGATCCCGAGAAATACATCGGTTTTGCGTTCGGCTCCGGCCTTGAACGCCTGACGATGCTTCGCTACGGCGTCGACGATCTGCGTCTTTTCTTTGAAGGCGACCTTCGCTTCCTGCGTCAGTTCAACTAATCCCCCGAGGCATAAATGATTTTCACTGAAGAATGGCTGCGCCAGTATGTCAATCCGGCGCTCGGCACGGATGAGCTGGCCGATGCCCTGACGATGGCGGGTCTTGAGGTTGAAGAGGTTCGTACCATTGCGCCGGCCTTTTCCGGCGTCGTAGTGGGTGAGGTGCTCTCTTGCCGCGATCATGAGAATTCGGACCATCTACACGTCTGCGAAGTCAATGCCGGTACCGGCGAAACGCTGCAGATCGTCTGCGGCGCACCGAATGTCCGTGCCGGCATCAAAGTGGCCTGCGCTACGATCGGTGCCGTGCTCCCCGGCGACTTCCGCATCAAAAAGAGCAAGCTGCGCGGTGTGGTTTCGATGGGCATGCTCTGTTCGACGCGCGAACTCGGCATCAACGAAGATCACAATGGTATTTGGATCTTGCCCGATGATGCGCCGGTGGGCGTCGATATCCGTCAGTACGCACGTCTTGACGATGCCAAGATCGAACTCAAGCTCACCCCCAATCGCGGCGATGCGCTCTCCGTGGTCGGCGTCGCACGCGATGTGCATGCGATTACCGGTGCGCCGCTCACGCTGCCAGCGATGGATCCGGTTGCTGCCACTTGCTCCTGCACGCTCCCGGTGGATGTTCAGGCGCCCGACCTTTGCGGCCGCTTTACGAGCCGAATTCTTCGCGGCCTGAATGCTGCCGCGCCGACGCCGGATTGGATGAAGGCGCGCTTGGAGCGCTGCGGCATGCGTTCGATCTCGGCTTTGGTCGATATTTCCAACTATGTCATGCTCGAGCTGGGCCGTCCGACGCACTTTTATGATCTGAAGAAGATCCCTGCGGATCGTTTGACGGTGCGTTGGGCACGCGAAGGCGAGTCCGTTCAGCTGCTCAACGGTGAAACCGTTGCTCTTGATCCCTGGTACGGCGTTATCTGCGCGGGCGATGAGCCTGAGTGTCTGGCAGGCATCATGGGCGGGGAGTCGTCTTCCATCAGTACGGAAACGACAGATCTCTTTATTGAGTCCGCCTTCTGGTTCCCGAAAGCGATTCAGGGCCGCTGCCGCAAACTTAATTTCTCGACCGATGCGGCCTACCGCTATGAACGCGGCGTCGATTTTGCTTCAACGGCCGAACATCTCGAATACATCACACGGCTCGTGCTCGACATTTGCGGCACGCCCGAAACGACGGTAGGTCCCGTTGCGGATGTTCAGACGGCGCTGCCGACGCGTGCTCCCGTGAAGATGCGCGTTGATCGCTGCCGCAAGGTGGTCGGAGTGGAAATCCCTGTCGAATCGATGGAGACAAGCTTCAAGCGTCTCGGCTTCGATTTCACCTATGACGACGGCGTCTTTACCGTCGTTCCGCCGTCGTTCCGCTTTGATATTGAAATCGAAGAGGATTTGATTGAGGAAGTGGCCCGTC
>ENA-ORRN01002338-ORRN01002338.1-human-gut-metagenome-genome-assembly--contig:-NODE-2338-length-12166-cov-2.568491_pt1 | contig 12166 bp, 9 predicted proteins | sample MGYA00242174_ERZ509132 | MGnify/ENA primary metagenome ERZ509132 (study PRJEB26280, sample SAMEA2338671) | human gut metagenome | biome: human gut; feature: human-associated habitat; material: faeces...
TAGTATAACTAAAAAAATTATTTTTATTAATTTTGATATAACAAAAAGCACATAAGTGCTTTCTTGGAAAATTATCAATTTAAATTGTAATAATACATACCTCATTTTATTATATGTATAAACAAAATATTTACTATCATCTATTTAATATATAAATTGCTATAGTCAAATACGTTGCAAAACAAGTCCATATTAAATATGGTATTTGCAATAAACCAGCTTTATTAGAGATTCTATAAAACTTAACAATCATTATAATTATAAGTACTAATAAAAGAATAATCCAAATAAAGGCAAACAAACGAAGCTTTAATGAAAAGAAAATAATAGACCAAAAGAAATTAACAATTAATTGAATAACAAAAACCGCAAGAGCAGAATTTTTATCTCTATCCTTAGAAACATATACCATATATGCACTAATTCCCATCAATATAAACAAAATTGTCCACACAATAGGAAATAATACACTAGGAGGAGATAAAGGTGGCTTACTCAAATACTTATAAGTATCCATATCACCACCAGTAATTAAAGCAGATAATCCACCCACACCCAAACTAATTAAAATACTAATAATTAAATATTTATACTTTTTCATCATATCACCACTAAATTCTATTCAAGCACATCCAAACTTACCACACCTTTATTCCTCTCATAAAAAACTACCTTATCATTTATATCAACAGTAGCAAGAATAATATCACTAATATCCTTACCCTTTAACCTTAACTCCTTATTTAACCACTTCTCATCCTTATTAATTTTATTCAAATTATTATACATAACCTTTCCATCTATAATCACATTAGCACACAAACCATTCTTACTAACTTTCAATTTCATATCATTCCTATTTACAGGCAAATACTCACTCTTAGCAAGTATACTAAGTTCACCATTCGCCTCAACTATAGCATAATCTATCTCAGAAATATCAAAATAACCATTAACCCTACACTGTTCCAACATATCATTTATATCATACTTAACCTTATAAAAATTATCCTGTAATATTTTTCCATGCTCAATAAGAATAGTCGGACTCCCCATAAAAAACCTTCTTAACTTAATACTCTTCATCGTACCAACAGATACCAAATAAGCAATACCACCAAATAACAAAACAGCAATAATTCCATACAATTCCTCAGATTCCAAATTAATAGTCATCTCTGCAGCAAAATTACCAATAGATATACCAATAACATAATCAAACAAACTAAGTTGAGAAACCTGTTTCTTACCAATTAACTTAGTTACTAAAAACAAAGTAATTAAAGACAATAATCCACGTATTACAACATTAAACAACTCATTATAATTTATATTCACACAATCACCCTATATTTAGTATGCACATTTTTTCTATATGTATAATAAATATATATTTATATTATTCCATCTATTATTAATATATAATACAAACATAGTGAATTTTAGGAATAAAAAAAGCTAGTGCATTTTAGCACCAGCTTTATCAAATTTCTTTTTCATAGTCACCTCAATTTAGACTATCTGTTCTATTATTTTTTTTGGTTGTTTTTTTGGTTGTTTTTTTGGTTGTTTTTTTGGTTGTTTTATCTGGATTTGGGGTATTTAAACCTTGTCCATATTTGCCCGGATCCCAATTACATCCATCAAATACATAGCAACCATGTCTGTCTAATTTACAAGTAGAATCATAATTTGGAGGACAATAATTGCTATTTCTGCAATCTGCATGATTTCTATACTCACATGATGATGGCTTGTGTGAACCTCCGCCACTTGGTTTATTTCCACTAGATCCGCCTTGTCCATCATTCTCACAAACCCAATCATGTGTTGTAGTATAGTCGCACCAGCACCATTTTCCTTGTACTGGTGGATGTGTACTTCCATAACATCCACTGTCACCTGTACTAGGAGTATATCCTGGTTCAACCTGCGTTGTTGATGATATAGTACATGTTGTACTTGCATTACCTATTTTTGCAGTTATCGTAGCATTACCCGAACTCTTTATTGTTACTTTTCCATCTGCATCTACTGTTGCAACACTTCCATTACTTGATGACCATATTACATCTTTTTCATCAGCATCTGCTGGTTTTGGTTTTGCTACTAATGTAAAGCTATCTCCAACATATATATTACCAGCTTTACATGCTCCACCATCAGTTACTTTATCACCATTATTAGTTATGTCTACACCAGTTGCTGGTTTTTTCATTGGTGCTACTGTGACAGTTTCTTCTGCAAACCCATCACTCTTATTTCCTGCTTTATCTACTGCCCATACTTTTACATTGCTTGTTACATTTGCCTGTGTTGTATTTGATGGCATTGTTATCAATTGAGTTAATTCCTCTAACTCTGTTCCACCATTAATAGTATATATTAACTTACCAAATCCACTTGGTCTTACTGACTCTCCATCTTTAAATGTTGCATTTAATTTTACTATTTTAGTATTATTACCTTCAACAGTTAACGTAGGTGCATTTGGTTTTACAGTATCTATGTTTGCATACGCAGGATTAATTGTCCATTCTCCTCTATTTCCTGCTTTATCTACTGCTCTTACATAAACAAATAGTTTTGGTCTACTTGGCTCTGTATTCTCTTGAACAGTTAAACTTCCTGTTGCCTCATTATGAGTAGTTATTTCTTCTGCTTTCTTTGCCTTTACATCATCATATGTATACTCAAAATGATCTAAATCAGAACCCGAATCAGTTGCTTTATAAGTTAATGTTAAAGCTTTATTATGCCAATCATTTTCCTTATCAGCCCATGTATGAGTAAATACTACAACTGGACCAGTTCTATCTATATAAACTTTTACTGGATCAGACCAAGGTCCCTTTACACCAGCTGTTGTCACAGCTCTTATACATATGCTATTCTTACCTTCTTCTGTAAATGTCTTCATACCATCTGTTGCTGACATTCTAGATATTTCTCCATTAGAATCACTGCAATTAGTTGACCATTCAAAATGTGCTATCTCAGTATTCTTAGCCGGAGTCGCTCTAAATGATATAGTTACACCAGTTTTATCTCCACCAGCCCATAACTCATTTGTATTATAAACATTTGATGGATTCAAACTATTACCAATTATTGTTACTTTACTTGGTGCAGTAACATCTATTACTGGACCTGTATTACCTTCAATTACATTAACTTTAATTTTCTTTGTAACTGGATCTCCTTCAGTAGTTGAAGCACTTACTACAATTTCATAAGAACCAACTTTACAAGCAATTCCACTACCATTACTTATTTTTACTATTGGAGTATTGTTTCCACTGGCTGTAAATGTTACACCTGCTTTTACTAAATCTGCTTCAGATAAATCACAACCAGAATCTCTTTTTGTAATTGTTATTGTATCAGGACCACCTATAACTACATTTGTCTCATATATAGTTACTATTATTGATTTTTCTTGAGTTATAACTCCATTACCATGTGTTGCTGTATATATTACTCTGTATTTACCTACTCTATTCCAATCAATTGCAGATACTCCTGCTTTTGTCACATAATCTTCAATTCGCTTTGTTACAGCTACTGCAACACCATTTTCATTAACAGCTGCTGGTGCACTTAATAACGAATCATTACCTTTTCCAACTTCTATTTTTATATTTTCTTTCTTTCCAGTAAATCTTACACTTGGATTACCAGACACTGCTTCTTTTACAGTTACAGTTCTTACAGCAGTTGCAAGTTCACCTTGACTATCAGTTACTCTATAATGAACTTTATATACACCTGCTTTACTAGTATTAACTGCACTTGTATCAGTAACAATCTTACTTGTTAAATCTCCATCTTCTTTATCATAAGCAGTTGCACCTAAATCTATATACTCTGTTCCCTTAGCAACAGTTACCGCACTCTTACCAATTAATGTTATAACTGGTGCATTATTTGCTACTAATTCAGGTTGTTTTTCTTCTGGACACTCTGTAGTTACTATTACTGCTCTATACGCAATTGCTTCATTTCCTGATGAATCAGAAACTTTATAAACTACTCTAAATGCCCCCATTAAATTACCTGTTACTTTATTAGTTACAGCTATTCTATCAGTTATATTACCATCAACATTATCAGTTGCTGTTGCACCTGGTTCTACATACTGATTACCTTTAACTAAGCAATATGGATTTGCACCCTTTAAAGATATCATTGGTGTTACACCATCTAATATACTACCCAAAGTAATATCTATATTAGCAAACTCCTCATATATAACTTTTCTTGTTTTAGATGTTGTATTTCCAGCACTATCACTTACTGTATATGTTAATGTATATTCTCCTGCTTTAGAATAATCTACATTTCCACTTCTTACAACCTTATCAGTTATATCACCATCATAATCATCTGTTGCAGTATAACCAGGATCAGAAAATTCAGTACCAACTGCTAAACTAATAACAGCATCTCCATTTAATCTTAACTCTGGTGCTGTTGTATCATTAGCATTATCAACCAATTCACAATTCAAAGAACCATCGTTATTAACTTGTAATCTTACACTACTATTCATAGGATAATACTTCTCTTCTGTACCCTTCTTAAATAGTCCACCATTATAATATGGATTTTCTATTTTTGCACTTATTAGATTTGCATCAGCTAGTTTACTAAATCTAATTATCACTGATGTACCTGGTGTTGTTCTATCTAATAAGTTAGGATTATTATTCAAATATTCCTCTGCTGCCGTACATATCTCACTTTTTAACTTCACGTACTTCTCATCATTACTAACTCCACCTGTACAGAATTTTAGTAACAAGATAATTATTATCAACAATACAAGTACTACTAATAATATCTTCCACCATATGCCATTTTTCTTTTCTTTTTCCTCATATGTTGTATCACTATAATTATTATAATTATCGTAATTAGAATTATTATAATACGCATCATTGTTATAATAATCATTCTGTGCTGCATTCTGTATCTCGTTTGGATTATTCATATTATTCATGTTGTTCATATTATTCATGTTGTTCATACCATTTTGATTATCATTCATATGACCACTCCTCCACTATTTTACATATTACAACAGTAACACTATTTTTTTATTTTTTCAACCACTTATTTGTATTTTATATTTTTTTTTAATATGGTACAATTTAAATGGTGACTCATATGGAAAAAATAAAAAATAATATATACGTTTTATATACTCTATTATTATCATTACTAATAATCCTAGTATTCTTTTATATTAATAATATTACCCCATTCGGTTCAAAAGATTTCACAGTTATAGATTTTTATCATCAATATTTTCCTATGACTAGCGAACTAATAAACAGAATTTTAAACTCCAAAACATTATTGTTTTCATTTAACGGTTCACTTCCATTTATAAGAAACCTTTATAATTATCTATCAAGTCCATTTAACATACTACTATTACCCTTTAAAGATAATTTATCAACTGGTTTTTCCTTACTAATTGCCATAAAAGCAGTACTCGCAAGCACAACCATTTGTTATTATTTAACAAAAAACATAAAAAATTCAATATTATCAATACCTATTTCCATTTCCTACGGATTTTCCTCATATTATATTGCATATCACTGGAACATTATGTGGTTAGACGGAATGATATTTTTACCACTAATTATTTTAGGACTAGAAAAAATAATAAAAGAAAACAAAAGCTTACTATACATAATCACTTTATCAATATCAATATTTTCTAATTATTATATTGGATACATGATATGTATATTCACCTTCATATACTTCCAATTTTATTATTTACTAAATTATAAATTTAATATAAAAGATTTTCTCATAAAGTTCAAAAATTATATTTTATATTCAATAATATCTATAGGAATTATTTCTATAGTAGTTATTCCAATATATTTTTCATTATCTAGTATATCCGCAACAAAAGATACATTCCCAAGTATATTTGAAACAGAATTTAATATCATAAATTTTATTTTAAATAATTTTTCATTATCAAAACCAACTGCATTAATAAGCGAAAATATTCCCCTACCAAACACATCTTCTTCACTACTAATATTTATATTAATACCATTATTCTTCATAAATAAAAATATTAATAAAAAAGAAAAAATATTGTATGCATTATTACTACTTACACTATTCTTATGTATGCATAATACATTCATCAATTTTATATGGCATGGTTTTCATTTTCCAAATGATTTACCATATAGACAATCATTTATATATATTTTTATTACCATTATTATTGCATACAAATCACTAATTAATATTAAATACATAAACACAAAAAAATTATTAATAACACTAACTGTATTTATACTTCTAATAATATTATCAAAAATAATAAAATTTGATAATTTACAAAATAAAGTTCTAATAATTAATACAATATTGCTAATAATATATTTTACAATTTTAATAATTAACATTAAAAATAAAAAATATACACAATTCGCATTAATAACTATTGTAGCAATAGAAACATGTATATCTTGTGTTTATAATATAAAACCAGATCATAATGGTAAAGATTTAGATAATTCAATTAAAAATTATCAATATATTAAAAATATACTACCTCAAGAGAACGAATTCTACAGAATAGAAAAAATAAATCGCGATACATATAATGATCCTGCTTTAAACAATTATTATGGTATATCAGTATTCTCATCTATGACATATGAAGACATTTCTAAAATACAAAGAAAATTAGGAAATGGTAGCAATAACATTAACAGTTACTACTACAATTTACAAACTCCAATATATAATTCTATGTTTAATATTAAATACCTAGTTGGTAAATTTAATTATAACAAAAGCTTCTACAAAGAAAACAAAAATGAAGGTATAAAAGAATATAAATATCCATTATCAATTGCATACAAAGTAAATAACAACATTAAAAATTGGGATACATCTTCAAATAATCCATTTACTGTACAAGAAAGTTTTATCAAAGAATCAACTGGTTTTGATAACATGTTCAATAAATTAAATATAAATTTTAAAGATATAGTTCCAGAAATCACAAATAATGGATATTTCATAAATTCAAGAATATGTTCAATTAATCTGGAAAATGATAGAAATGGAGATGTATATTTATACATTGATAGCAATAACCTATCCAGTATACTAGTAAATGGAGAATCATATTTTATTGCTACAAATGAACCATATATTATTAACTTAGGATACTTTAGCAAATATGATGATATAAATGTAACAATGTACTTTAGTTACGGAGATACATCATATAACGAATTTAATATATATGCATATAGTTTTAACGAAAATAACTTTAAAAAAGCATATAATTCATTAAATGACGAGATTCTAAACATTTCTTCATTCAAAGAAAATCATATTAAAGGATATATAAACTTAAAAGAAAGTGGTGTAATATTTACAAGTATTCCATATGACAATAGTTGGAAAATAAAAGTAGACAATAAATACATAGATTTTTATAAAATAGGAGAATCTTACATCGGTTTTAATTTAAATGAAGGATATCATAATATAGAATTTATATATAAAACAAAAGGTCTAAAAACAGGTGCCATTATTAGTACAATTTCCTTAATCTCAACTATATATTTATATATTAAAAAGAAATTAAGATAACTTAAGAATTACTTCAACAATTATAATAAATATCATTCCTATAAAAGAATACAGAAATGTATTCTTTTTATTATCATAATACCTAGACGTTTTTAAAAGTTCAAAATAACCAATATAAATCATTAAACCAGCTATAAAAGAAAATAAAAAACCAATTATAGAATTATTAATATATTTATAAAGAAACAAAAGTGCAAACAAACCACCCAATGGTTCACTTATACCAGATATAAAAGTATACAAAAATGCATTCTTTTTACTATTAGTAGAATAAAATATTGGTATTGCTATACCTATACCCTCCGGTACATTATGAAGTATTATTGCAATTGCCAAAAACAGACCCAATTTCAAATCTATAGCACTAAGTACAAAAGTAGCTATACCCTCTGGTATATTATGTAAAACTATACCAAGCATCGATATTATCCCTGTTTTATATAACTTACTAGATTCATTATGCATCAATTTACTAATAAAATGACACCCAAAAAAACCAATCCAAAAACACAAAAAACTAAAAATAATAGTTTTAAAATAAGAATTTTCTTTACATAAATTCTCAATACTACTAGGCAATAAATCTATCACAGAAAGCATTATCATAACACCACCTGCAAATGATAAACACCTAGAGATTATCTTATTTTTATCTCCTTTTATATATATAAACAAATATCCAATCAAAGTAGATAAACCAGCTATTAAACTAATTATTATTCCATATATTTTATTCATACTAAATATTATGTAAATCAGATTTATAATATGAAACATTTTAAATTATAATTAAAATCTATATAATCAAAAAAAATTATGATAAAATTATATCAAGAAAGGAAAAACTTATGAAAACATATAACATGAAACTATTACCACAATACTTTAATTATATTAAAAATGGTACAAAAAGATTAGAACTACGATTAAATGATGAAAAAAGAAAACAATTAAAAGTAAACGATATTATTACATTTGAAGAATTAAGTGAAACTAAAGAATATTTAAATACAAAAATTACAAACATATATAAATACAATAACTTTAAAGATTTAATAAATGATTTTAGTATAGAACTAATGGCTGATAAAACCCTAACAAAAGATGAACTATTACATACATTAAATGAAATATACACAATAGAACAACAAGATAAATATGGTGTATTAGCAATAGAAATAAAAATAATTTAAAACACAAAAAAAGGAGAAAACTATTCTCCAATTTCTATATGTTTTTTTGTTTCTTTAGTTTCTACTTTTGGTACAATTATTTTCAACATTCCATGTTTAAACTTTGCTCTAATTTCGTTACTATCCATATCACCTATATAAAATGATCTCTGGTATTTACCATAACTTCTTTCTCTACGAATATAGTTCTTCGTTTTATCTTCTACTTCCTCATCTTTCTTAGCAGTTACAGTCAAATATCCATTATCGCATTCTACTTTAATATCCTTCTTATCAAATCCAGGAATATCTATCTCAGTATGATAATCACCATCTTTTTCGTAAATATCACACTTCATATTGTTATTACGTGTTGAATCAAAATTATCAAAAATATCATCTAAATAAAAACTTTTTGGAATTATGTTCATATAATCCACTTCCTTTCACAATTATAATTATACTCATTTTCTAGCACTTGTCAATAGTGAGTGCTAAAAAAATTATTCTTTTCATTTTTTAGTATACTATATATTAAACATAATATACATTTATTGTAAAACATTATTAGTTTTGATATTATAAGGAGGGTGATTCTTAATGAAAAAATATAATTTACTTATCTTTAACATAATAACAATATTATTTTTTGACATTATCTTCAAAATATTTATATTTAATAACTTATTTAGCTTATCAACAATTATACTTATACTATTTGATATAAACCTTGGATTATTTATTACACTTCTAGAAAGTATAATAAATAATAAAGTTATTTGTAAAATTATAATTACAATAACAACTCTATTCATATGGTTATTATTCACATCACAATTTGTATATTATCAATATTATGAAACTGTATTTTCAATTTATTCCATGTTTAATGGTGCACAAGTTTTTGGATTTCTAAATTCCATAATAAGAGTAATAACAGAAAATATTATACCAATATTGATTCTACTAATACCAATTATAAGTTTGCTTTTTGGTATTAATAAATTTACTCTGGAAAGAAAAAGCAAAAAATACTACATAATAACATTTACTAGTTTATTATTATCTTACATTCTACCAATATTACTAATTAATCTAAGTAAAGATACTAAAACATACTCAACATACAATTTATACTATAATACGTATGTTCCTAAACTAATAACAAAGGATTTTGGTGTATTAAATGAAATGAGAATAGATTTAAAAAGAATGATTTTTAAAACTGATGAAAATATAAAATTTAATAATAATAAAAATATATATTATAGTAGTGAAGAATATAATGTTTTAGATATTGATTTTGATGAATTAATTGAGAATGAAAAAGATGAAACTTTAATTAAAATGCACGAATATTTTAAGAATGAAAAACCAACAATGAAGAATAAATATACTGGTATATTTAAAGATAAAAATTTAATTGTAATTATTGCAGAATCCGCATCACCATTATCAATAGACAAAAATCTAACACCAACACTATATAAACTATATAATAATGGATTTAAATTTAATAATTTTTATACACCACTTTATTCAATAAGTACATCCGATGGAGAATACATTTCACTTACATCACTACTCCCAAAAGAAGGAACATGGAGTATGCCTGATTCAAGTAACAATTATTTACCATTTGTATATGGCAATATATTTAAAAGAAATGGTTATGTTGCTAATGCATATCATGACGGAGATTATAATTATTACAACAGAAATAAATCACATCCAAATATGGGATATAATTACAAAGGGTGCAATGGGGGCTTAAAAATAAACTGCGATTACTTCCCAGAAAGCGATATTGAAATGATTGAACAATCTATAAAAGATTATATAAATGAATCCCTTTTCATAACTTATTACATGACAGTAAGCGGTCACTTAGAATATAATTATAAAGATAATATAATTGCCAGAAAAAATAAAAAGTATGTCGAGGATTTAAATTATGATGAATCAATCAAAGCATATCTAGCAACTCAAATAGAACTTGATAAAGCAGTAGAACTATTAATTAAAGAACTAGAAAAAGCAAACAAACTTGATGATACAGTAATAGTCATTAGTGCCGATCATTATCCATATGGATTATCAAAAAAAGCAATTAAACAAAATACAAATTATATAAAAGATGAAAAATTTGATATTCACAAAAACAACTTTATTATTTGGAACAACAAATTAAAAGAAAGTATTGAAATTAATAAATTTGGAAGTAGTTTAGATATATTACCAACTATATTAAATTTATTTGGTATAAACTATGATTCAAGAATTCTAATAGGAAAAGATTTACTATCAAATGAAGATGGTTTAGTAATATATAATGATAGAAGTTTTATAACTGATAAAGGTAAATACAATTCTGTTACTAATACATTTATTCCATTTGTTAATAATGTAGACAATAATTATGTAGAAAAAACAAATGAAATCGTAAACAATAAATTTATAATATCTAAATTAATACTTGAAAGAGATTATTATAGAAAAATATATAAAATAAAAGCCACTTCAAAGTGACTTTTTAATAATTTTCTTCTTTTATTTCAAAAAACGCTTTTGGATGAGAACATACTGGACATACCTCAGGTGCATTTTTTCCAATTACTATATGGCCACAATTTCTACATACCCAAATTTTATCTTCCTCTTTACTAAATACTAATCCATTTTCTACATTTTCTAGTAATTTCTTATATCTTGCCTCATGCTCTTTTTCTATTTTACCAACACTTTCAAATAAGAATGCAATACGATCAAATCCCTCTTCTCTTGCTTCTTTAGCCATTCTATCATACATATCAGTCCATTCAAAGTTTTCTCCTTCTGCTGCACTCTTCAAATTTTCTACAGTTGATGGAATAGAATTATTATTTAATAATTTAAACCATAACTTTGCATGTTCCTTCTCATTATTTGCAGTTTCTTCAAATATTTCTGCTATTTGCTCATAACCATCTTTTCTTGCTTTACTGGCAAAATATGTATACTTATTTCTTGCTTGAGATTCTCCCGCAAACGCATCCATTAAATTCTTTTCTGTCTTACTTCCTTTTAATTCCATAAAAAACCTCCTACTTAATCTTTCTACTTTCTAAATAATATCTCTTATCATAACTATGACCCATTGAGAATGTCTTTCTTGGTAAAGCACCATCCAATATCACTGTTCTAAAAAGCTCATTCTTACTCATTGCATCAACTACAAATCCAATATTTCCATCTTTTTTACCTAAATTTTTAGTAACCTCATCACCATGAATATAATCTATTTTTCCATCATTTTTCTTCAAATAATCATCTAAAAACAATTGCAAAGACCCAATAGCTATATT
>ENA-ORRN01002339-ORRN01002339.1-human-gut-metagenome-genome-assembly--contig:-NODE-2339-length-12163-cov-2.994301_pt1 | contig 12163 bp, 15 predicted proteins | sample MGYA00242174_ERZ509132 | MGnify/ENA primary metagenome ERZ509132 (study PRJEB26280, sample SAMEA2338671) | human gut metagenome | biome: human gut; feature: human-associated habitat; material: faeces...
TATGAATATAGTAATAAGTTTTATAAAAATCGTGGAGATGAAAATCACTTTAGTATATTAAAATTTAAAATAATAGATGAAAATACAAGAGTTTTAGTTTTAACCCCATATGGACGTCAATATGAAGAAATATGTGAGGTTGTATCATGAAAATACTTTATATAGATACTTCTACTGATTATCTATATACTGGTATAGTTTCTGATAATATTTTACTTGCAGAAATAAAACAAAAATTTAGTCATGATTTATCAAAATATGCTTTGTACGAAATTTCTGAAATGTTAAAAAAAGTAAATATCAATCCTACTGAAGTTGATAAAATAATTGTTGTAAATGGACCAGGTTCATTTACTGGTATTAGAGTAGGAATGACAATTGCTAAAATATATGCTTATACTTTAAAAAAGAAAATAATTTCTATTTCTAGTTTAGATGCAATGCAAATAAGCATATCTTCTAATAATTTAATAGTTCCAGTTATTGATGCAAGACGTGGTTTTGTCTACGCAGGTATTTATCAAGATAATAAAGAATTATTAAAAAAACAATATATAAAATTTGAAGATTTATTAGATAAATTAAATAACTATCAAAAAGAATATATAATAGTAAGTAATGATAATTTAAAAATAGATAACGTAGTTAGTTATAATCCTGATATTTTAAAAATAGTTAACACTTACAAAGATAATGAAGATATTAATCCTCATTTAGTAGAACCAAATTATTTAAAATTAACTGAAGCTGAAGAAAATTTACAAAGGAATTAAAATGATAACTACTTTATTAGAAACTGATACTAAAAAACAGTTAGAATTAGAAAAAAAATTTAAAGAAATATTTATCAACAATGATATAAAAAGAGATTTTCAAAACAATCCCTATACTAATTATTTAATTTATTTAATAGATGATAAAATAGTAGGATTTATTAATTATTTACTTATTTATGATCGAATGGAAATAGTTAATTTTAATGTTTTAGAATTTTTTCAAGATAAACATATAGGTTCAAGTTTATTAGAAAAAATAATTGAAATAGCCAAAAGTAATAAATTAAAAAATATTACTTTAGAAGTAAGAAGTGATAATGTAAAAGCAATATATTTATATAAAAAATATGGTTTTAAAGAAGTTGCTATTAGAAAAAATTATTATAATGATACTGATGGAATATTAATGGAAAAAGAGTTGATGTAAATGAAAGATATATATATATTAGGAATAGAATCTAGTTGTGATGAAACTAGTTTTTCAATTGTAAAAAATGGAACTGATGAAATAGCTACCGTTATTTCCAGTCAGATAGATATTCATAAAAAATATGGTGGTGTTGTACCTGAAATAGCAAGTAGAGCTCATATTAAAAACATAACTTTTGTTTTAGAAGAATGTTTAGAAAAAGCTAATATGAAAATGGAAGATATAGATGCTATAGCCGTTACTTATGGACCAGGTTTAATTGGAAGTTTATTAGTAGGTGTTGAATGTGCTAAAACCTTAGCTTATTTATACAATAAACCATTAGTACCAGTTCATCATATATCAGGTCATATATATGCTAATAATTTAATAAAAAGATTAGAATTTCCTTTAATAGCTTTAGTTATTAGTGGTGGTCATACCGAACTTATTTATATGCAAAAAGATTATGACTTTCAAAAACTTGGTGGAACACTTGATGATGCTGTAGGAGAATGCTATGACAAGGTAGGACGTGTAATTAATGTTGAATACCCAGGAGGACCAGTAATTGATAGATTAGCAACAGTAGGTAGTCATACTTACGACTTACCAATTCCTTTAAATGATGACTCTTATAACTTTAGTTTTAGTGGTTTAAAAAGTGCAGTTATAAATTTAGCTCATAATGAAGCTCAAAGAGGCCATGAATTAAATAAAGAAGACTTGGCTAAGTCGTTTCAAGATGTAGTAGTTGAAACACTAACAAAGAAAACTATGAAAGCTATTAAAGAATACCAGGTTAAAAACTTTATTCTAGCTGGAGGAGTAGCTGCTAATAAAGGAATAAGAGAAGAATTTAGTAAGATGTGTAATGAAAATAATATAAATTTGACTATACCAGTTATTAAGTATTGTACGGATAACGCAGCAATGATAGCAGCTTCTGGTTATTATGCTTATAAGAATAACATTATAAGTGATTTAACTTTAGATGCAAAAGCAACTGATAGTATAGATGAATATATAAAAAGATATAGTTAAAAATGTAGAATATAGGCGATTGAATGCCTATTTTTTTTTGAATAAGAAATAATAATAAACTCATCATAAAAGTAGACAAAATGAGTTTTTTAGATGTGATATTATTACAATAATTTAATTTTTGAAATAAATATAGTTATTTTTACTATAAAACGTTGACAAAAATTATTATAAGCAGTATTCGTAAATTTGTTGATGAATTGGGGTATATAAGTCAAATTTACTAAAATATAACAGGGGGTTGTTATGAGGAATATTTTAAAAAAGGTTATGAGTTTTCTTATAGTAATATCATTTGTGTTTATGCTATATTCTGTTGGTAACTCTATTGTAATGCAATATAAAAAATATCAAGTTTCCTCAGAAATTGAACAAGTAATGGCACTTATGAAAGATACAAATACTACTTCAAAGCATAGTTTAGATTATTACAAGAAATATTATCAAAATGATAATATAGTGGGATCACTTAAAATAGAAGGTACTGGCATAGAAACATTGTTAGTAAAAGGTAATGACAATGAGTATTATTTAAACCATTCAATAAGAAACGAATATGACATAATAGGTAGCATATTTGTTGATTATAGAACTGATCTTAACTCAAAACAAATAAACATTTATGGACATAATTCGAATGTTTATGATGTTATATTTAAGAAGTTAGAAAATTATTTAGATAATAAATATTATTCTGACCATAAATATATTGAGTTATGGGATGGTGATAAAAAAAGTATATATGAAATATTTAGTGTACAAATAGTGTCTAATGATTATGAACACTATGATGTAGATGCTGATGATTGGATTAAACATATAGATACACTTAATAATTCAATATATACTACAAATACAAAGGCAACACCAGAAGATGAGATACTTATTATACAAACTTGCTTGTATAATCCAGTTAACTCACTTTTGTTGATAAATGCAAAAAAGGTTTAGGAGGGAAAAATGAATAGGATTGCAAAATATTTATTTACATTATTAATATCAATTAGCGTATTCTTAATTGGGGTTAATTATGTAAATGCGGAAAGTAGTGCAGGTGAAATACTACTTAGTAAAACAGCAAGTAAAAAAGATTTAGAGAAAGGAAGAAGCGCAGATGTTACATTAACTGTAAATGCAAATGGATTTTCTACTGTTGATAAGACAGATGTTGTATTAGTACTTGATAGAAGTTCTAGTATGAATGGTACTCCAATGGAAAATACTAAAACAGCTGCTAAAGATTTAATTGAGTTATTAATAACTGATAAAACAAAAGCTAAAACTAGAGCAGCTATAGTAACATACGGGTCTGATTTATTAACAAGTTATACTAGTAATTCATTAACTAATGATGTAACTACTTTAAAAGATACTATCAATAGTATTCCAAGTAGTATAAATAACGAAGGTACAAATGTGCATGCTGGTTTATTAAAAGCTGAAGAGTTGCTTAGAAGTTCTGGTACGGATACACAAAAGATAGTAATTTTACTATCAGATGGTGAACCAACATATTACATAGGAACTGATAATAAAATACATGGTATGGGTGGCTCTGATAATTATGAGAATGATTATTGTGAAGGGTATTATAGTCATAGAAGATTTAACTATTATAATAGTGGTAAATGTTATGTAAGTGAGGATGATAATACTGTTGCTATGGAGTATAGCAATTATGGAAATGTTTTCACTACTAAAGATGCATACAAACCAAGTACAAATACTAATAATAAAGCAACAACTATGAAGGCTGATGGTACTAAAATTTATACTATTGGTTTTGGTAAAGGTGCATCAGGTAATGCTTATGAATTCTTAGGTAATATCGCATCAAATCCAACAGATAAGTATAGATATACTGCATCTGATTATGCTGGATTAAAGGAAGCATTTAATAAAATAGTAAATGACTTTACTAAAGTTGCAACTGATGCTATTGTTACTGATATTGTACCAGTAGGATTTCAAATCAAAGAAGGTACACTACCATCAGTAGCAACTGCAATAGAAAATAAAGATGGTACAACAACTATTACTTGGAAAATTGGTGATATAAAGTCAACTGCAGCAAATAGTTTAACATATACAGTTGAAGCTAAAAAAGGTGAGTACGGAAGTATGTACACTAATGTAAGTGCCACTATAAAAGCTAAATCAGTAGATGGAAATCCAAAATATGGTTCAAGTAATCCAATATCACTTGATTTTGATAAGCCATATGTTCCAATTCCAGGTGTTACAGTTAAAGATGATTACTATGACATTAAGCAAGGAACAACATTTACAACACCAGCAGAAAAAGGAATTTTAGATAATGATGAATTAACGCATAAGAATTTAGATGAGAATGCAACTGTAACAGATAGAATAGTACTTGTTTATGATAATGAAACTAATGGAAAAGCAGAAAATATTACTTTAAATCAAGATGGAACATTTAGTTACAATGCAACAAAAGATACTTTAGGTAAAATAACTTATAAGTATTATGTAGAAACAACAGTTGAAGTAAATGGAAAATCGCAAGTGGTTATAAGTAATGTATCAACTATTACATTAAATGTAATCAAAAATCCAACTAAATACGTAGTTAATTATTTAGAAAAGGGAACTGATAAAGTATTACACGATGCAAAATCTGAAGACGGTAATGTATATGATGAAATAAAATTAGCTGATGTAATAATGACAATAAAAGGTTATAATTATGATTCAGTTAATGTTGATCCATTAGTATTATCAGATAACACTGTATTAAATGTAATGAACATTTACTATACAAAGAGAACAGATTTAAGTTATACAGTTAATTATTTAGAGAAAGATACAAATAAAGTATTAAATCAATCTAAAGTAGTTAATGATGTAAAATTTGAAACAGTAATCAATGCAAGTGATGAAATAATTCCAATTGATGGATATGTATTTAATTCAGTTAATCCAGAAGAATTAACTATAACTACAGGTTCAAATGTAATCAATATTTACTATACAGTTTTACATGGGACAGTAAAAGTTAAATATGTTGATTCAAATGATAAAGAAATAATTGAACCTGAAATAATCAAAGGACAAGTTGGTACTGATTATGAAATAAAAGCTAAGGAAATTGCAAAATATAAATTATCTAAAGTAGTTGGAAATGAAAAAGGTAAATATATAGATGGCGAATTAGTAGTTACATATGTTTATGAAACAATTCCAGATACAGGTGTTTATGCTAGTGATTATTCTGTAGTAGTATCAGTTATGTCTATAGCAATATTTATGACATTAGTATTTTTTAAGAAGAAAATGTTTAATTAGTAAAAAGAGAACGTTAAAGTTCTTTTTTTTGTTGTTTTTTTGTACTTTTAAGCATATTTTCAATTATTTTTTTATTATCTATAATTCTTTTATTATGTGGTTCATTTTCTAATATTATATTTAAATATTTAAGTGATTCTTCTAATTTATTTTCGTAAAATAGTGAAATTGAGAGTAAATCATATATTGTCATATCCCAACTAAATATTTCGTTTATATATGTTTTTGGATGGGATTTAATTTTTAGAGCAGTATTACACAATTTTATAACTTCTTTATAATTACCTAATTCATATTCTAAAATAGCCATTTCCATATATGGATCACGTAGATATGGAGCTTCATTTATTGCTAAATTTCCCCACATTTTAGCTTCTTTATATCTTTTTAAGCTTTTATAACTTCTTAAAATATATCTCATAGATGCACATCTTTCGTCTTTCCATGTTGCAGTGGGCAAATCTAAATGTTTAATAAGTGTATCTATGCATTTATTCCATTCATGATGAAACATATATTCTCTTCCTAGATAATGCATATTTCTATCATTAGTGGGATTTTCCTTAACTGATAATTCTAATAATGGTAAATAACTATTTCTTGACTTTTTCTCGTCTGGGTAATGATTAACTATTATTTCATCAGTGGTAATAATATTTTCTTTTTCCTCTTTTTGGTAATTTAGTATTTCATGAACTGGGTAAATCCATTTATAGTTTTTTCTAGAATGGATTTTGTCATAATAGAAGCTTACTAATGGTTTATCGTTAGCATCTAATTTCCAGTTATAAATATATTTTATTCTGTCAGTGTTCTTGTTCCATATGTTTTCTAGTTTATTTCTCCAACCTGGTGTTAAAACTTCGTCTAAATCTATACATATACATATATCGTAATCATCTGGAATCATGTCTAGAGATATATTCCTTGCAACATCAAATCTCCATGGTTCTATTTTTTGTTTTTTAACAACTACTCCTAATTTTTTTAGTTTGTTTACAGAATTATCGGTAGAACCGGTATCGAGAACATAAATTTCGTCTGCTTCTTTAACCGAATTAAACCATCTATCAATAAATTTCTCTTCATTTTTACAAATTGCATATATACATATTTTATATTTTTTTTCCATATTTTCACCTATTATATTTTATGATTAAGCAGAAATGATGTATACTATGAGTATGTAAATTTATTTAATGTGCACTCTTAGTCAATAGTAAAAATCATTTTTGTTTATGTTCATAAAATATTAATGAAAGGAGAATGAAAATGAATAATAGATGTTGTCCAAGCAACGATGATAAGTGTACGAAAAATTTGGTAATTATGGGTCCAACCGGGCCAAGAGGCCCAGCAGGTCCAATGGGATTTGTGGGTCCAACTGGACCTAGGGGTGCCACTGGTCCGACTGGACCAACTGGACCAGCGCAAGTAAGTGTGTATGGAAGTAAATATGATAGTACCGCTACTCCAATATCGCTAACTGAAAATGTATTAGGTGTAATACCTATTTCTAGCTCAGGGCCTATATCCGGAATAACAGGAACAACTGCAAATGCACTTATTATTGAAGAAGCAGGAGTATATAAAATTGATTACTTTTTTCAGGGTAGTGCAGCACAAACAGGAACAATAACTATGGAAGTGTTAAAAAACTCAAATCCTATTACTAGTGGAACTATTACTAAAGAATTTACTGCAAATGAAGATAATAGTTTTAACGGAAGTGTAATTACAGAACTTGAAGTTGGCGATGTAATAAGTTTAGGACTTGAATCTTCTGTTACAACGACAGTTACACCAAGTGATGATACTAGTGTGTACTTAAATATTGTGAAAATAGGTTAAAGCATCTTTTTGATGCTTTAATTAATTTGTTTGGAACTTTTTAATTGAATATAACGACTTTATTAGTGAGGTGTTAAAATGATCGATCAAAAAACCTTAGATGAATTCAGTAAAATATATGATGAAACTTATAATGATGTTTTAAGATATGTAGTTTGTAAATGTTCTAATATATCTGATGTAGAAGATATAATTCAAAATATTTATTTAGATGTTTATAAAAAATTGCCTAATATATCAAAATCATATATTATGGGAATTTCGAAAAATAAAGTTAATGATTATTATAGATATAATTATAAACGAAAAATTTTAGAAATGTTTAGTAAAGAGGAAATAGAAGTGGATTATAAATCTGATGTGGATATTGAGAGTGCAACTATAATGAAATATGATGTTGATTTGGTGTGGAAATATTTAAAGAAAAAGAAAGCGGTAATTTCAAAAGTATTTTGTTTATATTTCAAACTAGGTTTAACAATTAAGGAAATTTCTTTAGAACTAGGTATAAGTGAATCAAATGTAAAACATTATTTGTATAGAACTATAAGAGAACTGAATGAATTTTTAAAGGGGGATTATAATGAATAAGACAATTAAGGATATTTTTGATGAAAAAATAAATAAAAAAGAAATATATAATAAAGTTTTATTTAAATTAGAAAGGAAAAATAGTATGAAAAATAATAGTGTTTTAAGATATGTAATACCTACTTTTGTTATGATAATAATATGTGCAATATTTGTTGTGAATAATAAGGAAGTAGGTGTAGATAAACAAAATATTTTTGTAAATGAGATAAAAAATAAAGATGAAGTTATTGGAGATATTGATGGAAGATATGAGGAAATTTCTTTAAATGAAATTGAAAAAATATTACCATTTGTTAAAGATGTGATAATACCTAATAATTTAGAGGGAAATAGAACAGGATTGATGTATGCAAGTAATGACGTTACTAGTGAAAGATATAATATGTTGATAGGATATTCTATTATGTATTTTAATGATGATGAACTTGTTGATATATTTGTATCAGAAACTGAAAAAGTACGTCCTAGGTGTTTATACTATATTACCGATGAGATGAAGCCATCATTTATAAATGGTATAGAAATAAAAATTGGTAAATATGGTAATGAATATATAGTAACATTTAGTTATGATAATAAATATTTTGATATAGAAACTAGAAATATAGATAAAAATTCGTTAATCACTTTGATAAAATCAATTATAAAGTAAATCAAATAAAGTGAATTAATAATAAATGAAAAAAATGAGTAAAAAAAATACTCAGTTTTAAGCATGAAAAAAATTCTAAAATAAGGAATAAAAAGTGTAAATTATAAAATCTTTGGAAATAAGTAAGTTAAAACTTCAAAAAAATTGTAAAATCCGGAAACTCAACTTAATAAGTAATTGACATTATTATATTAAGTGTTATAATGTTACTATGTGAGTCGGAAATTTAATATTAGTGATAAATGAAGTAACTAAAAAGTTTAGTTATTTTTTATTCTCAATAGTTTTATATGAGCAAATGGAAGAGGTGTAATATGAGCTTTTATAAAGATTATAAGGTGAATGAAGGGTTACTAATATTAACTGATTTATTAAAAATATTGTATATGAGTAAATCTATTGTATTACCTAATGAAATATTTAATGAAGTGAAAAAATTGTATGAGTTATTAATAGAGTATGAAGAGGGAGAATATTTAGATAATGACATTAAGAATGAAACATTATTTAGACGGGTTTATTATAAGTAAAAGAACTAATTAGTTATTAGTTCTTCCACATAAGAAATCCATTGATAAATTGTATTTAATGCATATTTGATATGCAAAAGATGTAAGTAGTAATGTATTACCATTCTCATAAGAACATATTGTTGAACTTGTTGTGTTAAGTAATGATGCAAGATCTTTCTGAGTTAGTTTATACTTATTTCTTAAATCTAGTATTCTTTTTCCTATGAGAGCTTTATTTAATTCTTTTGAAAATTTTATTGTGTTTTTATTATTGCTTAGGCCAACTATGTAATCCATGCTTACTTTATAATAATTGCATAATTCATTCAAGTGTATTAAAGGAATTGTTACTTTGCCGGTTTCCCATCCAGAATAAGTTCTACGATCTATTTTTAGTATGCTGGCAATATCCTTTTGATGTAGATCGTGTAACTCTCTTAGTTCGAAAATTCTTTCAAAAAACATAAAATCACCACAATATAATTTTCCCATTAAATTTTAAATTATTAGTTAAATGCTGAAAAATACGAATTGCTATGTTATAATAAATTTACAAGGGAGTGCTTTGTGTTATGGAATTAACTGAAAAGAAAAAGGAAATAATGGAATTATCGTTAAATACGAGAAGTAATGGTGTTTTTATATATAAGCTTTTGGATAGTGGTTGTTTAGATAATGCATTATCTATGTTAACGAATGAAAATATTGTTAAGACAAATGCAGTGTTATCTGTAAAAGAGTATTTTAATGCTAATGAACAATTTATTGATTTGTTATCGGAGTTTATACATTTTTTTGAAAAGAATTTTGCGGCTTTGTGTAATAAAGAAGTTTATATAGAACTTATATTAAAGGATAAAGCGCCAGAGTTTTTGTTATCAAAGAAGTATTGGGGAAATAATAATTATATTGATTATTATAAGTATAATATGAAAAAGATTATTGTAGAAAATACATTAAAGATAATTAGATTTATATCAGATAATAAGGAGTTTAAAAAACTAAATATTTATAATTTGGATATAAATAATCTTCATCAATTCCAATTTTTCTCTCTGTTTTGTCATACTCGTATCTTGTACCTATTACTATTAATTTATCATTGTTTAAAAATAATTCTTCTGGTGTAAATGTTTCATCAAATTTAATTGTTGACATTTCCTTCATTTGACTTGCGTTTTCTGTATTTATGATGGTTAATTTTTCGTTTGTTAAATAATAAATATATGTTCCATCTGTTTTTACAATGTCTGCTTCATCTACACCTTGTACTTGTGTGTTAGTTTTCGAATAATCGTTGGCTACTTCATTTGTTGCTGTTTCGTTTTTTGAGTTTGCATTAGTAATACTATCAACACTCAACATATCATCTATATAATATCTCTTAGTATCTCTTGCTTTTAACATTGCATATAAGTTTTTAAAGTTTTCAACTTTAGGCAATTCTTGGCTTATTTTTGTTTGTTCAGCCGTAACTTCATTAATTGGTGCAATGCTTTTGTTTGGTAGTACTATTGCCATTATTATTGCACACATAAAAGCTAAACTTGCTATTGGGTAAATCTTGTTATATCTGTACTTTGAATTTTTTTTAGTGTTAGTTGCTTTTTTTAGTGTTTCTTGTTTTAGTGTTTCGTTTACATTTATTTCATTTACCGCATTAATATAATCTTTTTTACTCATCTTCAATACCTCCTTTTACTTCTTTTTCTAATTGTTTTCTAGCTCTTGAAAGCCTTGTTTTTACTGTGTTTTCATTAGAGTTTGTTATTTTGCTTATTTCTTTAATGTTATAATTTTCGTAATAATATAAATGTACTACTGTTCTATATTTAATTGGTAGTTTTAAAACAGCATAATAAATATCATGTCTTTCAGGTGTTTCGAAGCTTAGATTTTCATCTAATTCTGCTCTATGTCTTTTAAAGCTTGAATTTAGTAATGTTTTGCTACAATTAATTGTAACTCTAATTAGCCATGCTTTTTTATGTTCTTCTGATTCAAATTCCGGCATCTTTTTAGCTAGCCTTAAAAATACTTCTTGATAAACGTCTTGCGCTTCTTCTATGTTTCCTGTTCGTGCAAGTGCTAATCTGTATACCATGTTTGAGTAGTTTTCTATTGTTTCTTCCAAATATTGTTTTTTGTTTATATAAACCATTTTTTATCACCTGTATTTATAATACCATATAATGCTAAAAAAAGTTTCCTTTTTTGGAAACTTTTTTTATTTTTTTACTATTTTGTGTTTCTGTAATTTCCACACATAGATTCATCTGCTGGGTTACCATTGTGGCAATTATGACATGCTTTTACTGTTATTGCATTTAACTCACATAGGCATTTGTTTGGGTCATTATATGCACAGCTATTTACTGTACAATTTATTTTTTGGTTTTTATCCATAAAAATAGCCTCCTTTTAAATTTTGATATTAATAGTATGGCTATTTTTTCTGAAATTATTATTGATTTTTATTGTAATAATTTGTTTTGTTTTTCCATAGTTTGTGTAGATTGGATATTTTTGGTGTTTTTGTCTAAAATTTGCTTTTGACCAATTTGTTTATTGCATTTTTCACTAGATTCTGTGAAGCTTAAATACCAACTCATTCCGTTTCTATTTTCTTGAATTTCTTTTTGTCTTTCTTGTAGGCCTTGGAATGTTTTTGGTGCTGGTTTTATTATTGGCTGTCCTGGTACCCAATTTGCAGGGGTTGAAGCATTGTTGCAATCTGCTATTTGAAGAGCTTCTACCACCCTTATTATTTCTGGTATCCATCTGCCTACATTTAGTGGATATATAAATATTGTTCTTACAATTCCTTTGTCATCAATTATGAATACATTTCTTACTGTTTCTGTTGTACTTATGTCATTTGATATCATTCCATACTTCCTTGCAATTTCTCCGCTTCTGTCTGCAATTACAGGGAATGATATTTCAACGCCTGTTCTTAGCATAATATCATTTAGCCAGGCTAGGTGTGATGGGTTACTGTCTATGCTTAGGCCAA
>ENA-ORRN01002340-ORRN01002340.1-human-gut-metagenome-genome-assembly--contig:-NODE-2340-length-12162-cov-4.315272_pt1 | contig 12162 bp, 7 predicted proteins | sample MGYA00242174_ERZ509132 | MGnify/ENA primary metagenome ERZ509132 (study PRJEB26280, sample SAMEA2338671) | human gut metagenome | biome: human gut; feature: human-associated habitat; material: faeces...
GTGCGCATGGGCGACCCTGAAACCGAAAGCGTCATGCTGCGTCTGCAAAGCGACATCGTAGACCTGTTCGAAGGAGTGTACAACGTCAACCTCAATACGAAATCCATGATCTTCGATCCGCGTACGGCAGCCTGCGTCATGCTGGCCGTTGTCGGTTACTACCGACTGCAACCGTCGACCGTCCCGGACATCGAAATGTTTATCCGGCAGGCCGACACCCCCGTATTCACCCAGAAAGAGGTGCAACTGGTGCTGTCCGAGCAGAAAACCCTCCTGCTCGAAACCCAAAAATCGACAATCCGTTACGATTCGACCGCCATCCGGATCAACAACGCCGAAAAAACCATTCCCAAAAAAGAGGCTGCGACGTTCAACCAGCTGGTCGTTCCCTACGGCAAGCAGACGACGCTGACGCTCGCCGACGGAACCCGCGTCTGGATCAACGCCGGATCACGGCTGGTCTACCCCGTCGTATTCGAAAAGCAGAAGCGCGAAATATACGTCGAAGGCGAAATCTACATGGAAGTGGCGCACGATGCCGAACGGCCTTTCTCGGTACACACAGGCAAGATGGATGTCTGCGTTTTGGGAACCAAATTCTACATATCCTCCTACGGCCGCGATCGCACGCAGGAGGTCGTCCTGCTCTCCGGCTCCGTCAGCGTAGCCCCTGCCGGACGATCCGACCGCGGAATTCGCATCGTTCCCGGCCAACAAGCCATCCTCGACACCTCGGAATCGCTGGAGGTCCGCGAAGTGGAAGCCGAAAGCTACATCAGTTGGATTCACGGATACCTGCCCTTCGACAACGACCCGCTGTCGAACATCCTCGAACGCCTTTCCCGCTACTACAATTGTCGGATCGAGTGTACGCCCGAAGCCGAAGCGCTGACGCTCTCGGGCAAACTCGAACTCAAAGACGATCCGGCCGAAGTGCTGAAAATCTTGAGCGCAACAGCCCCTATCAACCTGCAAATCACCGGATCCGGGAATTTCCGAATCGACTATAACCCGACTACCAACAACCCAAACTGACCTGCCTATGTAACAGCCCGTATCCCTCCAAAAAAAGACCGGATGTCGTCCCTCAACGACATCCGGAGCGATTGAAAATCTAAAATAGCCTTTTAAACTTCAAATCTTTACAAATGTACAACAAAAATGGTAAAATCGGTCTTTTTAAGGCCGATAATGGGGGATTATTCCACCGATTCCGGATAACATTCCTGTTTTTGCTGGCAACAATCGGGTTCATCCGGCCCGTCAGTGCACAAACGGCAGAGGCGGCGAAAACCATCACGCTCAACGTACAGAACCGCCCCATCAAGGAGGTCCTCACACTGATCGAACGCCAAAGCGACTACATCTTCGTTTACTACGACAACATCTTGGACATCCACCGCAAAGTCACCCTGAAAGTAACGAATCAGCCCATTTCGGCTGTACTGAAACAGTTGTTCGCCGGAACCGACAACACCTGGAAACTCTCGGGAAGGCAGATCGTCATCGGACGCTCCGTAGCTGCGGCCGCAGCTACACCCCGGAAGATCACACGCATCACAGGCGTCGTCAGGGACCAGAACAACGATCCGCTCATCGGCGTCACGATCCGCATCAAGGCCCGTCCGAACATCGGTACAGCCACCGACATCAACGGCAAATACCTGCTCGACGTTTATCCCGACGAAGTACTGGAATTCAGCTATGTAGGTTACAAATCGCAGGACGTTTCGGTCGCAGGGCAGGAAATCGTCGACGTGGTTATGCTGCAAAACGACGCCATCCTCGACGCCGTGGAGGTGGTGGGCTACGGCGTGCAGAAAAAGATCAGCGTCATCGGCTCGCAGCAGACCATAGCGACCAAGGAACTGAAAGTTCCCGTCGCCAACCTCACACAAGGCCTTGCGGGCCGCGTATCGGGTCTGGTCTCGGTACAGCGAACCAGTGAACCGGGCTTCGACGACGCGAACATCTACATCCGCGGCATCTCAACGCTGACAGCCAGCATGAGCGCCCCTCTGACGCTCGTCGACGGCGTTCCCCGCTCGTTCTCCAACGTCGACCCCGAAGACATCGAGAGTTTCTCGATCCTGAAGGACGCCTCTGCAACTGCTGTTTACGGCGTTCGCGGCGCCAACGGCGTCATTATCATCAATACCAAAAGCGGCCTGAAAGGACGCCCCAAATTCAGCGTACGCTATACCGAAGGCCTCACCAAACCGACCAAGATCACCGATTTCGCCGACGGCGCGACTTACATGGAGATGTCGAACGAAGCGTCGCTCACCCGCGGCGGCGGCAAACTATACAGCCAGGAGATCATTGATAAGACCCGCCGCGGGGAAGACCCCTATCTCTATCCCGACGTAGACTGGATGAAACAGATCCTGCGTAACTTCAGCCGCAACCGCTCGGCCAACGTCAACGTGCAGGGCGGTTCCGACAAGGCGGTCTACTACATCGGCCTGGCCTACTACGACGAGAACGGCATGTACAAGGACACGAAACTGGCCGACTACAACTCGAACACCTTCTACCGCCGTTACAACGTCACCTCGAACCTCACGCTCAACCCGTTCCGCACCACCGAAATCAAACTGGGCATCCAGGGCTACCTGGCCAACGCCAACTATCCGGCATCTTCGCAGGCAAGCATCTTCGAATCGGCCTATTTCACACCTCCGACCTATATCGCGCCGCTCTACCCCGACGGCAAGCTCGGCGCCTTCTCGGGCGGCGATATAAACCCCGTGGCACAGCTCGGCGCAACGGGCTATGCCAACCAGTGGCGCAGCCAGGTTTATTCGAACCTGCGCATCACGCAGCAGATTTACAAAGGACTCTCGGTTTCAGGCATGTTCTCGTTCGACACCTACAACTACACGAGCAACCGTTTCACCAAAACCCCGAACACCTACCACGCCACAGGACGCGACGCCAACGGCAACCTGCTCTACGAGCAAACCCGCCAGGGAACCGAGAACCTGGCCTACAGCCTCAGCGCAAAGGGTAACCGCGCCATCTATCTGGAGGCCGCAGTCAACTACCGCAACACTTTCGGCAGACACACCGTATCGGGCATGATGCTCTTTAACCAGAGCGACGAAATCAATACCAAAGCCACCAACGTCGAAGAGGCGCTGCCCTACCGTTTCCGCGGCCTGGCAGGACGTTTCACCTACTCGTTCGACGACCGTTATTTCGGGGAGTTCAACTTCGGATACAACGGTTCGGAGAACTTCGCCCCGAAAAACCGTTACGGCTTCTTTCCGTCGGTCGGACTTGGCTGGGTAATCAGCAACGAACCCTTCTTCAGAGGCGCCACAGAGGTGATCCAGTACCTCAAACTGCGCGGCACATGGGGTCGTGTCGGCAACAGCCAGATCAGCGGACGCCGTTTCGCCTACCTGGCTACGGTCAAGGACACCAACGACACCAGTTACCAGTTCGGCAAGAACATGGACCAGACCTACGGGACTACGGCCATCGACGAATATGCCGTCGACGTAACGTGGGAGATCGCCGACAAAACCAACATCGGACTGGACATGCGCCTGCTGAACAACAAGTTCAACCTGCAATTCGACGCCTTCAAAGAGTCGCGCAAAGGCATTTACCTGCGCCGCACAAGCATTCCGTCCTATTTCGGTATGATCAACAACCCCTACGGCAACATCGGCAAAGTCGAGAACAAAGGTATCGAAATGTCGGTCAGCTATGCCAATTCGTGGCGGGACTGGTCGTTGAGCGTCATGGGTAACTACTCGTTCAACCGAAACAAGGTCCTCGAAGACGACAGCACCGTGGCCTATCCCTGGCAAAAAACCATCGGCAACAAGGTCGACCAGCGGTTCGGGCTCATCGCACTGGGACTCTTCGAAAGTCCGGAGGAGATCGCCGCAGCGCCTGTACAGGTCGGCGACACGCGCCCGGGCGACATCCGCTACAAGGACATCAACGGCGACGGCAAAATCGACGAATATGACAAAGTGCCCATCGGCTGGGGAAGTGTCCCCGAAATCGTCTACGGCTTCGGATTCTCCGTAGGCTGGAAAGGCCTCTCGCTGTCGGCCATGTTCCAGGGCGCCGCACACGTCGACGCGATCCTCAGCGGCGAAGGCGTACTGCCTTTCGCACAGGGATCGAGCCGCGGCAACCTGCTGAGCAACATCACCGACCGTTGGACCGAGGCCAATCCCCGCCAGGATGTCTTCTACCCGCGCCTCTCGATCGGCAACATGAACATGAACTACGAAGCCAGCACGTGGTGGCTCAAAAATACCAGCTACCTGCGTCTGAAAAACATCGAACTCTCCTATACGCTCCCCGACCGCTGGATGAAACGCATCCACATCAACAATGCGCGCATCTTCATACAGGGCGTCAATCTGCTTACATTCAGCAAATTCAAACTGTGGGACGTGGAACTGGGCGACGGCCGCGGCGCAAAATATCCCAACATCGGTTCCGTCAGCCTGGGTATCAATTTCAACTTCTAAAATCCCCGACAAGCTATGAAACTTAAAACAATACTCACTTTACTGGCCGCCCTCGGCATCCTGACCGCCTGCAACGACGACTTCTTCGACCAGGTTCCCGACGACCGGATCACCATCGAGCAGGTATTCCAGCGCACCTCCTACTCCGAGAAATACCTGGCTACCGTTTACAGCTACATCCGCGACGAGTCGCACCGCACCAACGGCGTGCCCTGGGACCCGTGTTCGGACGACCTGGACGTTACCTACGACCGCGAGGATTACAACTCCTTCAAGATGAACCTCGGCAACTGGAGCGCATCGTCGAACTACTACGAGTACTGGTCGCACTACTACCGGGGCATCCGCTCGGCAACCTACTTCATCCAGCACATCGGCTCGAACCAGGAGATGCTCGACGATCCTACGCGCGGCCCGATCGTCGTCGAACAATACAAGAACGAAGCCCGCTTCCTGCGCGCCTGGTTCTACTACAACCTCCTGCGCCAGTACGGTCCCTGCGTGCTGCTGGGCGACGAGGTGCTTCCGGGCGACCTCGACCGCGACGATGTGAAGATGAACCTGCCGCGCAGTTCCTACGACGAGTGCGTGGATTACATCGTCGGCGAACTGGACGACATGATCGACAACAACCGCCTGCCACTGCACTTCACCGTGCAGGCCGACAAGGATTACGGCCGGGCGACACTGGCCATGTGCATGGGACTCAAAAGCCGCGTACTGCTGCTGGCCGCCAGCGACCAGTTCAACGGCAACCCGGCCTACGCCAACGTGGTCAACACGGACGGCAAACACCTTTTTTCGACCCGAAAAGACCCCGAAAAGTGGAACAAGGCCGCCCAGGCTGCAAAAGATGTCATCGACCTGGGAATTTTCGACCTCTACAAGGAGTACCACACCGACGGAACGCTCGACCCTTACCTGTCCTGCCGCAACGTTTTCCTGGAGAACTGGAACAGCGAGGTGATGATGGTCCGCATCAGCAACTACCTCAAACATTGGGAACGGTCGGCTTCACCCCGGCAGTTCAGCGGCTATGAAAGCATGGGAGCGACCCAGCAACTGGTCGACGCTTTCCGCATGAAAGACGGCACGGCCATTACCCCGGACAAGGAGAGCGGCTATTCGAAGGCGAACTACTCCGACCCCAAATCGGGCTGGGTATTCGCTCCCGCCGGTACGCGCAACATGTTCGTCAATCGTGAACCGCGTTTCTACGTCAACATCTGCTTCAACGGCGCCTACTGGATCGGCGATCAGAAAACCCGCATCCAGCTCTACTACACCGGAGGATCGGGAAAGAAAGGCACGTGGGACTTCCCGCGTTCGGGATACATCGCCATCAAAAACGTTTCGCCCTCGTCCAATCCCAAGAACGGCAACTACATCAAGCGCCCCTTCGTCATCATGCGTTACGCCGAGATACTGCTCAACTACGTCGAGGCGCTCAACGAATACGATCCCGGGAATGCGGACATCGAAACCTACCTGAACAAAATCCGCGAGCGCGGCGGCCTGGGACCGGTCCAAAGCGATCTCAACCAGAGTCAAATGCGCGAGCAGATCCGCCTGGAACGCCGCATCGAACTCTGCTTCGAGCAACTGCGCTATTTCGACACCCGCCGCTGGCTGATCGCCGACCAGACCGACGGAGGACCCTTCTACGGCATGAACGTCGACGCAGGCAACAGTTTCACCGACGAGGCGTTCTACGAGAAAACCGTATTCGAAACCCGCGTGTTCCGGCCCGAATTCTACCTTTTCCCCATTCCCCAGTCCGAAATCAACCGCGATCCGCAGATCGTCCAGAATCCCGGATGGTAACCGTAAAAACGAATAACGACTATGAAACTTACGAAATACCTGGCTGTCCTCTGCTGCGGAACGCTCTTCGCAGCCTGCGAAAACCCGATTCAGGACGACCTGAACGTGGACAATCCCGAGAACTATACGCGTATTTACACGGTCAACGCCGTCGACGACGCCTCCAAGAACACACTCTCATTCCCGCTCGAACGCGACACGTCGCTCATGGTCTACGCCAACTTGAGCAGAATCCGCAACCCGGGATGCGATGTGACGGTCAAATTTCGCGTCGCCCCCGAACTGGTGGATACCTACAATCAGAAGCACCAGAGCAACTACCCGATGATGCTTGATGAAAGCTACACGATCGAGAACCTCGAAGCCGTGATTCCTAACGGGAAATACATCTCCTCGCCCATCCGGATCGCCATCAACAGCCAGGCGTTCGACGGCGTGGGCGTCTTCCTGCTGCCGGTACGGATCGAGAATGTGACACCCGACCTGGCCGTCAACGAATCGTTGCAGACGGCTTACCTGCGCATCAACGGCTACTACACCGAAAATCCGTTCCCGAGATACGACAGGAGCGGCTGGTCGATCGCCGGGTTCTCGACGCAGGAGGCTGAAGCGACATCGACCTACCCCAACCGCGGATTGGCCGTTTCGATCATCGACGGCGAAAACAACACCTATTGGGGTACGCAGTGGCGCAACGCCAAACCCGGCCCGCCGCACTGGATCGCCGTCGACATGGGCGCACCCAAGGAACTGCACGGACTCACGATCCGCGGACGGTCCGACAAAGAAGGCTCCGACGTTCCCAAGAGCAGCGGCAACCCGCGTATCTTCAACATCGACGTGAGCGACGACAACCAAAACTGGACCCATGCAGGAACCTTTACCGTCGAAAACCGGATCGAGAACACGGTATACCTCGACCGCAAGGCAACGGGACGCTATTTCCGTATCTTCGTCACCGCCACGCAGGCCGACCTCTACCAGACCTGCATCGCCGAAGTATGGGCATTCTGATCCGACTAACAAATTTTTAAACCAAACAAAAGACTATGAAAAAGACTATATGTCTGTGGGCGCTGCTCCTGATTGTCGTTTCATGCACCAACGACGACAATTACAACGACGAACACGGAGACAAGGCAGTCATTCCACCCAAAGGCAGGATCATCCGCATAATGACCTACAACATCTACGGCGCACGCGCCACAAGCCCCGCCAATGCAGCCGATCTGGACGCGCTGGCCGAGGTAATCCGCCGGCAGGACCCCGACTTCGTAACCCTCAACGAGGTGGATGTCTTCACCAACCGCACGGGAAAAGACGTACACCAGGCCCGCGACCTGGCAGCCAAACTCGGTATGGAGTGGCACTTCTCGAAAGCCATCGACCGCGACGGAGGCGAATACGGCGACGCCGTGCTGTCGAAACACCCGATTATAGAGACCCGCAGTTACCGGCTCCCCTGCGCCGCTTCGCAACCGGGCGAGGACCGTTCGCTGTGCGTCATCCGCGTCGAGATCGACGGCAAAGACCTCTATGTCGCCTCGACGCACCTCGATCATCTTTCGGGCGATGCGAGCCGCCTGGTGCAGGCCAATGAGATCCGCCGTATCCGCGACACGGAACTGGACGGAGACCTCATCCTTGCGGGCGACCTCAACGCCATTCCCAGTTCGAACGTCATCGCCACGATGACCGCGTTCCTGACCAATGTCGGAACGATCGACCAATACACTTTCCCGTCGGAGAATCCCACCCGCAAGATCGACTACATACTGTATGCCCCGATCGGACACTTCGGCGTACAGAACTGCACAGTGGTTTCGCGCAGCGACCAGCAGGTCGACGGCGTCGACGCCTCGGACCACCGCCCCGTCGTGGCCGACATCCGGTTCCAGACCGAGGAAGACCTCCCGGAGAATCAGGAATAAAGCGTTCGGAAGATGAAAAAACTGCTATTCACACTCCTCGGGCTGGCAGCGGCACTGACGCTGCCGGCCCAGGATTTCAAGATCACGCATGGCCCGTGGCTGTGCGACATGACCGAAGACGGCGTAACCGTCCTGTGGACTACCAACAAACCCGCTTTGTCGTGGGTCGAGGCAACCGAGGACGACGGACGCAGTTTCTACGCCGCCGAACATACCCGCCATTACGAAACCGTCGCGGGCCGCAAACAGGCGCACAAGACACTGCACGCCGTGCGGCTGAACAACCTGCGTCCCGGAACGAAATACTGCTACCGCATCTTCTCGCAGGAGGTACTCGAATGGAAACACGGAGACAACGTCCTCTACGGCAGGACCGTTGCCAGCAATGTCTACAAACGCGCACCGTTCCGGTTCCGGACATTCCCGGCAACGGGAACCGACTGTTCGTTCGTCATCCTGAACGACATCCACGGACGCGCCGACGACATGACCGAACTGTGCCGGGAAATCAATTTCGGCAAACACGACTTCGTAATGCTCAACGGCGACATGTCCAGCAGCATTGAAAATGAGGAGCAGTTGTTCCGGGATTTCATCGACGCCTCGGTAAACCTTTACGCCTCGGAGACCCCGATACTCTACAACCGCGGCAACCATGAGACGCGCGGCGTCTTCGCCGACCGTCTGCACGACTATTTCCCGACGCGTAACGGCCGCCACTACCAACTCTGCAAAGTCGGATCGGTCTGTTTCTTGCTGCTCGACTGCGGCGAAGACAAGCCTGACACGGACATCGAATACGGAGGGCTTGCCGACTACGACGCCTATCGCCGCGAAGAGTGCGAATGGCTCCGCAGGGCGGTGGCCTCCGAAACCTTCCGCAACGCCTCGGCACGCGTCGTCTTCCTCCATATTCCGCTCGACGGCGGAACGTGGCACGGCAGCAACCACCTCCGGAATCTGTTCCTGCCGATCCTCAACGAGGCCGGCATCAATATCATGTTCTCCGGCCACACGCACCGCTACGGCTTCCACCCGGCAAACGACGAAGTTCGGTTCCCGGTCGTGGTCAACGGCAATCAAAGCTACATACGGTGCGACATGACGGGCGACCGAATCGCGATCCGAATCGTCGGTCCCGGCGGACGCGTCGCACACACACACGAATTCCCACTCCGCTAACGAGGCGGAAAAAACAATGCCCTGCACCGAAACGGTGCAGGGCATCTTCTGTTTTTCAGAGGAAAAGCCGCAGAAATCCGCTGCGGCTGAGCCGGAGCCGAAGCTGGGAGAGCGCCGCCCCAATATGCTTTTCGACGGTCTTGACGCTGATGTTGAGCCGCTCGGCGATCTCCCGGTTTTTCAGGCCTGTCGTGCGGCTCAACAGGAACACCCGGCGGCACTGCTCGGAAAGTCCCGAAATGCAGCAGTCGATCTCCTCGCTCAACTGCGATAACTGGAACTCCTCTTCGATATGGTCGGCGACAAGCGTACGAATACAGACATCCAACTCGTCCAGTCCGGATTCCCCCCCCCGCCATTTTTTGGAGCGCAGCAAATCTATGGCACGATTCTTCACGGCGACAAACAGCAGAGGCAGCAGCGGCCGGTCGAAGTCCACCTCCCCGCCGTTCCCACAAGGCAAGAAAGACATCCTGCACGATGTCTTCCGACGCCTTGCGGTCATGGACCATCTGAAAAGCCCGTGCACACAAGGGTTCATAGTGATCGCGGAATAGTTGCTGAAAATACGCCGAATGGTTTTCCACAGTTTTCTCAAAATATGTCGGAATACTCCGAATCATTCAAATATAGCGATAATTCGGGAAATTGCAAAATTTGGACTGCCGCCAACTATCTCCGTCTTCGAGTAGATTCCACACCGCAGGGCATCCTGTCCCCGCTGCGCGGGGCACAGGCACAAAAAAGGCAGGACCGCTCTTGCGGGTCCTGCCTTTAATTTATCCTGCCGCCGTTACCTTCCGGCGATGCGGCAGTATCTGTCGTAGCGTCCTATCACGTCGTTCACGTAGGCCAGCGTCTGCCGGCTGCCGGTGAATCGTCCGCATCTGACCACTTCGTTCTCGTAGAATTCCGGCTCGGCCTTCAGCGTAAGGTACCGGGCCACGACCTCCCACGAGTTGGGGTTCTCCCCGTTCAGGCGGGCCAGACGGCGGGCGTCGTTCACATGGCCGATACCGCTGTTATACGAGGCCAGGATGATGCTCATGCGGTCTTTTTCAGGTGTCCCTTCCGGAAAACGGAGCGACGACATGATCTTCGACATCAGCTTGTTGGCCAACCAGATATTGGTCCTCGGATCGGTGATCTCGGCCGCGGGGACGTCGAACTGACGCGCCACCGAAGGCATGATCTGCATCAGGCCGCGGGCCCCGCTGCGCGAGGTGATGTCGGGCGTGAAGCGCGATTCGTGGTAGGCGATGGCGCTCATCAGACGCCAGTCGTAACCCTCCTCTTCGCTGACCGAACGGATCAGTTCGTCGTAAACCGAGATGGTGTGGGCGATCTCCGTCCTTTCGGCACTGCCGATGAAGCTGCCTGCCGTGCGGTTGCCGTAGGGGCCGAAATTGGCGTTCAGACCGTAGAAGGTAGTCAGCAATGTTAAGAACACGAACGTTAAAAATGTCTTTTTTAACATAAAGTTTTACGTTGCGGGCAGCTCTCTGCGTGCCGTACAGTACACCGATCGATCAGTCGTAGAATCCCCACGAAATACCCATCTTGAACATGCCGGGGTTGAGCGGGTAGCGGGCCACGGAAAAGTAGTCGCCGTTGCCGAACAGCCCCCTGTTGACATGCTGATATTTCAGAAAGATGCGCATTCGTTTCCACTTGCCCATGACGAAAACGTCGGTGTAGGGATAGTTCCCCACCTCGGTTTCGCGCTGGTTGTAGAACGCCGACAAGGCCGGATTGTAGCCCGGGGCGTAATACTTCGTGTTGTAGCGGCCGTCGAGACCGATTTGCAGCCTCAACACGTCGCGCACCACCCAGAACTCGTAATAGTACGAGAGGAAGGCGCTCACGAGCGGAACGGGTATGACCTCCTGATTTGTACTCCACTGCAACAATACCCTGTTGTCCAGATGGAGTCCGCCGATGCGGAAATCCTTGCGGGCATACAAACTCGTCAGGCTGACGTTGCCGTCGTGTTGCAGGACGCCTACGTTGGAGTCGCCGGGACCGACGGGGCCGTAATAGATCTTGTTCTTTACGACACCCTGCCATGCGGCGAGTTCCAGCGCGTAGTCCGGCACGCGGAACGAAGCCTCGATACGGGTTTCATTCTCCTTGGCCAAGGAGTTGGACCACACGTAGTGGTTCGAGAAGAGATTCTCCTGCCAGTAACCCGGCGAACGCTTCTCGTTCGAGAAACGTCCTTCGAGAATCAGGGCGTGACCGCGGAGATAGCCTTTGAGCGCGAGGTGTGCGCCCAGCGACATGTCTCCGCCTCTGTACCCCGACGGGTAGACCTTCATGTTGGCGTCCCAGTCGACGTATTTCTTGATTTTGCCGGCGATCGACCCGTAGGCGAAATAGCTGGTCTTTCGCGTGCGGCGGTATTTGCCGGTGATGTAGTCGCCGAGCGCGAACTGCGAGTAGGTGTGGATGTCGAACCCCACGCCGCCGTCGATGGTGCCGATCACGCCGTTGCGGTCCCACGGCTGCGCCTGCACGAACAGGCGGTTCGAAAGCCTCCGTTCGCAGAGCGTGTCGCGCGAGGCGTCGGGGTGGATGAACCAGTTGTCGTAATACTCGTGGCCCTCGGTGGCGACGAAGTTGCCGTTCTCGTCGAGCTCCTGGTTGGCCTGGGCGATGACGTGCTCGGCATCGCGGTCTGCGGTCATGTACTCGACTTCGTCGGTGACGTGGCCGTTGACGACCTT
>ENA-ORRN01002344-ORRN01002344.1-human-gut-metagenome-genome-assembly--contig:-NODE-2344-length-12151-cov-6.568948_pt1 | contig 12151 bp, 10 predicted proteins | sample MGYA00242174_ERZ509132 | MGnify/ENA primary metagenome ERZ509132 (study PRJEB26280, sample SAMEA2338671) | human gut metagenome | biome: human gut; feature: human-associated habitat; material: faeces...
AGTGTGTTCGGCGACGACTATGACACGCCGGACGGCACCGGCGTGCGCGATTACATCCACGTTGTGGATCTGGCGCGCGGCCACGTCGCGGCGATAGAGTACATGCAGCAGCACCGGGGGGAGAGCGTGTTCAACCTCGGCACGGGGATGGGCTACAGCGTGCTGGACATGGTGAAGGCGTTCGAGCGCGTCACCGGGAAGAAGATACCCTATGAGATCGTCGCGCGCCGCCCCGGCGATGTGGCGACGGTGTACGCAAGCCCGGATAAAAGCGCGCGTCTTCTGGGCTGGAAGGCGCAGTACGGCCTTGACGATATGTGCCGCGACACATGGACGTGGCAGTCAAAAAATCCCATGGGATACGGCGAATAAGCCGAATAATATATTATGTAAACCAACTAGCGTATTTTCTCGAAATATTTTTGTAATTTTTCGATTCTTTTTGCAAATAACCTCTTGCAATTTGTTTGAACTTGTAGTAATATTGCAACCGAATCATGGGGAACATATCCAGAATGAATTCGTCAGAACAGGCAAGAGGCATAGAAACGGCGGCAGAGCCGGTATGAGGAGATCCAAAATGAAGAAAAAGATGATAAGCCTTTTGCTGACGGCAGTGATGATGGTTTCTCTGGTTTGCGCGATAACGGTCTCGGCCTATGCCGAGCCGACGGTCACCTTCGTGACGGTCGCGCAGGGGGACACGGTCGTCGGCATATGCAAAAAGTATGGGGTGGACTATTACAGCTATAAAAACCTCATAATGGCCCTGAACGGCGTCAGCAGTGAAAGCGATTTCAGCAAGATCAAGATAGGCTCGAACTTCGCAGTCCCCATTTCGGACGCGGCGGCAAAGGCGCTGGCGAACTGCTCGGCAAGCGTGACGATCACGCCCTCCAACTCGCAGACGGCGGGCAGCACGGCGGCCTCAAAGACACCGGGGATGGCGACGGCCATTCTCAGCGGGGACGGCATCGGCTATTACATAGTTGAGCATACGGTGCAGTCCGGGGACACGATAAACAGCATTTACAAGGGCTGGGGGATAGGCTACAAGACCTACACCAACCAGATACTTGAGCTGAACAAGCTCTCGGGCTTCAACAAGATCGCCGTCGGCAAGCAGCTTCTGCTTCCCACCACCGTGGCCGACAACAGCGCGGATGTGCGCTATACGGTGATGAAGCACACGATGAAATCCGGCGAGACCGTCTATAACGTCGTCACGACGGGCTACGGGCTGGACTTCAACACCAATCAGGAGCTTCTCAAGCTCGTCAACGGCAAGGACAACCTTGCGGCCTTCAAGGCGGGCGAGGCGCTCTACATCCCGGTCAGCGGCGTGGTGAACATCACCGCGGGGCAGACCGCAGCCAAGTAAAAGACTTCTGCCTGTTCGTCCACTCGGGGCGGGGCGGAGCTTTGATATTCCACTTTGACCCGCGCGGCACGCGCCGCCGGGGCAGATAAAGCAAGTAAAAATTTCGACCCGGAAAGGGTCGGTTAGGGGGAGCAATTCTATGAAAAAGCGGCTCATAAGTCTTCTGATGACAGTCGTCATGCTTGTGTCGCTGTGCTCGGTGTTCACGGTTTCCGCCGCCGCCGACGCGCAGGTCGCAACCGTTACGCTTGCCAGCGGAGACTCGGTACTGAAGATCTGCCAGGCTCATGGTATAGATTACTACACTTATAAGAATCTTATCATGAAGCTCAACGGCATCACTGACGAAAGCCAGTTCAGCAAGCTGCCTGTCGGAAAGCAGATAGTTCTGCCCATTTCCAACGCGGCTGCCGCCGCGCTTTCGGGCAGCACGGCCACCGTGTCCGGCGCGACCGGCGCAGGCACGACCGGCACCGGCCTCACCAGCGGCACCGTCAGCAGCCTGCCCAGCGGGGACCGCGTGGCTTACTATCTGGTCACCTATAAGGTGCAGCGCGGCGACACCATCGGCAGCATCTACTCCGCGATGGGGCTGAGCTACAAGACCTATGAAAATCAGGTCGTGAAGCTCAACAAGCTCAGAAACATCAACGCCATTCAGGTGGGCCAGACGCTGACCCTGCCGACGACCCCGGCCTCTCCGGGACGACCTACACCACCATCATGGCGCACACGATGCGCTCCGGTGAGAGTGCGTATGACATCGTCTGCGGCAGCTATGGCCTGAACTACAACAGCGCACAGGCGATGCTTCAGGCGCTGAACAACCGCGACAACCTCGGCCTGTTCCGCGTCGGTGAGACGATGTACATACCGGTCGCCGGTCTTGTCAGCGCAAGCACCACCGTTCCCGGCGGCACCACCGGCGGCTCCACCACCACGGGCACCGTCAGCAGCGGCAACGAATATCGCTATCACGAGGACAAAACGCCGGTGTCCCAGTGGGGACCGTACACCAGCAACAAGCTCAAGTATTTCACCCGGAACGACACCGGGGAGACTGTCCCGGCCTACTGTATGGAGCCGGAGGTGCGTTCGGCCAGCGGCGATTTGCAGTATTCCTCCACGTCATGGAGCGATCTGACGTGGAATCAGCGGTATGCCGTGACGCTGGCCATGGCCTATGGCTACGGCGGCAATTACGGCTTCAATATGCACCCGGACTGCGCACAGCTGGCGACGCAGGCGGTGGTGTGGGAGTTCGTGTGCGGCTACCGCAGCCCGGTGTACCCCTACACGCTGTACGACACCACCTGCGCCAACCTGTTCCATTATGCGGGCGACGACGTGGCGGTGGCGTACAACATCATTATTGACCGCATTATGAACCACGGCAAGATCCCCAGCTTTGCGGTGAAGTACCGCAACCAGCTTTCGGACGCTAACGCCATTACGCTGACGTGGGACGGCAGCAAATACACCGGCACGGCCACCGACACAAACGGCGTGCTGCCGCAGTACTACTTCAGCACTAATATCAGCGGCGTGACGGTCAATCAGAGCTGGAACACGCTGACCGTGACGGCCACAAAGGACGCAGCGGCGCAGCTGAACAGCTATATCAGCAGCGACTACGGCTACTCGCTGGATGTGGAGGGCACAGAGTCCGTGCTGCTGGAGCCCAGCAACGGCAGCGGCTACCAAGCGTGTGCGGCGCTGACCTCACTGCCTGATCCCGTGTGGGCGTATATTCACTTTAAGGTCAACATTGTGGAAGAAAAAGGGAGTCTGACCATCAACAAGGTGGATGCAGAGACTGGCAAGGCGCTGGCAGGCGTAACATACCGGCTTTTTGATGCCAGCGGTAACAAGGTAGCTGATGCTACCACCGGCGCGGATGGTAAGGCAGTGTTCAAGGATCTGTCGCAGGGAAAGTACAGCTATCAAGAGATCAGTGCGCCCAGCGGCTATGTGGTGGACAACACCAAGTATCAGATCACCATCTCAGCCACAGCGCTGAATATTACGGCGAAGCGGACAAATACACCAGCCAAGGCCAGCGTCGAAATTGTCAAGGTGGACGGTGATAACAAGACGCCGCTGCAAGGTGCGGGCTTCCGCCTGTACGATGCATCCAACAAACAGGTCGCGGAGGGCTACACGGATGCCAGCGGAAAGCTGACATTCTCCGGCCTGCGGTTAGGCAGCTATACCTACAAGGAGTTTAAGGCTCCGGACGGGTATGTTTTGGACGACGCGGCGTACTCCGCTGTGCTGAATAAAAACGGCCAGGTGCTGAAAGTTACCCGCGAGAACGCGCCGGTCAAGGGCAGCATCGAAATTCTGAAGGTAGATGCCGATGCCAAGCAGCCGCTGGCCGGTGTGGTGTTTCGGCTCTTTGACGCCAACGGAAACAAAATTGCAGATGGCACGACCGATGCCAATGGCAGGTTGACGTTCTCTGGCCTGAGACTCGGCAAATACTTCTATCAGGAAGTTAGTACCGTGGACGGCTATGTGCTGGATGAAACCAAATATGATTTCAGCCTGACCACTGCGAACCTTAGCATCAAAGTCACACGCGAGAACGTGGTTGCCAAGGGCAGCATCAGCGTCCGCAAGGTGGATGCGACAGGCGCACCTCTTGCCGGTGCGGAGCTGCTGTTGGAGACTTCCGCAGACGGTAAGACGTGGACGGAGGTTGGCAGGGTGACCACCGACAAGACTGGCATCGCCCAATGGACTGACCTCAAGATCGGTGTGCAGTACCGCGTGACGGAAACCAAATCTCCCGCAGGGTACACGCTGCTGACCGAACCGCTGTTCACGGGAACGTTGGACAGAAGCAACCGTGATGTTGCCATCACTGCCTGCAACAATGCGGAATTTGCCCTGCCGTTCACAGGCAGCAACGGGTTTATTTCACCCATTATGTTTGCAGCACTCATGCTTTGCATGGGTGTTTATTTTTGCAAAAAATCAGCCCACCGCAAAACGGCAGGCTGATGGTTCAATTCTGAAAGGCTTGTAGCTGCTGTTCACAGAACTCGCACAAAACGGGGATGTCCGCTACGGCGGTTTCCCAGATGATCTCGCGGCTCATGCTACCGTAGTTATGCGCCACAAGATTTCGCATGGCCTTGATGGGACCCCACTGGATGTGTTTTGCTGTTTCAAGCCGGTATTCGGCGGAGAGTTTTCCACTCAGCTCTCCAATCTGCAAAATACAGAAAGATACCGAACGTTGATAATCGGGGTCATTGTCAAATGTCTCAAAGGACTTCCCGTAGCGGTCTATCGTCTTTTGAATTTCAAGGCAGTAATCGCGGATATGCGCCAATCGCTGGGCATCAGGCGGCAACATAGAGATTCACCCTTTCTTTGAGCACCGTATCACGGAAGCGTACATCGTTTTCCATCTGGGGCCGCTGCTCCAGCGAGCTTACCGTAATCAGGTCAATGCTTTTTTGGAGCGCATCTTCCAAGTCGCAGTACACAGCGGAAAGCGAGAGGAGACTCTTGATGTTTGTCCCCGAGGTGTCGATCAAAAGGTCAATATCGCTGGATTCGGTTGCCGTGCCGCGGGCATAGGAGCCGAACAGGTAAACCGCCTTCAGCCCATATTTCTGTGCAACAGGCAAAATGCACTGTGCGATTTGTTCCACGGTATAGACCATCTGCAAGCACCTCCTTCAGATTGATACCACCAGTATACCCGTAAAAAGCAAAAAACTCAACTCAAAAATTATGAACAAGGAGAACACCAAATGAAAAAGATCCATCGCGTATTGGCCATGCTCATGGCCGTTGTTATGGCTCTGAGCCTCATCACCACAGCGTTCGCAGAACCTACCATCGACCCCAGCAAAAAGGCATCGCTGAACATCTATAAGTACGACATTACCACGGCCAGCGCAGAGGGCGTGTGGGATGCTGAGTCCTACGTTTCCACCGGCCTGCATGATGATGCCGTTGTTGACAAGTTGAGCAAGTACGCCATCCAAGGCGTGGAGTTCACTTACCTCCGTGTTGCCGATGTCACCATGAATAATGAAGTGATGGACGGGCAGCGCACGGTGGGTGTGCTGTATGGCTTCGACAACTCTGAGCGCTCCAATGCTGTGCTGGCCGCCATTGGCCTGACCGCCGCGGACGCTCACATGACTGAGGGCGGCGTCAACTACTTTACCAGCAACGCTCTGAACAGTAAGTTGGCCACGGCTCTTGCGGCCAATGCCACCACTGTCAAAAATGCGCTGGAGTCCGCTGTCAAGGACGGCGGCGTGGCCATGACCGAAACAGATGCCACCGGCCACACTTTCGCGTCCGATATGGAGCAGGGGCTTTATCTCGTTGTAGAGACTCGTGTTCCCGAAAATGTGACCAGCACCTGCAATCCCTTCTTTGTGTCTCTGCCCATGACCACCATTGACGGTGCGGCATGGAACTACGATGTTACCGTCTACCCCAAGAATCAGACCGGCAATCCTGACCTCGAAAAAACCGTGCGAGAGGCGAAGAACTCTACCGGTAAGAACAACGGCAGCTTGACCGACATCGAGGACGGCTATGCCCACACCGCTACCGCGTCTGTGGGTGATGTTGTGGACTATCAGATCATCAGCACACTGCCCACCATCACCTCCAAGGCGTCTGCTCTCAGCGAGTACACCTATGTGGACACCATGAGCAAGGGTATCAAGTACAGCAAGAATGACGTGGTTATCGAGTTCTTCAAGGATAGCGGCTGCACCGATAAGATCACCACATGGGCGGAAGATTCCGGCAAGTTCACCGTGGCCTACGACGACGCGCAGAACATTATGACCATCCGCATGACCGAGGCTGGCCTGAGTGAAATCAACGAGGCGGCCACCGTGTATACCGACAGCGTGAAACGCGGATACTCCGACTGCACCATGCGGATCACCTACGCCGCCACCCTGACCGCTGACGCAGCCACTTACGGCGACCGCGACAATCCTAACAGGGTCAAGCTGACATGGAAGCGTACCAACACGACTTACTATGATACGCTGGAGGACTGCTGCCACGTCTATGTCTATGCCATTGACCTTATCAAGCAGTTCAGCGACAATAACGGCACCTTCGGCAAGGTAAAGTTTATCGCCTACAACGATACGGACGGATACTATATCAAGGCCAACATGGAGGGTGAGGTCTACAACGTTACCGGCTTCACGTCCAACAAGTCCGAGGCCACCATGCTGATCCCCAACCTCAAGGGCCACATTATTCTCCGCGGTATTGAGGACGATACCTACACACTGACCGAGGTTGCCACCGATAAGGGTTATGTGCTGCTCCGCGATCCCGTGAAGATCATGGTCATCACCAAAGAGGATGGTGCCTGTGAACGGTGCGGTGCGGCCCTGCTGACCGCCTCCGCCACCGTCAACGGTGAGCCGGTGAGCATGACGGACGCAAACGCTGTTGTGCCGCTGCGTATCATCAACAATCCGGGATTCGACTTGCCCAAGACCGGCAGTTATGGCGTTTGGATGTATACGGTGGGCGGCGTTCTGCTGCTGGGCGCGGCGGCCTTCATTGTCGTCAAGTCCCGCAGGCATAAGAGTGAACAGTGAAGCGCTGGCTGCTGGCGGCGGCTTGCGGTATTGCAGCGCTGGGGCTGATGCTTTATCCGCTGGTGGGAGAACTTCTGAGTGAGAAATACCACTCGGACATAGAAACAGTCTACACCGCCGCTATTGAAAACACCGATGATACCGAACTGACTGCCCAGCGGCAGGCCGCGGAGCAGTACAACGCTATGCTGTCCGGCCAGGCGGCCATCACAGAGGGAGGGGCTTCCGCTCCTCCCTTGGCCTATGCCGAACAGCTCACGGTGGGTTGTGTCATGGCCTATGTGGACATTCCCAAGATCGGCGTATATCTGCCGGTGCAGCACGGCACGGACGCGGACACGTTGGAGCGTGCCGTAGGCCATGTGGTGGGGACTTCCCTGCCGGTGGGCGGCAGCAGCACCCACACAGTGCTGTCGGCACACAGCGGCATGGCAAGTTCTAAACTGTTTTCGGACATCGACCAGCTTGCAGCGGGCGACACGTTTTGCATCCATGTACTGGGCGACACATTGGCCTACGAAGTGGACAGCATCAACACAGTGCTGCCGACAGATACGCGACTGCTCCAAATTGAGGACGGTAAGGACTATGTAACGCTGGTGACGTGTACCCCATTTGGTGTCAACACCCACCGACTGCTGGTGCGTGGCCACCGTATTCCCTATACTCCCGAACAGGAAACTACTGCCGCAGAAGAAAAGCCAGCGGCATCCTCGTGGACACAGCACTACCTCACCGGTCTTGCCGTCGGCCTTGGCGCGGTGGCAGTGGTCGGCGGCGCTTACCTTTTGGTGAGGAGGACGCGCTATGCGTAAGCTGTCTTTTATGTTGGCGGCACTGCTGGCCGTGGCGGGTATCTGCGTCATGCTATGGCCGGTGGTCACAGGACATAGGCTGCAAGCCGACACAGATGCAGCAGTACAGGAGTTCTTGGTCGAGCGTAATGAGCCGGAGAAGCTGTACCCCGAACTGCTGGCAGACCTGCAAGCCTATAACCGGCGCATCTATGCCGAAAAGCAATCCGGCCTTGTTGACTTGGAAGCCTGCGAAGCACCCGCCGCTGACCTGTCCGCCTACGGTATCGAGGATGAGATCATAGGCGTGCTGGAGATACCGGCTATGGAATTGACCATGCCCGTCTATTTGGGAGCATCAGATGGCCACCTTGCCGCAGGTGCGGCGGTGTTGGGCAACACATCCGCACCCATAGGCGGCGACAACACCAACTGCGTTATTGCCGGTCACCGAGGTTGGAAGGGTGCGGATTACTTCCGGCATATCGACCGCTTGCGGGTGGGCGATACCGTGAAGCTCACCAACCTGTGGGAGACACTGACCTACACCGTGGCCGACATTCAGATCATCCAGCCCCATGAGGTGGACAAGATCAAGATACAGCAAGGCTGTGACCTGCTGACGCTTGTAACCTGTCATCCCTATGCTTCGGGTGGGCGGCAGCGATATGTGGTGTACTGTGAGAGGGTGTTGCCATGAAGAAGATAAACCCTGTGGTATGGGCTGCCCTCGCTGTGCCGGTTATTTATATGGCAATCGTGCTGGCCTGCTCTTATGAAGCAGGAACAAATCTGTTTGTACTCATGGAACGTTTCGGACTATTGCTGGGACGGCCCGACCTGCTGCGGTGGACAACATATACACCGAGGTGCATCCTGGGCGTGCTGGTATGCTATGGTCTGGCGGTGACGCTCTACTATTCTGACAACGAGAACCGCCGCCCAGGTGAGGAATACGGCTCTGCCAAATGGGGCAATGCCCGCGAACTGAACAAGCAGTATGCCGATCCAAACGGTAAGAACGTTATCCTGACAAAGCACGTTTCCATCGGACTGGACGGCTATAAGCACCAGCGCAACCTCAATATTTTGGTGGTGGGCGGCAGCGGTTCCGGCAAGACCCGCTTTTTCTGCAAGCCCGGTATTATGAGCGTCAACTGCTCCTATTTGATCGTTGACCCCAAGGGAGGTGCGACACGTTCCTAACTGAAAAGGTTAGGCGTGGAGCCAAAAGAAATGAAGAACGAAAGGAGCTTCTGAAAAAAATATGGTTTCATAGAACTGATTATCCGACAGGTGGAATGATGGGGTAACGCCCGGAAACGCCTGCTCTAATACTCCGAATGGCGTGGCGGCAGCCAAGTGCCAAAGCGTCATAAGCTCGGTGAAGTCGGCTGAGAGCGTACCCTAAAGACGCGAAAGCGGTACAGGAACAGCGAACCAGAGGTGGTCGAGTGCGTGATAGGCCGGGAGTCCAAGCAAGCATCTATGGTTAGAATCCGCTATGCAACAACATGGCGGAGGCGTATTCTCGATTGTACGGGTCTAAATCGGGTATTGGTCTAACCGGCCAATCTCACCATCGTGTGAGGCCTGTGGGGATGAGTAAAACTCTGCCTTTATGAAAGTCCCTGCGCCGTTACAGGCGGCGGCAAGCAGGCAGGCTTATAGAGAAGACCTACGGATGCCGAATAAGGATAGGGTAATCGGAACGTGGTAAGCCAGCGACGCGGAGAGCTTGACCTCTGTGAAGCGGCGGCAGGGAAAAATCTTCGGATACAACCTGCCTTGCGCTGGTGAATGTGGCGGCATAGTACCAATGAAGCGGAGCTAACAAAGCCGTGGAGGGATAGCCGCCAGTCAGTGTTTTACAATAAATCGAATTTACAGTTCAAATGAACAAAATCATTCTGCATAAGGTTCGAGTATGACTAAGAGAGGCGAACTTCAAGGAAATGGAGCAAGCCGACTTATGGCAGTCAATCAACCAAAGAAAAAGCAATCACTCAGAAATAACGAGTATTATAACACCCAAGAAATATTTGACGATTTGTACGAGAAAAGTCAGCACGGCGAAGTCTTTACACACTTGATGGAGTTAATTACCAGCGAGCAAAATATCCTGCTGGCCTATCGTGCCATCAAGAAGAACAAGGGCAGTAAGACCAAAGGTGTAAACTCGACCACGATTGTTGAAATGGGCGAGAAACGACCGGAGGAACTGGTTGCCTACGTGCGGATGCGGCTGCAAAATTTTCATCCTCACGCAGTACGCCGTGTTGAAATCCCAAAACCGGATGGACGTATGCGCCCGCTGGGTATCCCCACCATGGAAGACCGCATGATTCAGCAATGTATCAAGCAAGTGTTGGAGCCAATCTGTGAAGCAAGGTTCCACAAACACAGCTATGGATTCCGGCCCAATCGGAGCGCCCATCATGCGGTAGCAAGGGCGATGTTTCTTGTGAATATCTCAAAATACCGCTATGTAGTCGATGTTGACATTAAAGGATTCTTCGACAATGTAGACCACGGGAAACTGCTGAAGCAGCTCTGGACGCTGGGCATACAGGACAAACGGCTACTATGTGTTTTGTCCAAAATGCTGAAAGCACCCATTCAAGGTGAAGGTGTGCCCCAAAAGGGTGTACCGCAAGGCGGTATTCTCAGCCCCCTGTTATCCAATGTGGTACTAAATGAGCTGGATTGGTGGATTGCCAGCCAATGGGAAACGTTTCCAACCAAAACAAATTACACACATGAGGTATCCCGCTACCAAAATCTCCGTAGGACAAGCCACATGAAAGAGGTTTTCATTGTACGGTATGCGGACGACTTCAAGCTGTTTTGTAAATGCCGCAGTGATGCAGAAAGAATATTTACCGCAACGACAATGTGGCTGAAAGAACGGTTGGGGCTGGAAATCAGCCCGGAGAAATCCAAAATCGTCAATCTGAAAAAGGGATATTCAGACTTCCTCGGTTTCAAATTGAAGCTCCGCCCAAAGAGCGGGAAATGGGTGTTGAAATCACACATGGCAGACAAGGCACAGAAAAAGTGCAGAGAAAACATACGAGAGGCCATTGGTCGAATCGGCAGAGAGCCGAACCAATGGAGCGTTATGCAGTTTAACGCTATGGTGTTGGGCCTGCATGAATACTACAAAATCGCAACCAACGTATATCTCGACTTTGACCGAATCGCCTTTGATGTCAGAAAGACACTTTTATGCAGAACAAAAAGTCATCGCAGCAAAACCGACCTGCGAAGTCAGGCATTTCAGCAATTCTATGGTGATTTTACAGGGAAAATATTTAATGTGGCGGGGTTGGCACTCTTTCCAATCAACGGAGTAAAGACCACACCTCCGATGTGTTTTTCCCCGGATATTTGCAATTACTCTGAAAAAGGACGGGCTAAAATCCATGAGCTGCAAAAGGCAGTTAATCCTATAACCCTGCAAAAGCTCATGGAGCACCCAATACAGGGGCAAAGCACCGAGCTGAACGATAACCGCATCTCCCTTTATGTCGCTCAGCGTGGCAAGTGTGCAATCTGTAAAGAGCCTCTGCTATTAGGTGAAATGGAAGTCCACCACATTACGCCCAAAACCAGCGGTGGAAAAGACAACTACTCTAATCTGGCGCTGGTAACGGGAGATGTGCATAAACTCGTTCACGCAACTGATCCAGTAATCATCCGCAAATATCTTGAAAAGCTGAAGAACTGTAAGCTGAACATGGTGAAACTCAATAAGTTCCGGTTATTGGCTGGCAACTGTAAACTCGAATATAGGTAAACATTGATGGGGCGCCGTGTGAATCGAAAGGTTCGCGCACGGTGCTAAGCGGGGGAAAATCTGGAGATAACTTCAAAGGATTACCTATCGCAAAAGATGCTGCGGAGTACCGGCTATCTGCTGCAAGAGGAGGGGTACGACATCAAGGTATTTGATCTTATCCACCCAAACCAGTCGGACGGCTATAATCCGTTCACTTATATTCGGGACGAGCCGGATGTGCTGAAGCTGATGGACAACCTGGTGAAAAACACCACGCCCACCAAGGGCACGTCCAACGATCCGTTTTGGGAGAAGGCGGAGATCGCATTGGACTCCGCGCTGATGCTGTATCTGCTCAGTGAAGCGCCCAAAGAGGAACAGAATTTTGAAATGCTGATGTTCATGCTGGAGTGTGCGCGGGTGATGGAGGAGGACGACCAATACCAAAGCCCGCTGGATCTGCTGTTTCAGTCACTGGAGGAGCGTGATCCGACTCATGTAGCGGTGCGGGAATATAAGGTTTACAAGCAGGCCGCGGGTGTTGTATGCTCTAAAAGACTTCTTAATCAAGCGGTTGGGAAGTCTCTTA
>ENA-ORRN01002347-ORRN01002347.1-human-gut-metagenome-genome-assembly--contig:-NODE-2347-length-12139-cov-9.847402_pt1 | contig 12139 bp, 8 predicted proteins | sample MGYA00242174_ERZ509132 | MGnify/ENA primary metagenome ERZ509132 (study PRJEB26280, sample SAMEA2338671) | human gut metagenome | biome: human gut; feature: human-associated habitat; material: faeces...
CCCTCCTGCCGCACCAGGCGGTACGAGCCCACCAGGAAGCTGGCGGACGCGCGGCGGCCGATGTTCCGGCCCAGCAGGTCCCGCAGGGAGCCGCCGCCGGGGTCAGAGGCGTTATGTATGTTCATGGCGCACCTCACGCATACAGATTCCCTGCCGTTTCTCCGGCGCGGGTACTCCATCCTATGCCGCCGCCGCGGAAGGGGGAACGGTTTTTGCCCCGGGAGGGCGGAATCGGTCTTGCAAAACCGGGAAAACTTGGGTATAATAGTTTAGATAAACTGCGGTATTGTGCCGCCAGAGCTAAAGAGGAACAACAAATGAGCACCATCATCACCTCCGTGGACCGGCACAGCCCGGCGGAGCGGGCCGGAATCGCCGCCGGGGAGCAGCTGCTGACCATCAACGGCCACGAGATCATCGACGTGCTGGACTATCGCTTTTACGGCTACGATACCGACTGCCGCCTGGAGCTGCGGGAGCCCTCCGGCGCCGTGCGGACCGTGTCCCTGCGCAAGCCCGAGGGCCGGGACCTGGGCCTGAATTTCGACACCGTCCTCATGGACGAAATGCGCTCCTGCGCCAACCACTGCATTTTCTGCTTTGTGGACCAGATGCCCCCCGGTATGCGAAAGACCCTGTATTTCAAGGACGACGACGCCCGGCTGAGCTTTCTCCAGGGGAACTACATCACCCTGACCAACCTGACGGAGCGGGAGGCCCAGCGGATCATCGACCTGCGCATCAGCCCCATCAACGTGTCCGTCCACACCACGGACCCCCAGCTCCACTGCACCATGCTGGGGAATAAGAACGCCCTGCGGTCCCTGGACTACATCCGGGCCTTCTGCAAGGCGGGAATCGTGATGAACGGCCAGATCGTGGTGTGCCCCGGCTGGAACGACGGGGACCAGCTGCGCCGGACCCTTCGGGACCTGACGGAGATGCAGTTTTCCAGCTGCTCTCTGGTGCCGGTGGGCATCACCAAATACCGCCAGGGCCTGGCTAAGCTCCGGCCGGTGGACGCGGCCACCGCCGCCGAGATCATCGACATCGCCGATGAATACGGCCGGGAAAATCTGGAGCGCTTCGGCACCCGGCGCTTCTTCTGCGCCGACGAGCTGTATCTGCGGGCAGGCCGTCCCCTGCCCCGGGCAGAGTATTACGAGGGCTATCGCCAGCTGGAAAACGGCGTGGGCCTCATGCGCTCCCTGGAGGACGATTTTCTGGCGGGGCTGGCCACGGTGGACGTGCCTGCGCGCTTCTCCCCTTTCACCATCGCCACCGGCACGGCGGCGGCCCCGTTTCTCCGGGGCCTGGTGCAGCGGGCCATGGGGGACTATCCCGGCCTGCGGGGCCAGGTCATCGCCGTGGAAAACGACTTCTTCGGCCACACCATCGACGTGGCGGGCCTGCTTACCGGGCAGGATATCTCCGCCCAGCTGCGGGGCCGGGACCTGGGGGACCGGGTGCTGATCCCCATCCATATGATGCGCCACGGCGAGACCGTGTTTCTGGACGACTACACCGTGGAGCGTCTGAGCCGGGAGCTGGGCGTTCCCGTCCAGGTGGTGGACGAGGACGGCTTCGCCCTGGTGGACGCCATGTTCGCGGCGGAATGACCGCCGCATCCAATATAGAAGGAGGTACCCCCTATGTCCAAGCCCCTGATCGCCATCGTGGGCCGGCCCAACGTGGGCAAGTCCATGCTGTTCAACAAAATCATCGGGCGGCGTCTTTCCATTGTGGAGGACACCCCCGGCGTCACCCGGGACCGCATTTACGGCGAGTCCGACTGGAACGGCCGGAAGTTCACCCTGGTGGACACCGGCGGCATCGAGCCCAATACGGATAACGAGATCCTGGCCTTCATGCGCCAACAGGCCCAGATCGCCATCGACAACGCCACCGTCATTGTCCTGGTGACGGACATCAAAACCGGCATGACCGCCGCCGACCAGGAGGTGGCGGGAATGCTGCAGCGGTCCAAGAAGCCCATTGTCCTGGCAGTGAACAAGATGGACTCCACCGGCCCCGCCGACCCGGAGTTCTATGAGTTTTACAACCTGGGTCTGGGCGACCCCATCGCCGTGTCCGCCGTCCACGGTCACGGCACCGGCGACCTGCTGGACGCCTGCCTGCAATACTTCCCGCCGGAGACCGACGAGGAGGAGGACAGCGACGTGATCCAGGTGGCCATCATCGGCAAGCCCAACGTGGGCAAGTCCAGCCTCACCAACCGGATCCTGGGGGAGCAGCGGGTCATCGTCAGCGATGTGGCCGGTACCACCCGGGACGCCATCGACAGCTATTTTGAAAATGCTGCCGGCAAGTATAACTTCATCGACACCGCCGGTATGCGCAAAAAGTCCAAGGTGGACGACGCCATCGAGAAATACAGCGTCCTCCGGGCCACCATGGCCATCGAGCGCAGCGACGTGTGCCTCATTATGATCGACGCCCAGGACGGCGTCACCGAGCAGGACACCAAGGTGGCGGGCCTGGCCCACGAGGCCGGAAAGGCCTGCATCATCGTGGTGAACAAGTGGGACCTGGTGGAAAAGGACGGCAAGACCATGGACCGCATGCAGGAGGACATCCGCCGGGACCTGAGCTATATGACCTACGCCCCCATCGTGTTCATCTCCGCCATGACCGGTCAGCGGGTCAGCCGGCTGTTTGAGCTGATCAACTATGTCCGGGAGCAGGCCTCCATGCGCATCACCACCGGTATGCTCAACTCCGTTCTGGCCGATGCCCAGACCCGGGTGCAGCCCCCCACGGACAAGGGCCGCCGCCTGAAGATCTACTACATGACCCAGGTGGGCATCCGCCCGCCCCACTTCGTGGTGTTCTGCAACGACAAGAAGCTGTTCCACTTCTCCTATCGCCGGTATCTGGAAAACCAGATCCGCAGTGTGTTCGGCCTGGAGGGCACCCCCATCATCATGACCGTGCGCCAGAAGGGCGAGGAGGATAGCTGAGTTGTCTGTGGTATTTACTGTGGCCCTGACGCTGCTGGTGTCGTATCTGCTGGGCTGCTTCAACGGGTCGGTGATGACCTCCCACTTCATCATCCGGGACGATGTACGCCAGCATGGCAGCGGCAACGCGGGCCTGACCAATTTCTACCGGACCTACGGCGCACGGTACGCCCTGTGCGTCATCGTCTGCGACATGGGGAAAACCGTTCTGGCCTGCCTCATCGGCGGGTATCTGATGCACTGGGTAGTGGGCGACTGGACCCTGGGCCTGCTGATCGCAGGCATCGGCTGCGAGCTGGGGCACATGTTCCCGGTGTTCTTCGGCCTGCGGGGCGGCAAGGGCATCCTCTCCGGCGGCGTGCTGGTGCTGATGCTGGACTGGCGGGTGGCTCTGATTGCCTGGGGCCTGTTTGCGGTGCTGTGGCTGACCACCCGGTATGTGTCCCTGGGCTCCGTAGCCGCCACGGCCAGTATGCCGGTGTCGGTTTTCCTGCTGATGGGCCATAACTGGCTGTATACCGTCCTGTCGGCGGCGGTAGCGGCTCTTGTGATCTGGTGCCACCGGGGCAATATCCAGCGGCTTCTCACCGGCACCGAAAAGAAATTCCAATGGCACGTCGATCCCCTGGACGGGGGCAAATAAGAGAAAGAGAGAGAACCTATGAAACACAATCAGATGCGCCAGGTGGTGTTCCCCATTCTGGCGGCCTTTATCTGGGGCACGGCCTTTGTGGCCCAGGACGTCTGCGCCGACGCCATGGGCGCGTTTACCTTCAACGGCACCCGGTATTACATCGCCGTGCTGTCCCTGCTGGTGGTTCTGGCCGTCTCAAGCGGCTTCAAGAAGGACCGGCCCCAGGTCACCCCTGAGGAGAAGAAGGCCCAGCGCAGGCAGCTGTGGCTGGGCGGCTTCTGCTGCGGCACAGTGCTGGCAATTGCCTCCAACTTCCAGCAGGCGGGCCTGGTGGCCGGTACCGACGGCGGCAAGGCCGGGTTCATCACCGCCCTGTATGTGGTGCTGGTGCCGGTGTTCGGCCTGTTCTTCCGCCGGAAGGTCAGCCTGCCGGTGTGGATCGCCGTGGCCCTGTCCGTGGGCTCTCTGTACCTGCTGTGTATCAAGGGCAGCTTCTCCCTGGCCCCCGGCGACCTGCTGGTGCTGGTATGTGCTGTATGCTTCGCCGTGCACATCTTGGTTATTGACCACTTCACCGCCTTCTGCGACGGTGTGAAGCTCAGCTGCCTGCAATTCCTGTTTGCCGGCACCTGGTCCACCATTCTGGCCCTGTTTTTCGACACCATCAGCCTCCAGGTGCTGCTGGACTGCATCTGGCCCCTGCTGTATGTGGGCGTGTTCTCCTGCGGCGTGGGCTATACCCTGCAGATCCTGGCCCAGAAGGACTCCAACCCCACGGTGGTCACCATCCTGCTGAGCCTGGAGAGCGTGTTCGCCGTCATCGCCGGCGCCGTTGTCCTGCACCAGCAGATGACCGCCCGGGAATATCTGGGCTGCGTGCTGATGTTCGCGGCGGTGGTCCTGGCTCAGATCCCCATGCCTCAGAAAAAGGCCCGATAAAAGATGACGCCCCCGGTTTTATGGCAAAACCGGGGGCGATTTTTATGCGGTTATGCGGTTAGTTGGCGATGCCGTGGTGGACGGGCTTGGTGGCGGGGGTGATGGGCTGGATGCTGTAGCCATTGGCCAGGCAGTAGCGGATGATATCCGGCAGGGCGTCGGCGGTGGTGCCCTTGGCCCCGGCGTCGTGCATCAGCACCACGTTGCTGCGGCCATGGCGCAGGGCGGAGGTGACGTTGTTATAGATCTGGCCGGAGGAGGCGGGGGTACCGGCGGCGTCACCGCTGGACACATTCCAGTCAAAATAGGTGAAGCCCTCCGCCTGGACCCGCTGGGCCAGACGGCTCATGATGCCCATGCTGTACTGGCGGCTGACGGTGTTGGAGCTGCCGCCGGGGAAGCGGATGATGGCGGCTTCATACCCGAAATCCGAGCGGAGCCGGTCCCGCAGACGGTAGATGTTCTGCATGAAGGCCTCGTCGCTCTTATAAATGGCAGCGTAATCGTGGGAGTAGCCGTGGATGGCCACGGTGTGGCCCTCGTCGATCATCCGGCGGATCAGGGCCTTGCCGGACTCCCCATAGTTGACGATGAAGAAGGTGGCGTGGACGTTATACTCCTTCAGGGTGTCCAGCACCCGGGGGGTCACCCGGTCGCTGGGGCCGTCGTCGAAGGTCAGGTACACGGGGCTTCCGCCGGAGGAGTTCTCATACACCGACACCTGCCGGGTGGCGGTGGCGGTGTTGCCGGCCTTGTCGGTGACGGTATAGGTCAGGGTATAGACCCCGGGGGAGGCGGTGTTCACCGTACCGGCCCGGGTGACGGAGGCGGTCAGATCGCCGTCGGCGTCGTCCTGGGCGGTGAAGCCCGGCTCCTGATAGGCGCCGCCCAGGGGAACGAACAGCTCCCGCTGGCCGGACAGGGTGATCACCGGGGCCACGATGTCCCGGACCGTCACCCGGCGGGTGGCGGCGGCGGCGTTTCCGGCCTTGTCGGTAACGGTGTAGGTCAGGGTGTGGACGTCACCGGAGGCTTTGTCCGTTACCTGGATGGAGGCGGTCAGGTCGCCGTCACAGCGGTCCCGGGCGGTGGCTCCCGGATCCTGGAACAGGTCATAGCGGGAGACGGTGACCTCCGCCTGGCCGGTGAGGGTCAGCTCCGGGGCCTCCCGGTCCTCCACATGAACCAGGCGCTTTGCGGTATAGCTGCGGCCCCGGAAGTCCGCCTGATAGGTCAGGGTATAGTCCCCGGGGACGTCGGTGTCCACCTTGCCCTCCACGGTGACGGCGGCGTCGGTGGGGTCGCCGCCCCGCAGCAGCCGGGCCCCGGGGTCCGTGTAGGCGGCGAAGGCGGCGATGTGCTCCTCCGTCCGGCCGTTGAGCTGCATATGGGTGGGCGGTAGCAGAATAAAATAGCCCCGGACCAGGCTCAGCACGCCGATGACGGCGGCTGCCAGCAACAGGGCTCCCCCTGCGGCCAGGGCGGCAATGGTTTTCTTTTTCATGAGAAGGTCCCCCTAAATCGATTCTGTTTTATATTGTAGAAAACCGTCGGGGGAAAAGCAAGAACGATTCGATTACAAGACGGTAACAAATGATTACGAAAAAATTTTATCCGCGAAAGTGCGGGGTCATCCCGGCAGTGCAGTAAAGCGGCGGGGGCCGGGGGTTCCGGATTTGGCCGGGACGGTGAGCCGGAGGAAACTTTTGGGGGGATATTATAAAAAAGCACAAAAGTAGTAGGCAAAACCATTCTTTTTTTCGATGAATTGACAGATTTGCGGCAATCGAATATAATATTGAATTGGAATAATCGTAATACAAGACAGGAGGCAGCATATGGCATTTTATGATGTGGACAACGCGATGACGGTGAAGCTGGACTATGAACTGCCGAAGGTCCCCGCCTTCCGGGAGGGGATCCGCCGGGCCCCCAGGCGGGAGGCGCATCTGTCCGAGGCGGACAAGGCCCTGGCCATCCGCAACGCCCTGCGGTATATCCACCCGGACCACCATCTGCAGATGGCCCGGGAGTTTGCCCGGGAGCTGGAGGAGCACGGCCGGATCTACGGCTATCGCTTCCGGCCGGAGGGGGAACTGCACGGCAAGCCCATCGACCAGTATCGGGGCAACTGCATAGAGGCCAAGGCCTTCCAGGTGATGATGGACAACAACCTGGACTTCGACGTGGCCCTGTACCCCTATGAGCTGGTGACCTACGGCGAGACGGGGCAGGTGTGTCAGAACTGGATGCAGTACCGGCTCATCAAGAAATATCTGGAGGTCATGACGGACGAGCAGACCCTGGTGGTCATGTCCGGCCACCCCCTGGGGCTGTTCCACAGCCATAAGCTGGCGCCCAGGTGTATCATCACCAACGGCCTGATGGTGGGCGCCTTTGACGACCAGAAGAACTTCAACCGCGCCGCCGCCCTGGGCGTGGCCAACTACGGCCAGATGACGGCAGGCGGCTGGATGTATATCGGCCCCCAGGGCATCGTCCACGGGACCTTCAACACCCTGCTCAACGCCGGGCGGCTGAAGCTGGGGATCCCCGCCGACGGGAACCTGGCCGGGCGGCTGTTTGTATCAGCGGGTCTGGGCGGTATGAGCGGCGCCCAGGGCAAGGCGGCGGAGATCGCCGGGGCCGTGTCCATCATCGCAGAGGTGGACGACTCCCGCATCGAGACCCGGTATACCCAGGGGTGGGTCAGCCAGCGCACCGACAGCCTGGAGGAGGCGTTGGCCATGGCCCGGCGGCACCTGGCGGACCGGACCCCCTGCGCCATCGCCTATCACGGCAACGTGGTGGACCTGCTGGAATACCTGTACAAAAACGATGTGCACGTGGACCTGCTCAGCGACCAGACCTCCTGCCACGTCCCCTATGACGGCGGGTACTGCCCCCAGGGGCTGACCTTCGCCCAGCGGACGGAGATGCTGGACCATGACCCGGAGAAGTTCCGGAAGCTGGTGGACAAATCCCTGCGGCGGCACTATGAGATGATCTGCCGGTTCCATGACCGGGGGACGTATTTCTTCGACTATGGCAACAGCTTCCTGAAGGCCGTGTTTGACGCGGGGGTCACGGAGGTGTGCCGCAACGGGGAGAACGACCTGGACGGGTTCGTGTTCCCCTCCTATGTGGAGGACATTCTGGGGCCGTGCCTGTTCGACTTCGGCTACGGGCCCTTCCGGTGGTGCTGCCTGTCCGGCCGCAGCGAGGACCTGGACAAGACCGACGCCGCAGCGGCGGAGTATATCCTGACCCACAACCGGCGGTATCAGGACTATGACAACTATGTGTGGGTGCGGGACGCCAAGCGCAACCGCATGGTGGTGGGCACCCAGTGCCGCATCCTGTATCAGGACGCCATGGGGCGCATGAACATCGCGCTGAAGTTCAACGAGATGGTGCGCAATGGCGAGATCGGCCCCGTGATGCTGGGCCGGGACCACCACGACACCGGGGGAACGGACTCCCCCTTCCGGGAGACCTCCAACATCAAGGACGGCTCCAATATCATGGCGGACATGGCAACCCAGTGCTACGCCGGCAACGCCGCCCGGGGCATGAGCCTGATCGCCCTGCATAACGGCGGCGGCGTGGGCGTGGGGAAGGCCATCAACGGCGGCTTCGGCATGGTGCTGGACGGCTCGGAGCGGGTGGACACCATCCTGCGCATGAGCATGCCCTGGGACACCATGGTGGGCGTGGCCCGGCGCAGCTGGGCCCGGAACGACAACGCCGTCACCACGGCCATGGAGTATAACCGCCTGTACGCCGGGCAGGATCATATCACCCTGCCCTATACCGCGCCGGAGGATGACGACATCATCGCTGCCGTGCTGCACGGGGCCCGGTAAGGAGGGGCTATGACCACCTATATCACAAACATCGGCCTGCTGGCCACCCCCCGGGGGGATTCCGCCCGGCGGGGACGGCAGCAGGGGGAGATCACCCTGCTGCGGGACGCCTGGGTGGCCGTGGAGGGCGGAAAAATCGCCGCCGTGGGACAGGGACAGCCTGTCCCGGAGGACGGCGACATCCTTCTGGACGCCGGAGGGCGGCTGATGACCCCGGGACTGGTGGACGCCCATACCCACCTGATCTTCGGCGGCTGGCGGCAGAATGAGCTGGGGCAGAAGCTCCGGGGCGTGCCGTATCTGGACATTCTGGCCCAGGGAGGAGGCATTCTGTCCACCGTCCGGGCCACCCGGGCGGCGTCGGAGGAGCAGCTGGCGCACAAGGCGGAAGCGGTCCTGGTGGAAATGCTGCGGATGGGCGTGACCACCTGCGAGGCAAAAAGCGGCTACGGCCTGGAGCCGGAGCAGGAATACAAGCAGCTGCGGGTGATCCGGCGGCTGAACGAGACGCAGCCGGTGGAGCTGGCGGCCACGTTTATGGGGGCCCACGCCCTGCCGGAGGAATACCGGGAGCGGCGGGAGGACTATATCCGCCTGCTGTGCCGGGAGATGATCCCCTGCGCGGCCCGGGAGGGCCTGGCGGAGTTCTGTGACGTGTTCTGCGAGGAGGGCGTGTTCACCGCCCGGGAGAGCCGGACCATCCTGGAGGCGGGACTGGCCCATGGGTTGCGGCCCAAGGTCCACGCCGACGAGATCGCCGCCATCGGCGGCTCCCAGCTGGCGGGGGACATCGGGGCCATCAGCGCCGAGCACCTGATTGTGTGCCCGCCGGAGGGGATCCGGAGTCTGGCGGCGGGAGGCACCGTGGCGTGCTGTCTGCCGGCCACCAGCTTCTATCTGGGGGCGGCCTATGCCCCGGCCCGGGAGATGATCGGGGCCGGAGTGCCGGTGGCGGTGGCCACGGACTTCAATCCCGGGTCCTGCCCCGGCAGCAGTCTGCAGCTGGCCATGAACATCGCGTGCCTGAAATACCGGATGACGCCGGAGGAGGTGCTGACGGCGGTGACGCTGAATGCCGCCGCCGCCATCGGCCGGGCCGGAACCATCGGCTCCGTGGAGCCGGGGAAGCAGGCGGATCTGCTGCTGTGGAACGCGCCGGACCTGGACTATGTGTGCTATCGGTTCGGCAGCAACCTGGTGGGCACGGTGATGAAGAAGGGACGGATCGTGCATGAGGAGTAGGAGGAACGGAACATGATCTATATCAACGGAAACGACCTGACCATTGAACAGGTCATCGCCGTCTCCCGGCAGGGGGAGACGGTGGCCATCGCGCCGGAGGCGGCGGAGAAGATTCGGGCCGCCCGGGCCTATGTGGACCGGAAGCTGGCGGACAAGGCCGTGGTATACGGCCTGACCACCGGGTTCGGCAAGTTCTCCACGGTGTTTGTGCCGGAGGAGGAGACGGCCCAGCTGCAAAGAAATCTGATCATCTCCCACGCCTGCGGCATGGGGGAGCCTCTGGACACCCGGGTGGTGCGGGCGGCTATGCTGCTGCGGCTGAACGCCCTGGCCCGGGGCAATTCCGGCATCCGCCTGTCCACCATGGAGACGCTTTTGCAGATGCTGAACCGGGGGGTCCATCCGATCATCCCGGAGAAGGGGTCCCTGGGGGCCAGCGGCGACCTGGCGCCCCTGTCCCACATGGTGCTGGTGATGCTGGGCGAGGGCGAGGCGGAGTATCAGGGCCGGGTGATGCCGGGCCGGGAGGCCATGGCCGCCGCCGGTATCGACACCATCCAGCTGGCCGCCAAGGAGGGCCTGGCCCTGATCAACGGCACCCAGATCATGACGGCCATCGCCTGCCAGGCGGTGTATGACGCCCGGGACCTGGCCAAAACGGCGGATATCGCCGCCGCCATGACCTGCCAGGCCCTGCACGGTATCCGGAAGGCCTTCGATCCCAAGGTGCACGCCCTGCGGGGCCAGCCGGGGCAGATCACCGCGGCGGAGAACCTGCGGCGGCTGCTGGAGGGCAGCGGACTGTCCTTCGATCTGAACCCGGACAAGGTGCAGGACGCCTACGCCATCCGCTGCACGCCCCAGATTCACGGGGCCAGCCGGGACGCCATCGGCTATGTGTGGGGCGTGGTAAGCCGGGAGATCAACGCCGTCACCGACAACCCCCTGATCTTCCCGGCGGAGGACGAGGCCATCTCCGGCGGCAATTTCCACGGGCAGCCGGTGGCCCTGGCCATGGACTTTCTGGGCATTGCCCTGGCGGAATATGCCAACGTGTCGGAGCGGCGGCTGGAGCGGCTGGTGAATCCGGCCCTGTCCGAGGGGCTGCCGGCCTTCCTGACCAGACACGGCGGGGTACACTCGGGCTTCATGATCGCCCAGTACGCCGCGGCGTCCATGGTGTCGGAGAGCAAAATCTACGCCCATCCGGCATCGGTGGACTCCATCCCGTCGTCGGCCAACCAGGAGGACCACGTCAGCATGGGCACCACCGCCGCCCGGAAGGCGCTGATGATCCTGGACAACAGCCAGAAGGTGCTGGGCATCGAGCTGTTCGCCGGGGCCCAGGCGGCGTGGCTGCGGGGCGAGGACGGACTGTCCCCGGCCACCCGGGCGGTATACGACCGCATCCGCCAGGCGATTCCGCCGGTGGACCAGGACGTGGTGATGCACCCGCTGATGGTGCAGGCGGATGAGCTGGTGAAGGCTCACGCCATTTCCCGGGCGGCGGAGGCCGTCTGCGGAGAGCTGCAGTAAATTTTCCCCAGGGCGGGGCCTGTGGGCCCCGTCCCGGGAAGCGCATAAAAAGAGAGGACAGGGAGGAAAAACATATGATGAAGCTTGTGGAATGCATCCCCAATTTCAGCGTCAGCCGGGAGCGGGACGAGGCCGCTTTCAACGCCCTGGTGGAGACCGCCCAGGCCGTGGCCGGGTGCACGGTGCTGGACGTGCAGTCCGACGGCACCCACAACCGCTGCGTGTTCACGCTGGTGGGGTCCCCGGAGGGCATCGGCGAGGCGGCGTTCCGGCTGGCCAAGCGGGCCATGGAGGTCATCGACATGACCAAACACCAGGGCGCTCATCCCCGGATGGGGGCCACGGACGTGATTCCCTTTGTGCCCACCATGGACATGACCGTGGAGGAGTGCGTGGAGCTTTCCCGGCAGGTGGCCCAGCGCATCTGGGAGGAGCTGGGGATTCCCAGCTTCCTGTATGAGGAGTCGGCCACAGCTCCGGGGCGGGTGAACCTGGCCAAGATCCGGAAGGGGCAGTTCGAGGGAATGCCCGAGAAGCTGCTGGAGCCGGAATGGGCCCCGGATTTCGGAGAGCGGAAAATTCACCCCACCGCCGGGATCATCGCCATCGGCGCGCGGATGCCGCTGGTGGCCTTCAACGTGAATCTGGACACGGACAACGTGGAGATCGCCAAGTCCATTGCCAAGGCCATCCGGGGCTCCTCCGGCGGGTTCAGGTACTGCAAGGCCATCGGCCTGCTGCTGGAGGACCGGAACGTGGCCCAGGTGTCCATGAACATGGTGAACTATGAGGGGACGCCGCTGTACTACGCCTATGAGATGATCCGGGCCCTGGCGGACCGGTGGGGCGTGCGCATCATCGGCACGGAGCTGGTGGGTCTGACCCCGGCCAAGGCGCTGATCGACTGCGCGGAATACTACCTGAAGCTGGAAAACTTCGAC
>ENA-ORRN01002355-ORRN01002355.1-human-gut-metagenome-genome-assembly--contig:-NODE-2355-length-12105-cov-8.576929_pt1 | contig 12105 bp, 9 predicted proteins | sample MGYA00242174_ERZ509132 | MGnify/ENA primary metagenome ERZ509132 (study PRJEB26280, sample SAMEA2338671) | human gut metagenome | biome: human gut; feature: human-associated habitat; material: faeces...
TCTAAGTAGCGTCTTTCTCGTTTCAGTCCCTATACTTTTTAGCGAACGCGGGACGTGGCACGACCGAACGCAGGACGAGACGCAATCGAACGTAGGGCGAGACGCAATCGAACGCAGGACGGCGTTCGCTAAAAAGTATAGGGACTGGATTTTTATGCCTTCCGTCTGTTGTTGTTGAACCGCGAGGTGAAGTCAGATTGTGCGCTGGCGTGCGCTTTCATTCTGTCAAAAAACAGACCGACCACAAACGCCTTTGTGTTGGCGTATGTGGCCGGTCGGTTTGTATTTTGCCAGAACGTCGGCAGGATGGTGCCGGCGTTCCAGATGAAAGAGGGCATCAGAAATAAATCGTAGCCTGCGTGGTGAAGGTGTTGGCGCGGATGTCGTTGTTGATGTTGCCGATCATGCTGCCGTTGCCTGAATATTCCAGAAGCGTTTTGCCAGTGTTGCCCAATGCGAAGTTGTAGCCCACACCGATTTCCAGGTGGCCCAATACCTTGACGCCGCCGCCCACGTTCCATGTGGTGGCCATATTCTCGCGTTCAAACATGCCGTCGCCGAAGGTGTAGTCCTTGTTGCCGATGTTGAAGTCAAACTGCGGACCAGTGGTGAGGAACACAGAGGCAACGCTGCCAAGGCCGATGCTGTAGCGCAGATTGACAGGGACGGAGATGCTGCGGCTCGTTTTGTAGGTCGTGTTTTCGAGCGCACACAACTGGTATTTCTGCTGCGAATAAAGCAGCGCACCGTCGAGGCCGAAGCCCATTGCGAGGTTGAGGTGAGCCTTCGGGCCGATAAACCATCCAGCTTGGTTGTCGGAGCTGAAGATGTTTTTCTTTTCTCCCTTCACTTTCAGTTTCGTCAAGTTCAAACCGCCAGTCACGCCCCAGTCAAAGCCGAAGGCCGAAGCCGGTGTGGCCCATGCCATAGAGAGCAAAAGGGCCAGTGTCATCATGATTTTCTTCATTGTCTTTTGGTATTTATTTGGTTGTTATTTGGTAATGGTGAAAGAATAAGTTGACCAATTTTGACCTGTATTTTTGTTGCTTTTGGTATTTGGAAGAGGGAGCATAGCGGGCTATGTGACCGATGACAAATTTCAAAAACGGCAAAAAGACAGGGCATAAGAAATAACTCCTTACTCCACAAAATTGGTCAAGTTATTTTTTTACCATTACTTAGGATTACATGCCAAGCATTTTCTCAACGGCATAGGCGCCAATGCCGGCTAAATAGCCAACGAAGGCAATCCACGTGATGTGGCGCATATACCATCCGAAGGTGATTTTCTCCAGTCCCATCACCACCACGCCGGCAGCCGAACCGATGATGAGCATAGAGCCTCCCACGCCGGCACAATAGGCGAGCAGTTGCCAGAAGATGCCGTCGACGGCGAAGTCGGTGCCGGGGGCGATGTCATACATGCCCATGCAGCCAGCCACAAGGGGCACGTTGTCGACAATGCTGGAAACGACACCGATGACGCCCGTCACGATGTAGTGGTTGCCGCCAGAGGCTTCGTTGAGCGCCTGTCCGAAGGTTCTCAGAACGCCCGTTTCCTGCAGGGTGGCCACAGCCATCAGGATACCGAGGAAGAAGAGGATGGTGCTCATGTCGATGCGTTTGAGCAGCTGCGTCACGCGCATCTGCATGTTCTCGTCGACATGGCCCTTAGAGCGGTAGAAAAATTCCGTGATACTCCAGAGCAGACCCAGCACGAGCAGGATGCCCATGAAAGGAGGCAGCCCCGTGAGGAAACGGAAGATGGGCACGAAGATGAGGCCGCCCACACCGATGAAGAACACCATGTTGCGTTCCAAACGTGAGAAATGGAGCGCATCGCCAGCTTCTGCCGTGTGGTTCGTTTCTAACTGTCCTTTGAGCTTGAACTGCAGCAGGAATGTCGGCACCACCACTGAGATGATGGAAGGGATGAGGAGTTCCTTGATGACGCCGCCCGTCGTGATGTTGCCCTTGATCCAGAGCATGATGGTCGTGACGTCGCCGATGGGCGAGAATGCGCCGCCTGCGTTGGCCGAGAGAATGATGCAGGAGGCATAGATGAGTCGGTCTTTATGGTCTTTCACCAGTTTGCGCAACACCATAATCATCACGATGCTTGTTGTGAGGTTGTCGAGCACGGCTGAGAGCACAAACGTCATAAACGTCACGCGCCATAGCAGCGTGTGCTTGTGTTTAGTTTGCAAACGGTCGCGAACAAAGTTGAAACCGCCGTTGGCGTCCACAATTTCCACGATGGTCATGGCGCCCATGAGGAAGAACAGGATTTCGCAGGTGTCGCCAAGGTGTGAGAGCAGGATGTGCTCGTTGACCCACTGGGACACGTCGGCAGCGGCAACGTTCACGCCGCGGAAACTTTGGATGAAGGAGCCGGCATCAAGCATGTAGAGCACCCAGCATCCAACACACATCAGCAGGGCGGGGGCCGCCTTGTTGATCTTCAAAACGCTCTCAAGGGCTATGCAGAGATAGCCGATGACAAACAGAGCAACGATAAATGTAATCATGTAGTGTTTAGTATTTTGGTTTTGGTGATTATTTCTCTCGAGGAATCGCCAAGGGGCTGTCGGCGCGTAATTTTTCAGTGACAAACCTCCAGCGGGGTGTTTTCCGCCTATTCTGTGGTGCAAAGAACGGCAAAAAAATCGAGGAAGCCAAAGATTTTCAGTGTCAATCTCGTTGCAAGATGATAAAAGCCGTGTCGGGAGCCGTTGTATTCGAAAAAAATGATGTAATTTTGTCTGTGCAGAAGCGCTCTTGTAGTTCAATGGATAGAACAATGCTCTCCTAAAGCGTAGATTTGGGTTCGATTCCCAACAGGAGTACCAGATTGAACAGCGGCGTACGTTCCACGCTCAAAAGAAATGGCGCCGCATCTGATTTTTCAATATCAAAAGACAGAAGGCATGTTAAGATTGAATTGCTTTTTCAGCGCACACGAGGGCAAATATGAAGAGGCTCTCGACGCAGCTTTGGCTCTGACGGCTTGCTCACGCAAGGACGAGGGCAATGTGGCTTACGACACTTTTGAAAGTGCCACGAATCCCGATGTGTTCATGATTTGTGAAACATGGGAGAACGAGGAAGTTTTGAAAAAACACATGGAGGCCGAGCATTTCAAGCTCTATGTGGGTCAACTCGAGCAGCTCGGCACGCTGAAGCTTGAGCAGTTTGATTTCCCCAAGAAATAGTCTTTTCCAAGAAAAGTTTTATGTCATGATATCAGGGCGGAGGAGCATCCATTGCGATGTGGCCTCCGCCTTGTCTTTTTGTGGCAAGGTGAAATTAGCCTCAGCCGAAGTGTTGTGGGGATGGAATTGGATGGTAGCAGTGGGGGAATGATGAATCAGTGAACTTGTATATACCTCAAGTTTCAGATTTAGATTTCAGGCAGTCATAGCGTAGGCTCTAAGTGCCGCAAGCCTTTGATCCTACACATCAAGCACAAAGAATCATACGATGAACTCATATCTCGGGCAAAGGATCATGGGTAGTGTTAAATCGTATAATCCTTGTTAAATAAATCATATATCACGTCATATGTTAATACTTTTGTGCGCAAATCCAGAATCAAAAGCATAGCATTTATGAAAGAAAGCACAGAAATTTCAGCAGCCTGCAACCATAACAAGGTAAGCCTTTGGGGATTACTCATCACCTTAGGCATCGTGTTTGGAGACATCGGCACATCCCCCCTTTATGTGATGAAGGCTGTCCTACATACAGGTGAAACCATCGACCAGCGTACCATTTTGGGCGCATTATCCTGCATCATCTGGACACTCACCCTACAGACCACCATCAAATATGTCTGTGTAGCTCTACGTGCCGACAACAATGGCGAAGGAGGCATCCTCGCCCTCTACGCTCTTCTGCGCCGCCTCAAAAGTAAATGGATTTACATATTGGCCATCATTGGTGCCAGCACATTACTGGCTGACGGAATCATCACCCCCGCCATCACGGTTACAACAGCCATCGAAGGACTCGAAAGTATCAGCCCCCATCTGCCTGTCATTCCCATCACGCTTGCCATCATAACCATCATCTTCTTCGTCCAACGCTTTGGCACAGAGAGCATAGGCAAGTCGTTTGGAGTATTCATGCTGCTATGGTTCCTGCTGTTGGGCATAGTGGGAATCATCAGCATCACATCTTATCCTCTGATACTGAAGGCCTTCAATCCCTATTATGCTGCCTTGCTACTGGCAAAATCCCCACAATGGTTTTTAATCCTAGGTGCTGTATTTCTCTGCACCACCGGTGCAGAGGCTCTGTATTCTGACTTGGGACATTGCGGCAGGAAAAACATCACCATCAGCTGGGCATTTGTAAAGACCATGCTCATTCTCAACTATCTGGGACAAGGAGCATGGGTGCTGTCCCATGTACAAACGGCCTCCACCGTCAATCCATTCTTCTCCATCATGCCGCAGAGCATGCTTTTCTTCGCCATCATCATGGCCACAGGTGCGGCTATCGTTGCAAGTCAGGCACTTATCAGCGGAACCTTCTCCATTTTGAGCGAAGCCATGAACCTGCACTTCTGGCCTCGTATGCGAATTAAGCATCCCACTCAGGTAAAGGGACAGCTCTACATCCCTGTGATCAACCTTGCCATGTACATCGGTGTAGTTCTCATCATCCTGCTGTTTCGCGACTCCTCGCATATGGAGGCTGCCTACGGACTTGCCATCACCATCACCATGCTGATGACTACATTGTTGCTTGGTTCCTACCTACACACAAAAGGGGTATCGCGACTCATCATGATATTGTTTATCGGCGCATATTGCACCATCGAAGGGATTTTTCTCGCAGCCAATCTGTCAAAGTTCCTTGCTGGAGGATGGTGTACGATGCTTATTGGCGGTATTTTGTTCCTGATGATGTACGTGTGGATTCGTGCCATAAAGATACGCAACCACTACATCAGCTCCAAACCACTGGATGACTATTATCAGATTATCTCCGACATCAAAGCCGACATGAGCATTCCGAAATACGCATCCAATCTTGTCTATATCAACCATGCCAGCAAGGAAGGAACCGTTGATGACAAATTGGTCTATTCAATCATCAACAAGCAGCCGAAACGTGCTGACCATTATTGGCTTATCAATATGGACTTTGTGGATACTCCTGACACGTTGGAGTACGACTGTAAGGTCTTGATTCCCAACACACTATACAATATAACCATGCACATCGGATTCCGCATAGAACCTCGAGTAAGCCTCTATTTGAGACAAGTTGTGGAAGACCTCGTTGCCAACAAGAAGGTAGATCTGACCAGCAACTACCCTTCACTCCGCAAAAACGGCATTTCGGGCGATTTTCGTTTCATCATCATTCATCGCGTGTACTACCCTGAGAATTCCGTCAATCGCCAACAGAACCTATTGATGAACTTCTATGCTCTCATCAGTAAAATAGGCATTGACGAACCGAAGGCATTGGGACTCGACACCTCTATGGTGATGGTTGAACGTGTGCCGCTGATCATCGATCATCGTATGGACAATATCAGACGCATCGTAACCGTAGAAAAATGAATTGCGCAGTGTTCCCTTAAGGCCTGCTTCCTTATGCGTCGAAAAGAAAGTGACATTGGTAAACACAAAACGACTTTCATCTTTCAGCAAACCATCCATATGACCTGTATGACCATAATCAAGGATGGAAACCAACCGTCTTACGATGAGCTATTCACAGATAGGGAAATGAGGATTACCCTCTTTCTTGAAATCACAATTTCCGCGCAACAAATCTTCGGGTTTTGCAAAGCGGTCTTTCTGATAATGTCCTCCACCCCCCCCGAGGGGTAGGGCGCCCAAAATCAATGGAAAATGCGGCAGAATATTGAGACCTTTGGCATTTTGCACGACAGCAGCAATAAAAAATCCCCCGCCAAAAGGTGTTATTTTCGCAATACTTCCTTAACTTTGTCCGATAAATTCATCCAATAATCAAAGCAAACAGAAACACAAGATGGCAAATAAAGGGAAGCATTTCACATTCCTTGTCATTGCGCTCTTTTGCAGTTCTCTGGCTCATGCCCAAAAGCAAGTGCCGACAGAACAGAAGGATTCCATTGACAACAGGAACGACATAATAAAAATGGCGGACAACCACTCCGCAAAGGGAGGAATAAACAATGTCCTTGACGTGTTGAGCGGTCAGGCGGCCGGTGTCAACGTGTCCTCCAATGGTCTCGACCGTATGGCCATGCTCAATAGCGTACGCGTGCGCGGTACGACCTCCATCATTGGCGGAAACGACCCTTTGGTGCTGATTGACGGAGTCACGTCCGATGTGTTTACCCTCTCGACAATCTATCCTGCTGACATCGAAAGTTTCCGGATTCTGAAGAATGCGGCAGAGACAGCCATGTATGGTTCGCGCGGTGCTTCGGGTGTCATAGAGGTGAAAACGAAGAAAGGCACTGGGCGTGGTTTCCAGATTTCTTATGAGGGCAATGTCGGTTTCGAGCAGATGTACAAGCACCTCAATATGCTCGACGCCTCGGAATACGTTGCCACGGCAAGAGCTTTAGGCGTTTATTGCAATAATCGAGGATTCAACACGGATTTTTACGATGTCATAACGCGAACCGGTCTTGTCAACAACCACTACCTCGCATTCAGCGGCGGAACGCCACAATCAAACTATCGTGCCTCATTCGGCCTCATGGACCACAACACCATTATAAAGAACATGAACTATAATGTTTTTGTGGCCAAGATTGACGTAACCCAGAAAGCCTTTAACGACAAGCTCACTGGCGACTTCGGCGTGTTTGGCTCATCGTTCAAGAACCATGACATCTTCGACACGCAAATGCTGTTCTACTCCGCTGCATGCCAGAACCCGACGTTCCCAGCAGGACCCGACGAAAACGGGAATTGGGTGAAGAACGGAGCGGCCACGCACATCAACCCTCCTGGCATTTTGCTTGATGAGAAAAATGACTCCAAGGATTTGAATTTCGACGCTCACATCAAGCTGAGCTATGACTTCAATCCTCATTGGCGCATCTCCACCTTCGGCTCTTATCTATATGGCTCCACGGAAAACGCGAAATTCTGTCCGACGTGGGTGTGGGCGCAGGGCAACGTCTATCGTGGCGAGTTCAAGAAAGAGGAATGGCTCGGCAATGTCGCCGTCAGTTTCAACAAAAAGGCGGGCATACATAGTTTTTCAGCAGACGCGAGCAGCGAATATCGCAAATTGAAAAAGACCTCCTTTGGGGTATATGCCAAAGGCATCCCCACAAATGACTTTCATTATGACAACTTGGGAGCGGCAGCCGTTCGGCCGTATGGCGGAACGGAAAGCACATACGAAGACCAATCCTTGGCTTCCGTAATGGGAAGTTTCAGCTATAGCCTGCTTGACCGTTACACGTTGTCGGTAAATGCGCGTGGTGACGGTTCTTCGATGGTTGGCGACAACAACACGTGGGGTTTCTTCCCTTCCGTTTCATTCAATTGGGACTTGAAGAAGGAGAGTTTCCTGGCCAACGTGAAGCCGCTTTCCATGTTGAAGCTCCGCACGGGGCTGGGGCAGGCTGGAAACCTTGGTGGCATCTCTGCCTATACCACCATGAACACGGTGAGACAAACAGGAATTGTGCCCATCAAGAGTTCGCCAACGGTGACCCTCGGAATGGTGAGAAACAATAATCCTGACTTGAAATGGGAAACCAAGACCACTTTCAATATTGGTGCCGACCTTGGCTTCTTTGCCAACCGCCTGATGCTCACGGCTGAGTATTATTACTCCAAGACCTCCGACATGCTCTACGCCTATGAGGTGCCTGTTCCGCCGTTTGCCTACAACACCTTGCTGGCAAACATTGGTTCCATGTCAAACCGAGGATTTGAGTTGGGGCTGTCTGTGCAGCCAATAAGCAAGAAGGACATGGAACTGAACATCAACATGAACCTCTCGTTCCAAAGCAACAAACTGATCTCTCTTGGCGGAAACTACAAGGGCATGAACATGTCGGCGGCCCCCATCACCGCCATCGGCTCGCTTGACGGGGCAGGGCAGAATGGTGGCGACAACAATGTGGTTTATCAGATTGTCGGCCAGCCGCTGGGCGTGTTCTATCTTCCTCATTGCAAAGGGCTCGTCAAGAACGAAAACGGCAGCTATTTCTATGACATAGAGGACCTTGACCACAATGGCAAGGTTGACCTGAGCGATGGAGGCGACAGATACATCGCCGGACAGGCCACGCCAAAGGTGACGCTTGGCTCAAACATCAGTTTCAGATACAAGGATTTTTATGTCGTCTTGCAGATGAACGGGGCTTTCGGTCACAAGATTTTCAACGGAACAGGATTGGCCTACACCTGCATGGCCAGTTTCCCTGACTACAATGTCCTAAAGGGTGCACCGCAGAAGAACATCACCGACCAAAGGGTGTCTGACTTCTGGCTGGAAAAGGGCGATTATCTGAACTTCGAGCATTTGACCATAGGCTATAATGTTCCTTTGAAAAACTCGATGATTCGCTCGTTGCGCGTGTCGTGCAGTGTTAGCAATTTGGGAACTATCACCGCCTACAAGGGATTGACCCCGATGATCAACAGTTACGTTGTGAACAGCACAATGGGTATTGACGACAAACGCAACTATCCATTATATCGTACTTATTCATTGGGACTGAGTGTGCAATTTTAAAAGAGGAAAAGCATGAAAAAGTTTTTGAGCTGCCTATTCTTGGCATCAGTGGTGTTGTGCTTCTGCGGCTGCTTGGACGAGCATCCAAAGGACCAGATAGACCAGGAGGCCATCTACAACAATGCTGACAACATCTATAAAAATGCAGTGGCTTCGCTCTACAACTACATAGGAAGCAATCAAGAGTCGGAAGGACTTCAAGGCACCTGCCGCGGCATATACGACTACAACACCCTCACGACCGACGAAGCCATGATTCCCATTCGTGGCGGCGACTGGTATGACGGTGGGCTGTGGGAGAACATGTATCAACACCAATGGAATGCCAATGACATCTATTTCTACAATGTGTGGAAATACCTGTTCAAGGTCATCGTCCTCTCAAACCAATCGCTCTCCGTCATAGACAGCCACAGGAATCTGCTCTCCGACCAGCAAGCGAGCGCATTCTCAGCTGAGGTGAGGGCCATACGTGCGTTGTTCTACTATTACGCAATGGACATGTTCGGGCGCATTCCCATTGTGACCTCCTACAACGTCAATTTGAAGCAGGTTGTGCAAAACGAGAGAAGCGAGGTTTTCCGTTTCATACTCAATGAATTGCAAGCGGTCGCTCCGCTGCTGGCTGACGAGCATTCCAACATAAGGGGGGACTATTACGGACGTGTGACACGCCCTGTTGCTAACTTCCTGCTTGCCAAGTTGGCCCTGAATGCCGAGGTTTACACCGTTGACAATTGGACCAGCTGCAGTCGTCAGAACGGCAAGAACATTTTCTTCCATGTTAATGGAGAGAAGAAGAACGCTTGGGAAACCTGCATTTGGTATTGCGAGCAATTAAGGCAAGAGGGATATGAACTGGAGAACGACTATGCCTCCAATTTTGCCGTTCATAACGAAAGTTCCAAAGAAAACATCTTCACCATTCCTTTGGACAAGAATCTTTATCCGAACGAATACCACTACCTCTTCCGTTCGCGCCACTACCAGCATGGCGGAGCCTATGGAGGGGCTTCGGAAAATGGAACCTGTGCCACTATCTCAACAGTCAAGGCCTATGGTTATGCCACAGATCATGTAGACAACAGATTCTACACAAATTTCTATGCCGACACCGTCTTTGTCGACGGCAAGAAGGTTTACCTTGACAACGGAGAGCCCTTGGTGTATAGGCCGTTGGAATTGAAATTGAACCTCAGCGCCAGTCCGTATAAACAGACCGCTGGTGCCCGTGTTGCAAAATACGAGGTGGACCGCACCGCCTATTCCGATGGCAGACAGGTTGACAATGACATCGTGCTCTTCAGATATGGCGATGCTTTGTTGATGGAATCTGAGGCAAAAGTGCGAAATGGCGAAGATGGTTCAGCAGAGCTGAATGCCATCAGGCAGAGAGCAGGAATGCCATTGGTGGAGGCCAACTTAGACAATATCCTCAAAGAGCGTCTCTTAGAATTGGTTTGGGAAGGCTGGAGAAGGCAAGACCTTATCCGGTTTGATAAATTCACGAAGGCATACGACCAACGCACCCCTATTGACGGTGAGGAAACAGGCTTTACAACCGTATTCCCTATTCCGCAAAAATGTCTTGAACTGAACAAAAGCTACAAACAAAATTACGGTTATAAGTAATAGTGAAAGAATAAGTTGAGCAATTTTGACCTAGGTCATAAGAATTTACTCCTTACTCTTCAAGCGAGGACAGTTATAATTTGACAAGCAAGGAAGAATTGGAAGCTAACAAATTTTCAGAAGACATGCTCATTCCTCCTGCAGTTTGGAACGACATTATAAACGGCCAAGCTCAGTTAAGCAAGATTATTCAATATCTTAAGGAGAAAGCAAAGGAGAAGAATTTATCAAAGGATATTGTTGTTTGGAGGTTCAAGTATAGCACGGGGTTTTATAACCTTGGAGGAGTAAAGACGACGTCGATAAGTTAAGTAGAATTATTGCTGGCTCCCAGTTTAATATAGCTTTGGCGCATTATTTTGCCCCTACAGCAGTTTTTAATTGGTCACATAGCCGCTATGTGACCTCTTCCAAAATTCAAAACCATCAAAATCCGGTTACGAATAATATAACTAAAGTTTCCCATCCTTCAATAAAAAGGGTGGGAAACTTTAGTTATAAGTAGGTGTTCAAAATTAATTTAATAACTTACAAGTCAATAGTGTGGTTGTAAGACAATCTGTTTCTTTAACTCAAATTTTCGCATTCAGGTGCTTTACCAATAACGAGTAATATGAGAATAACAAGTATAGGCGTTGCTATGAAACTCAATAGTAGCCATAAAGCAGCACTTCTATTTCGCCTTTGAGCCATTATAGCGACGAGAACATAAAATCCAACGTAGCCAGCGAGGACGAATAACATGATAATTATCATTACCACGCTATTAAGGTAGGTGAAATGCAATGGTTCATCATCCATTTCGCTTATAGGCGATTCCTTGGTTAACAGTGCGTCTGTATTTAATTGAACGCAACTTTCTTCTGTTTGGTTATAGGCAAGAGTCTCGTAGCTGACCTTGAATTTCTTCGGATAAGATGGACAAGCTTCAGACAGATAATAACTGTAATTCCTGTCACATTCATAGCCTTTTACATTTACCTTCTTGGTCATGCCTGGAGCTATTTCGATTTCTGTATAGAAGTCTTTATAGTCCATTGGGTTTCCCTTCATGTCGAAATAGGTCAATCTATACCGAACATTGTATATGGTATGTTTGGTGTTGTTTTTTAAGGCCAATGTTCCTTGACGGTCTAACCATGTCTGTTCATAAGACACCATGCGTAGAGCATTCACAGTGTCTTTACTTGTTGCATGGACACTAAGTGCAACAAGTAGCATTAGGTAAAATAGATACTTTTTCATATTCTTAGGTTTTTAATGGTAGTGTTTCACAGAGTGTGTCTGCGTCAAGTTTGTTTTAGGTGTTAACGATGCAAAGTTAATAGACAATTTTGTATTTTACATTAAAATTGCAAATATTGTAATGTTGTCAGGCGAGAAAACGGGTTTTGCCGAGGAGCAATCAGCCAGCAATATGGCTATGCCTATGCTGATGGCGATGACTATCTGGGAGTCGTGTGGTGATTTCTTTTGTCTCGGAGGTTCCCTACAGGCTTCCCTGTGGTTACGACTGAGACATTTCGTTTTGATAATATCAATAGGTTGATTATCAAGGATGCGCGGAAAATAAGACTTGTCAGCGCGTCTGGGTCGAGACACGCCCGCGTCTGGGACGTGATACGTCCGCATCTGGGTCGAGACACGTCCGCGTCTGGGACGTGATACGTCCGCATCTGGGGCGTGGTTCGCTGACTGGCATAGGGGACCAGGGCCGACGCATTACTTTTCTCTTTCATAATCAGTGATATTCCATAGAAA
>ENA-ORRN01002373-ORRN01002373.1-human-gut-metagenome-genome-assembly--contig:-NODE-2373-length-12031-cov-4.090848_pt1 | contig 12031 bp, 6 predicted proteins | sample MGYA00242174_ERZ509132 | MGnify/ENA primary metagenome ERZ509132 (study PRJEB26280, sample SAMEA2338671) | human gut metagenome | biome: human gut; feature: human-associated habitat; material: faeces...
ACTATAGTTGTAGGAAATTCTAAAACTTTTAAGATGATTGAGCAATTCTTTCATACAGATATTCAAAATAAATTAGTTGTAAATGACTTGGATACGTTATCACTTGGAAAACATACCTTAACATTTGTTTTCGCACCAATGGTTCATTGGCCTGAAGTGATGGTAACATATGATAGTTTTGATAAATGCTTATTTAGTGCTGATGCCTTTGGTAAATTTGGTGCTTTAGATGTAAATGAAGAATGGGCAGGTGAAGCTAGAAGATATTATTTTGGCATTGTTGGAAAGTATGGTTTGCAAGTTCAAAAACTACTTGCTAGAGCCAAAACACTAGATATTCAAATGATATTACCACTTCATGGCAATATACTTATGAAAAATCTTGCCTATTATATAGGACTCTATGAAGTATGGTCAAGTTATGAGTCTGAATCAGATGGTGTTATGATAGCTTATACATCAGTATACGGAAATACTTTTCATGCTGTTTCTGAATTGGAAAAACGTTTATATGAATTAGGGGCACCTAAAGTTGTTGTTTATGACCTTGCAAGAAGTGATATGGCAGAAGCTGTTGAAGATGCGTTTAGATATAATAAACTAGTGTTAGCGACAACCACTTACAACGCCTCCATTTTTCCTTTTATGAATACATTTATTGAAAGCCTTGTTGAACGTAATTTTCAAAATAAAACCATTGGAATTATTGAAAATGGAACATGGGCTATTCAAGCTGGTAAAGTAATGAAGGAAAAACTAAAAAATAGTAAAAATTTAAATTTTTTGGAACATGAAGTAAGGATACTTTCTTCATTAAGTAAGGAAAACTATGAACAACTAGATCAGCTTGCACTTGAACTTACTAAAGAGTATAAGCAATTGAATAGTAATAAAGTAAACAAAAACGATCTTAGTGCACTAATGAATATTGAATATGGATTATATGTAGTAACCTCGAATGATGGAAAAAAGGATAATGGGCTAATTGTTAATACTGTATCACAAGTGACATCTGATCCTTTAAAAATAGCGGTTACTATTAATAAACAAAATTATTCTCATCATATTATCCAACAAACAGGAATAATGAATGTTAATTGTCTAACAGTCGATGCTCCATTTAAAGTTTTTGAAAGTTTTGGTTTTGTTAGCGGAAGAAATGTTGACAAATTTAAAGATTTAGAAGTTAAAAGATCTAGTAATAACTTAGCAGTATTGCCAAGATACATTAATGCATATATGAGTTTAAGAGTTGTCGATTATGTAGATTTAGGCACTCATGGAATGTTTATTTGTGCCGTGAATGAAATTGTTAAAATTTCTAGTTCTGAAAGTATGACTTATTCATATTATTTAAATAACGTTAAACCAAAGCCAGTAGAAAAACAAAAAGGGTATGTTTGTAAGATTTGTGGATATGTGTATGAGAATGATGTTTTACCTGAAGATTTTATCTGCCCTTTATGTAAGCATGGGGCAAGTGATTTTGAAAAAATTGAATAAACAGTTTTAATTAATAATTTTGATTATAGTAGCCTAATATAAAATTGTTTCTTTTATAGAGGGCGTATTAAAATGAATTCTATGATTAAAGAAATTGATATAATCACAAAAGATTTTACAATCCATTTGCTCATAAAAGTTCATTTTTATTAATTCGTTGGTATATTATATTATGAAAATTATTTCCTAATTATAATTATAAATAGTTTAGTTATTGCTGTTAGATTTAATTTTGGTATATCTTTTAATATAGAACAGTTTAAAACTATGTTATCTTAAAAAAATAATTTAGTTGATTTTTTCTTTATTTTAAGATAAAATATTTGTGCAATATGATTTATGAAAAGGCTTTCAAACTATTAAAGAAGAAAAGATATAAATGTTAAAATAAAAAAAAGTTATAAACGACTTTAGTTAGGATTTTTACTTAAAAAAGGGGGATTGATTGGTCATAATAGCGAGACTAGGCTAACTTATAGTCTTTAATGTCGTTATATAAAAACTATAAATGATGTTTTAACATTAAACTTGGCGGTTAAATCGCTGAACTTTATTAAGTGATTTCACATCGTAAATTTCGCTACGATTTGAAATAAAAATTCTTAGAAGAAAAAAGGAGGCAAAAAATGAAAAGAAAAACAATTATTACAACTTTTGCGTTTACATTAATGCTTGTATTGTCGCTATCATTACTTTCTTCATGCAACAAGAATAAGCATAAATTCGCAACCGAATGGAAGTACGATGAAAAAAGCCATTGGCATGAATGTATTACTAAGAAACATACTGACATATCAGAAAAAATAGCTCATGATTTTAATGAAGGTGTTGTCACAACTGCACCTACAGAAACTGAAAAAGGTGTAAAGACGCTTACTTGTAAAACATGTGGATATAAAAAAACTGAACCTATAGATACTCTTCCACATACACATAAATATGCTACTGATTGGAGTACTGATGAAACGAACCATTGGCATGTTGCAATATGTGAACATACTGAAATGAAAAAAGACGTTGGAGCTCATGTTTTTACAACTTGGACGGTCAAAACTGAAGCAAATTATGGTCAAAATAGAATTGAACAAAGTAACTGTGATGTCTGCGGTTTCCACACCGAAAAAGAAATTGAAGAATCAATGCTTCAACCAAAAGAAAGAACAATTGAAGTTGCAGAAACCTTTAATGGTTTTGTTTTTGATGGAACGCATAAATCCATTGACGAATTCGTGACAGTAACTAATGAAGAAGGTGGAATGACAATTAAGTATCGTTTAGAAGGTGAAGAAGAATGGACAACCGAAGCTCCTACTACGGTTGGTAAATATGAATATTTTATTGAATTAAAAGGTACTATAGAATGGGCATATAAAGACTTAAAGTCTAATTTTACCATTTCACCATATAAGATTACGCTAGATAAAGATAGTTTTGAAGCAAATTTCGGCGAAAGCCTTCCTAGTGGTGTTTTTGGTCTTATGTATGAAGATGTTTCTGAAAATGTAAATGGTTGGACAGATTATGCTACTATTTGTGTTCCTAAAGAATATCAAGAAGCAGGTCGCTGGGAGATTTCTGTTGAAGAGTTATTTGTCGATGATGAAAACTTTGTTGTTGATTATGGCACATTCCAAAAAGTTTCTTTTGTAGTTTGGGATACAGCGGATTTTTATGCAGGAGTTAAAGATATCTTCCAAGTAGGTAGTGATGTTATTATATCTACTGAAATCGCTCGTGGAACACTAACAGTTGGTGATGAAATTTACTTCCATGAAATCAAAAAAACAGTTACTGTTCTTAAAATGGAGGCAAAACGTAATATAATTCAAAAAGCAACAGTTGGTGATGAGGTTTCTATACGGGTATCTAAATTAACAAAAGAGGAAATTTCACGTGGTTATACATTCTCTAAACCGAATTCAATAAGCGATTATAATAGATTTGTAGTAAGAATGAAATTATTCAGCAAGGAAGAAGGAGGTAGACATACTCCAATTTCTTCGGGGTATTTCCCTACAGCAAACTTTAAAGATACTTTCTCAACTGTACAGTCTCGTATCACTCTACCAAAAGGTACAGAGCTGATGATGCCAGGTGAAACACTTGATAATGTTGCTGTTGATTTTGGAACTCAACAACCAGGATTTATTGGTCGTAAGTTCTATATTATGGAACCAGGTCAAATGATTGCGGAATGCGAGATTACTGATGTTCACAATCATAATTATCCAAATGGCTCTTGTTCTTGTGGCTATTATGCAAGACATACCCTTACTATTGAAGATGGAACTTGTCAATCAGAAAATTTAACATATCTTATTAATGAAAAAAGATACTTTGATGTTACTCTTCCTGGAGATGCTACGGAAGATGTAACATATAAAATTGAACTTTCAGAATCTTCATATAGTGTTAAGATTTATTATACTGGTGCAGTTCTTACTCCAGATGCAGAAGGAAATATTAAAATTCCTGGATCTTTGGAAAGAATGGAAGTAGATGTTATCGCAAATAAACCAGGAAGATGTGTTTTAACAATTACACGCGTTGAACAAGAACCTGTAGTAGAACCAACAAGATTGAATTTTGATGAGGTCACTAATGTTGCCACATCAGGTCAAGTAGGTTATCGTCCAAATGAAAAAAAAGAATATGTTATTGGTCTTGGGACTACTAGAATCCAAAATGTCACATTTACTTTTGAAATTTCAAATAAAAAAGATTGTAGTATAACAGTATATAATGCTAAAGGAGAAATAGTACAATTAATTAATTAATGACTCGTTAACTTTAATAGCTGGAACAGTTATAACAGATTACAAGATTGTAGGACAAAATATATCTTCAAAACAACCATTTTGTAAGTTAACAATAACAAAAAAAGTACTTTAAAATAGAATTATATAGAACCAGAATAAATAAGCGGGCGTAATAACCCGCTTATTTATTTATTATAATAGTTATGTTCTATTTATTTCTGATTGCATCTATGGGCTTTTTTCTAGCAATTTTTAATACAGGAATAAAACTTGCTAAAAGTGCAGTAACAACACACCCTAATAGAATAATTCCAATTTCGCGGAAGCCATAACTCAATAGAGCTATTGGTAATCCATAAGATGTTCTTATAGAAGAATTGGTTATTGCAACGATAATGCCACTACCTATTGTTGCAAGAGTAAAAACGATAAGTGCAATAGCAAGTGCCTCATTGAAAAAGATGACAAACACATCGCTAGACCTAGCTCCTATAGCTCGTAAAATTCCAATTTCACGTTTTTTATAGGAAATTGATGCGGAAATATAGGACATGAAAAGTATCACTGCAAATATAAAAATACCAATGCCGACATATAGCAAAATTTTTGCAATAGTTTCTATTATTGAACCTATCATATTTTCAGTTGTAACAACGTAATTTACAAGAGAATACTTAGTTTCATTTTCGCTTTGCATAGAGAATTCTACCACTTTTTTAAGTTCCTGCCTTGAAAGTTGTTCTCCAGAAATCACCATTGAATATTTACCGATAGGAACAACTTTAATAGAATTTGCGAGATCAGTTGACACTCCAATATAGTTTCCTGTAATAATTTCATCTTCAAAGAAAAATCCTTCAATTGAAACTGTATTATTTAGATATGGATTAATTGTTCCACCACATATCATATTAATCTTTGCATTTTTAAGAAGAGGAGTTATTGCATTTTTAATTTCATCAGCATTTGACTTAGCAAGTGTTAAATTTTTAAGTGTTTCTTGAATATGGTTATCATTGTAATAAATGTTTTTTAATCCGTTAACAAGCGTATTAATACCTAATGCTATTTCATTGCCAGCAAGGCTGCTTTTACCATTTAAATATATAATTCCTGAAAAATCATTGGATGAAAAATAATTAGTATAATTGTAACCTAGATATGTGTTATATGTTTTACCATTTATTTCTTTAAAATTAATAATTGCTTTATCATAAATTTCACCACCTAATCCTTTATAAGTAAGATAATCATTGATGAAATTATTACACACAAAGAGCATTCCTGAAAACGAACTATTATGTTCACTAGTAAATTGATTAAGTAGCATATAGTAGTTAAGAGCATCATCAGTATTAACATTTTTATCAATTAAATCATACCTTGAATAATTATATCCTGTTTTGATAATACCAACAATTTTAAATATACCATGAAGTGTGTCTCCATCAATTAATAGGTTGGGATTTTTTTCAATAAAACTTTGACTATCTGTTATATTAGTTGCTTCTATATTTTTAGTTTCATCGAGTTTACCATCTAAATTATAATGAGAATAACCCCATTTCTTAAAACAATCAAATGCATAATCACTTATTGCTATTTCTGTGTTGGTAGTAGGCAATCGCCCAGCTTCTAGTTCAAGATTGTGTTTTTTGAGATTGTTGCTTTCTATTTCAACAATACCATTAATACTACCATTATAGATATTGCTTTTTGCATCTTTCAAAAAATTTGATGAAATACTTGCACCCATCCCCAAGCTATCACTATTTTTTTAAGAGAGTACTGGTAAAAAATCAATGTCTAATTTTGAACTCAATTGTTTTATATCAGTATCTGATATTTTTTTCTCCAAAAAATATTGTTCACCATAGTTGTCTATCTCAACCATTTTTTTGAATGTAGTGTATTTTATATCTCCATAATACATAGAATTTACAATTGCGGTCTTACTGTTGTATACAGCGAAGCTATCAACGATGCCAAACATTGTAAAGCATACAAAGCATAGAAGAATTGTAATAACAAGTCTAATAGGTTTAGCCTTCATACCACTAATACCAATTTTAAAACTCTCTTTAATTGGTAGGCGAGATTTAATTAGTTTAAATGGTTTTTCATTTGAACATTTTATTTTTGTTTCATCAGTTGGAGCGAATGTTTCCATTTTAGCGTCTTCATCAATGTGAGAAGCAGCTTTTACGTCTGAGTTAACTTTATTGTCCAGTGATAAAAAGGCCTCATCATTTTCAAGATATGAATTGATACGCATTACATCATCTAAAGTAAGTTGGTATCCTTTTGGAAAGTACAAAAGTTTGCCATTGTAGTTTGCTGCACCTCCTTTTTCAACATCAGCATCAATATGGTGCTTTTCAATATCGGAAATAACCTCTCCATCTTTGAGTTCAATTACTCTATCCCCGTATTCTTCCGCAAACTCACGGTCATGAGAAACAACGATTACAAGTTTTTCTTTAGACAACTTTTTAAGAGTATTAAAAACGTGTATTCCAGTATTGCTATCAAGTGCTCCAGTAGGTTCGTCTGCCATAATAATTTCTGGGTTTTTTACAAGTGCTCTAGCAATCGCAACACGCTGCTTTTGACCACCAGATAATTCGTTTGGCTTTCTTTTGCCATAGTCAGAAAGATCAACCTTATCTAAAATAGCATTTATTTTCTCATTTGTTACTTTTTCACCTTGTATTTTAAGGGCAATCGCAATATTAGAGCCCACATTGAAGTCTTCTAAGATATTGTATTCTTGAAAAATGAAACCAAGGTAGGTGTTTCGCTAACTATCAAAATCCTCATTTGAAAATTCTTTGGAAGACTTTCCTTTTATTATAATTTCACCACTGTCTGCGTTATCCAATCCACCCATAACATTAAGAAGAGTTGATTTACCACTGCCTGATTTACCAAGAATGAATACAAGACCTTTTTCTGGAAATTTCAAACTGATGTTATTAAGTGCGATAACAGCACCTCCCTTTTTAGGATGATAAGTTTTAACAATATTTTTTATTTCAATCATAAATTCTCCTGTTCTGGTCAAAATTTTATTTGTGTCGACTACACATTAACAATAAAATTGAAATAAATAATTTCAATCATTTTTTACATAAATTTTAAAACATTAATTTTTATATATTCTAGCATATATATCCTTAAAAATCAATATATTTGAAAAAAGATCAAATTATTGTTATAATATACTAAAATTGGTGGAGGTCTATTATGGCAGTGCTAACTTTAAAAAATGTAAAAAAAGAATATTATGTTGGAGAAATTACTATACCTGCAGTAGAAGATGTTTCCTTTGAACTAAATGAAGGTGAATTTGTTGTTATTCTTGGGGCGTCAGGCGCTGGAAAAACTACGCTTTTAAATTTGCTTGGTGGAATGGATAGGGCGACAAGTGGAGAAATTGTTATTGATGATAAAAATATAACCAAATTTAACAAGAAAGAACTTGCTAATTACAGACGCAATGATGTTGGATTTGTGTTCCAATTTTACAACTTAATGCCTAATTTAACAGCTCTTGAAAATGTTGAAATAGCTGTTGAGATTTGTGATAATCACCTAGACCCTAAAACTGTTTTGGAAGAAGTAGGACTTGCTAATAGACTTAATAATTTTCCAGCAGAATTATCAGGTGGGGAACAGCAAAGAGTATCCATTGCCCGTGCAATCGCTAAAAATCCAAAGTTGATACTTTGCGATGAACCGACTGGAGCACTTGACTACGTAACAGGTAAAAAAATTTTACAATTATTACAAGACCTCTCAAAAAAAGATAACAAACTAATTATTGTTGTAACGCATAATGCTGCGCTAAAAGCTATGGCAGATAAGGTTATAAAAATTAAAAGTGGAAAGGTAGAAAGTATAGAAGAAAATAAAAATCCTATGCCAGTTGAGGTGATAGAGTGGTAAAAACATATTTTAAAGTAGTTAGAAGAATGTTTAGAAAACAATTAACAAGGCTCCTATCACTTATTGGTGTAATTCTAATTTCAGTTGGATTTGTATCAGGAATTGGTTCTCCTACAGATATGATAAAAGACAGCATTGAAAATTATTATAAAAACCAAAATGTTAGTGATTTTATAATAAAAAGTCAAAGTGGTAGTTTTTCTGAAGAAGAGATTAACAAAATTAAAAGTCATTTTGGTGAAAAAAATGTTGAAACTGGTATGTCGCTAGATATAAAAACTGGTGAAAAAACATCGTTAAGATTATATTTTATAGATTTTGAAAAATGGAATATCAATGTACCTGAACTTGTTAATGGTGAAAAAATAAGCATAAGTGATAAAAATCAAGTTTATGCAGAAGCTAAAGATAATAAAATTAAAGGGTATGGTATTGGAGAAAAGGTTGAGATAAATTTAAAAGAAGCATTAGATCTTCCTTCTGAATATAAAATTAATGTAACTGTAAAAGGAATAGTTATTAGTCCTCTTACTTTTGGAAAGGATGGTGAACCAAGTTATAATAATCCTAAAGATACCAAGGCTCCTAAAAATATTACAGAGATTAATAAACTTGATTTGTTAGAAAACATTATATATTGTCCAAAAGAAGTATGTCCTTTTCTACCAGCAGGGGATATCTATGTGACAATAGAAAATAGAAATTTATTTAATTCTTTTTCAAAGAATTATGAAAAATATATAGGAGAACAAAAAGAAGAAATTACTAATCTACTTGGTGAAAACATAAAGATAATTACTCTTGATGATAATTATAGTTTTAAATCCATAATATCAAGTGCTGATAAAGTAAGAGGAATAGGAAATATTTTGATGATAATATTTTTAGCTGTTACGCTATTGGTTGTTTTATCATCAATGATGAGATTAATGGATGAAGAGCGTTCACAAATTGCATGCCTTAAGACTTTAGGATTTAGTAGTTTTACTATCGTAATGAAATATATTTTCTTTGCACTTGTTGCATTAGCAATTGGCGGAGGAATAGGATTCTTTGTTGGATATGGTGTATCATGGCTAATATGTAATATTTTTAATTATGGTCATGTAATGCCCCCAATTAATGTAATTGTTAATCCAGGATATTTCTTCTTATCAGTTGGAATAATCATTATTGTAACGCTACTAGTAACCTTTAGTATTGGTATGAAACTTGCAAATAATGAACCTGCTATTTTATTAAGACCCAAAGTTCCTAAATCAGGAAAGAGAATTTTGCTTGAGAAAATGCCTTTTATCTGGAATCATTTAGAATTCAAATATAAATCTTCATTTAGAAATGTTTTGAGATACAAAACAAGGTTTATGATGATGCTTATATCAATTGCTGTATCGACTGGTTTAGTGTTTGCTGGGCTTGCTTTATTAGATATTTGTATATATAGTGATTTCGGTTCACCTTCAATCATCGGAATTTCTATTGTAGTCGTAATTTTTGCAGGTTTATTAACTATGGTTGTTATTAATACACTAACGACAATAAATATAAGCGAACGGAATAGAGAAATTGCTACCTTAATGGTTTTAGGGTATTATGATGGGGAAATTTGTGGATATATTTATCGTGAAATTTATATTAGTGCATTTCTTGGAATTCTTTTAGGCTACCCTACTGGAATTGGACTTGCAACATTAGTTTTTAACACAATGGAATTTGGTAAAGTGAAAGATGTAAGTTGGTTTATGTGGCTTATTGTTCCAACCGTTGTGTTTGCATGTACTTTACTTGTAACCTTAATATTAAGACCAAAAATCGTAAAAACTAATATGAATGAAAGCTTAAAAGCAATTGAATAGGAGGAAAATTTAATGTTAAAAGAAAAAGATTTTGAAGTTTATTCCATAATACGAAAAGAAAAGATAAGACAAAACCAAAACATTGAATTAATTGCATCTGAAAATTTTGTATCAAATGAAGTTTTAGAGGCGCAAGGCTCAATTCTAACTAATAAATACGCTGAAGGGTATCCTGGTAAACGATATTATGGAGGATGTGAGTTTGTAGATGAGGTGGAAATCTTAGCCATAGAACGTGCTAAAAAATTATTTAATGCTAAATTTGTCAATGTTCAACCACATTCAGGCTCTCAAGCTAACATGGCCGCATACCGTGCCATACTAAATAATGGTGACAAAGTACTTGGCATGGCTCTTGATCAAGGAGGACACCTGACACATGGCAGTGCTTTAAGCTTTTCTGGAGTTGATTATAAATTCATACCATATTACTTAAATAAAGAAACAGAAGCAATCGATTATGATGCATTAGAGAAACTAGCAATTAAAGAAAAACCTAAATTAATTGTAGGGGGTGCTAGTGCGTATCCTTTAATAATTGATTTTAAGAGATACAAAGAAATTGCCGATAAAGTTGGTGCCTATTTGTTGATTGATATGGCTCATATAGCAGGACTTGTTGCGGCAGGACTTCACCCTAATCCAATGGAGTATGCTGATATTGTTACAACCACAACTCATAAAACATTGCGTGGCCCTCGTGGGGGGATGATTCTTACTAATAATGAAGAACTTGCTAAAAAAATTGATAAAGCTGTCTTTCCTGGAGTTCAAGGAGGACCGCTAATGCATGTTATAGCAGCCAAAGCAGTATGCTTTAAAGAAGCGTTGAGTCCTGAATTTCAAACTTACCAAAAGCAAATCATTGAAAATTGTAAAGTTTTAGCGAGTGAACTATTAAAACTAGGCTATATTTTAGTAGGGCATAAAACAGAAAATCATTTACTGATTGTAAATGTTAAAAAGTCAATTGGAATGACAGGAAAAGAAGGAGAAAAAATTCTAGATAAAGTGAATATCACATGTAATAAAAATACCGTTCCATTTGATGATGAAAAACCATTTATCACAAGTGGATTAAGAATTGGTACAGCAAGTGTTACAACAAGAGGAATGAAAGAAAAAGAAATGATAGAAATTGCTCATTTAATAGATAAAGCCTTGAGAAATAAAGATGATGAAAAAATGCTTTTAGAAGTTAAAAAAGACATATTAGAACTTACAAAAAAATTTCCATTATATTAGAAGTAATTAAAAAAAACCACTACGAGTATTAATTCATAGTGGTTTTTGAATATTTTAAAAAAGTACCTCATATCATATTTAATATTTTTGAAGCTTCAGTGTTTGTAATCGCTTTATTGTGAAAAAATTTAACTATTTCGTCAAAATTATAGGGTAACTTATATTTAGGAGGTCTCATATGAACGCAAATTGCTTTAGCACTTTTTATTTCCTCCGCTTGTCGTTGCCTTTATCCATATCGCGAACATTGAAACGTCAGTATCGAATAAGACTTTAAATTACATAACAGCTCTTTATAAAAAATTTGACACTGAAGGAATTTTTGAAAGAAGCAATGTTGAAATGATAACATGACTAAAATCAACAAGAGCACATGAATTAATTGTATTAATGCTTGAAAATGGTATTATTGAATCTGTGATAGGACATGGTAAAGGTAAATATCATTTTATTAAATAATTTAATCTATTCATAATATTTAATCGAATAAAAAGTAATTTTGACTAATTCTAAAAAATAAAATGCCAAATGGCTAGTTAACCAAGAATGTTGACTGGCCTTTATTAATATCCAAAAAATAGATACTGTAGTAGTTAAATAGTAACAAGGTCACACATTAATTTTGGCTTTTTTACTATAAAAACTACTATTACATATACTAACAACTGTCAATAACTTTGCACTTTTACAAAAAAAATCTTATTTATAAGCGAAATTATT
>ENA-ORRN01002379-ORRN01002379.1-human-gut-metagenome-genome-assembly--contig:-NODE-2379-length-12018-cov-3.323665_pt1 | contig 12018 bp, 10 predicted proteins | sample MGYA00242174_ERZ509132 | MGnify/ENA primary metagenome ERZ509132 (study PRJEB26280, sample SAMEA2338671) | human gut metagenome | biome: human gut; feature: human-associated habitat; material: faeces...
GGAAAGCCTTGGACTTATATGCAGACTTTATGGAAAAACTGGAACCGCTGGTTAAATCGGACAGCACACTGATAGACCAGAAATTCTTTCAGGCACATGAAGCCCGTATCGCCCAGTTGGAGAAAGAACGTATCCTGAAAGACGAACTGATCAGAAAGAAAAACACCTTCAACTATGTACTGATCGGCTCGATTGTCCTGATCCTTATTTTTCTCGTGTTTATCGTCAAAGCCTGGTATTCCATCAGACGGAAGAATAAAAAGATAGCCCTCCAGTCGTTGCGCCGTGAGATGAATCCTCATTTCATCTTCAACAGCCTGAATAGTGTGAATCAGTTTATTGCCCAGAATAATGAGTTGGAGGCGAATAAGTATCTTTCCTCCTATTCCCGCCTGATGCGAAATATAATGGAAAACTCCAATAAAGACTTTACGCCGCTCTCGACGGAGCTCGAACAATTGAAAGAATACCTCGATCTGGAACACATGCGTTTCAGCGATAAGTTTGTTTACGAGACAGATGTGGATGAATCGCTTGACACCGACCATATATCTGTGCCTAACATGCTGATACAACCCCAGTTGGAAAATGCGATCTGGCATGGCTTACGGTATAAAGAGTCCGGTGGCCTGCTGAAACTGTCCGTAAAGCCGGAAGGCAATAGTCTTTGTGTTAAAATCGAAGACAATGGGATCGGACTGAAAAAAAGCAACGAGCTTAAAACCCGGCACCAGAAAGAGCATCATTCACGCGGCCTGACTAATACCCGTGAGCGTATCAACCTATTGAACAGCTTGTACGGTATGCATATCACGATCGAAATTACTGAGAAGGAAGGAGATGATGAAGATACAGGCGTGATCGTTCTGCTCAGATTCCCCCTTATTGTCTGATTGCGCATGAAATTTTGTTATAGGATATATTTATTATTTTTTGCTAATGATAATTATATCCTGTAAGTTTGTTGTTTAAATCATTTATTCGTTAAAACAACATCAACATGAATGACACTATTAGAAAAATGAAACAAAGGAAAGTGCTCATACTCGCTTTGGCCTTCCCCTTGTTTTCACCCTTATCCATGCAAGCCATACAAAGAGCCGACAATGTATGTATGGAAATACAGCAGGATAAGAAAATTGTCAGTGTGAAACAGATCAATCCTACGACTGTTGAACTCCTGTTCTCCGATAATCAGAGAATGGCCTTTGACTTTTATGGAGAGAACATCTTCAGAGTATTTCAGGACGTCAACGGAGGGATCATCCGTGACCCGGAGGCCAAACCGGAAGCACAGATCCTGGTCGATAACCCGAGAAAACCGGTATCTCCGTTAACGCTGAAAGAAGATAATAAGACTATTTCTATCAGCACCAAAGAGATCAGACTGGAACTGGATAAAAGCACTTCCCTGTTGAAGGTGACCAATCTGGCAACAGACAAAGTTGTCCTGGAGGAGGTAAAACCTGTTCTTTATGATAAGGGAAAAACAATCCTTACCTTAAAGGAAAATCCCGGCGAATACTTCTATGGCGGTGGTGTACAGAACGGGCGCTTCTCGCATAAAGGAAAAGCGATCGCTATCGAAAACCAGAACAGCTGGACCGATGGCGGCGTTGCCTCGCCTGCCCCCTATTATTGGTCTACCAATGGCTACGGCTTTATGTGGTACACCTTCAAACAAGGTAAATATGATTTCGGTGCAGCCGAAAAAGGGACAGTAATATTGTCACATGATACCGATTACCTGGATGCGTTCTATATGGTCAATGACGGTGCCGTATCCCTGTTGAACGATTTCTATCAGCTGACAGGTAATCCGGTTTTATTACCGAAGTTCGGTTTCTATCAGGGACACCTGAATGCTTATAACCGCGACTACTGGGTGGAAGACGAGAAAGGTATCCTTTTTGAAGACGGCAAACGTTACAAGGAAAGCCAGAAAGACAACGGTGGTGTAAAAGAATCCCTGAACGGCGAAAAGAACAATTACCAGTTCTCCGCCCGTGCCGTGATCGACCGCTACAAGAACCACGATATGCCGTTCGGCTGGTTATTGCCAAACGACGGTTACGGTGCCGGATACGGACAGACCGAAACATTGGACGGGAATATCCAGAACCTGAAAAGCCTGGCTGATTATGCTCATAAGAACGGTGTCGAAATCGGACTTTGGACACAGTCGGATTTGCATCCGAAACCCGAAATCAGTGCCTTGTTACAGCGTGATATCGTAAAAGAAGTGCGCGATGCCGGTGTCCGTGTTTTGAAGACCGACGTGGCTTGGGTAGGTGCCGGTTATTCATTCGGACTGAACGGTGTGGCTGACGTAGGCCATATCATGCCTTATTATGGCAACGATGCGCGTCCTTTCATTATCTCCCTTGACGGTTGGGCCGGTACGCAACGTTATGCCGGTATCTGGTCGGGCGACCAGACAGGCGGGCAGTGGGAATATATCCGTTTCCATATCCCGACTTATATCGGTTCGGGATTATCCGGACAACCGAATATCACTTCCGACATGGATGGTATCTTCGGCGGAAAGAACCTGGCAATGAACACACGCGATTTCCAGTGGAAGACCTGGACGCCGATGCAGTTGAATATGGACGGCTGGGGTGCCAATGAGAAATATCCGCATGCTCTTGGCGAACCGGCAACATCTATCAACCGCTGGTATCTGAAAATGAAATCGGAGTTGATGCCTTATGCCTACAGCATTGCAAAGGAAGCAGTAGATGGTAAGCCGATGATCCGTGCCATGTTCCTGGAATACCCGAATCAGTATACTTATGGTAAAGCAACCGAATATCAGTTCATGTACGGACCGTATTTCCTGGTTGCCCCTATCTATCAGGAAACACAGGCAGATGAAAAAGGTAACGATATACGCGACGGCATTTATCTGCCGGAAGGAACCTGGGTAGACTATTTTACCGGAGAAAAATATGAAGGCAACTGCGTTGTCAACAATTTTGCTTCTCCGTTATGGAAGTTGCCGGTATTTGTAAAGAGCGGCGCCATCATTCCGATGACCAACCCTAATAATAATGTTACCGAGATCAATAAGAATCTGCGCGTTTATGAAATTTATCCGGACGGTAACAGTTCGTTTACTGAATATGACGACGATGGCACGACACAAGCCTATTTGAAAGGTGAAGGTGTAACGACCCGGATCGAATCGGAAGTAGGCAGTAAGAATAATGTAACGATTACAATCCGGCCGGCAGTAGGCAGCTTTGACGGTTTCGTAAAAGATAAAGCAACCGAACTCCGTATCAATGTTTCCGAAATGCCGAAAAAAGTGGCTGCCAAAGTTGGTAAAAACAAGGTGAAACTGACGGAAGCCCGTTCGATGGACGAATTCCTGAAAGGTGAAAACGTTTATTTCTATGATGCAACACCCAACCTGAACAAGTTTGCAACGAAAGGAAGCGAGTTTGAAAAGGTAACGATCACTAAGAACCCGCAGTTATTGGTAAAGCTCGCTTCTGCGGACATCACAGCGAACGAAACGAGCATCAGCTTTGAAGGTTACAAATTCGATATGGGTAACAGCCACCGTGTTTCGACCGGTACACTGGCCGCTCCTGTTGCACAGGTCACAGATGAAAACCTGGAAGCCTATTCATTGAAACCGACCTGGAATAAAGTGGCAGGTGCCGACTTCTACGAAATAGAATTCAACAATATGCTGTACACGACTATCAGAAATACAGAATTGTTGTTCGACGGGCTGGAAGCTGAAACTGATTATGCCTTCAAGATCCGTTCTGTAAACAAAGACGGTTATTCCGATTGGTCTTCCTTCAATGTGAAGACGAAATCGAACCCGCTCGAATTTGCCATCAAGGGAATCCGGGGTGAAGTAACTGCCGAAGAGCAGGGTGGTTTCGAAATCTTCCGTTTGTTCGACTTTGCTGAACTGGGAGATATGTTCCATACGAAATACCGCAAGAATGCTATACCGTTCGATATGATCATCGACTTGCGCACGGTTAACCAGCTAGATAAATTCCATTATCTGTCACGTCAGGACGGCGGTAACGGAACAATGCTGAGAGGTTTCGTCTCTTACAGTATGGATAAAGAAAACTGGATACCGGTCGATTCCTTCAAGTTCGAACGCAACGGTGATGTGAAGATATTCGAATTCAAGGATAAACCAAAAGCCCGCTACATCAAACTGAATGTGACGGAAGGTGTCGGCAATTATGGTTCAGGCCGCGAATTGTACGTCTTCAAGGTACCGGGAACAGAAAGCTACCTGCCGGGCGATATCAACAACGACAAGAAGATCGACAGCAATGACCTGACTTCTTACATGAACTACACAGGTCTGCGTAAAGGTGACAGTGACTTCGATTATGTAAGTGCCGGCGATATCAATCAGAACGGCCTGATCGATGCTTACGATATATCCGTCGTTGCCACTCAACTGGATGGCGGCATCGAAGAACAGGATACTGCAAAAGTAGCCGGAACGATCGGGATCAGCGCACCTAAACAGTCCTACAACAAAGACGAGATCGTGGAAGTCAAGGTAACAGGTACAGACCTCAAAGCGGTTAACGCATTGAGTTTCGCTTTGCCGTACGACCAGCAGGATTACGAATTTGTCGGCATAGAGCCGTTAAACCTGAAAGTCATGGAGAACCTTACTTACGACCGTCTGCATACAAATGGTCAGAAGGCCTTGTATCCTACTTTCGTTAATCTCGGTGACAAGGAAGTTTTGGAAGGTACAATCGACCTGTTCATCCTGAAGCTGAAAGCAAAACGCAAAGTCAAATTCAACCTGAAGGCCATCGATGGCATACTGGTTGATAAAGACCTGAATATGTCTAAGTTCTAAGAACTTGCCATAGATAAAATTCAGAATCCCCTGTTTCGGTATAATTGTCCGGAACAGGGGATTTTTTTTATGGCTTAAAATAGTATCTTTGTCTGAACGATATATAAAACGGAAGACTCTGAATATGGAAATGCTACAGAAAATAAGAAGCGTCATCGTTGAAGATGAATCGGCTGCCCGTGAGGCATTGAAGAATTATCTGGCAAAATACTGTCCGGTCATCGAAGTGGTCGGAGAAGCCCACGACTGTAAATCGGCCGTCCCTTTACTCCATGAACTGGAACCGCAATTGGTGTTTCTGGATGTGGAAATGCCCTACGGTAATGCATTCGACGTATTGGAAGGATGTAAAGACCTGTACTTTGAAACCATATTTGTCACCGCTTTTTCTGAATATTCACTCCGGGCGTTGAACCAGAGTGCAGCTTACTATCTGCTGAAACCGGTCAGCATCGAAGAACTGATCCTTGCCGTAAATAAGGTACAGCAACACATCGTCAACCGGGAGATATTCAATCGCAATCAGATTCTGATTGAAAATATGCGCGAGCCGAAACCGGAAAAGCGCCAGGTGATCCTCCCTACTCTCGAAGGATTTGAAGTGATAAAGATGGAAGATATCATCCGGTTGCAGGGAAACGGAAATTTCACCGACATCTATTTGAAAGATAAAAGCAAGAAGATGGTCTGCCGTTTTCTGAAATATTTCAGCGAGATATTGCCGTTCCCGTTTGTCCGTGTACACAAATCACATATAATCAATCTTCATTGTGTCAGCTCATACCACAAAAACTCCGGCGGTTACATCGTGCTGGAAGATAATACGGAGATAGAAATATCCTCCAGCTATAAAGATGATTTTCTCCGGTTACTGAAATCGCAGTGAAAAAAGTTACAGTTTAACTGTTGCGGTACTCCTGTGGTGTCATGCCGGTATGCCTTTTGAAATATCTGTTGAAGAACGACATATTGTTGAATCCCAGCGAAAAGGCAATCTCCTTGATCGGAAGTTCCGTTGATTTCAGCTGTGCTTTAATGTCCATCATAACAATGGCGGTTATTATTTCGAGCGCCGTCTTTCCTGTTTCCTTTTTTATGGTCGAACAAAAATGGGAAACGGTAACACCCAGATGTTCCGCATAAAAAGCAACGCTCCGTTGTTTCGTATAATTCGACATGACCAGTTTGATAAACTCACGGCACATCACTTTACTGCGTGAATGCAATGCGCTTTTCCACTTGCCGTGATTCTTATACAATTCGGCCGTACCTTGCATAAAAATAGTGAAAACGGATTTAATGATCTCCTTATTCTCCAGCGTACAAGGCAATGAATAAGCATGGATCAACGGTTTGAAGATATCCTGATATAACTGTGAAAGATCTTCCGATAAACAGATGACCGGATTCTCAGCCAGTATAGGAAGTAACCGTACGGTTGTTAAGACCAGGTTATTATTCTCCATGAAATCCTGTGAAAAGCAGGCATAGAAGAAATGAGCATCCGGAGAAACGTCATTGAGCTGGACGAAACTGTCCGGCGTTAATGTGATAAAATCATCTTTTTTGATTGTGTATTCAGACAGGTTGATTGTAGCATGGACAGAACCTTCTACACAAAATGCAAAAAGCACTGCTTTCATTTTACATGAAAAGCGCACGTAGCGATTCAGCATGTCTCCGGTGATATTGTCGCCTGCAATAAAATCCGTGGGAATGTCAAATATTTGTATGTTTGCCTCCATATTGTCCTGATAAATGATTTTCAAAGATAGCATATTTGAGTTTTCTACACCAATAATCGCAAAAACAGGACATAGAAACCCAATAATAGGTATTGATCGTTCCGTTCAAATCTATGTACTTTGCAAAAGTTTAAACAAAGAAAGAAAAAATGAACCGAAAGAGTTCTCTTTTGTTTTATTCTAGAAAGAGGACATGTATTATCTAATAAAATTATAATTATGGAACTAGAGAAGATCGGAGAAAATGCCGGCAAAGTCTGGCATGTGCTGAATGAAGGAAGAGAGTTGACAATACCAGAACTGAGCAGACGGATTGACCTGAGCCACGAAGATACCACCTTAGCAATCGGATGGCTGGCCAGAGAAAACAAAATTTACATACAACGTAAAAACGGGCAGATATTGGTAAGCAACGGAATACAACAAGGACTATACTTTGGATAATATATCATCAAAAGCGTCAGTAAGGTTCATATGCCTGCTGACGCTTTTTTATTATCCGGCTATTTTATCTCCTGATGTTGCCGGTTATTAATATAGGTCAGTGCCGCACCGATCGCCGTCCGGTATTCTGCATATTCCGGTATCAGGAAATGCCCCCCGTACATTTCTTCCAGCCGGGGAAAAATACTTTCACATTGCGGCAATTTCGTCAGATTCCCGATCAGGACGTAATCATGTATGTCGCTGTTCAGTGCAGCAAGGATCACTGATTGCCCGATGCATTGAAGTACCATGTAAATAATACCCAACGCTACGTCTTCCTGCGAAGAATTGGCTCCCGCCTTTCCGAAAGTAGAGGCTGTCGCATCCAGAGGCAGTCCGGGCAAAGGTATATTACAGATATCCTGGATTTGCAGGTTTATAGTCGTTATATCTCCTTTCAGGGCCAGCTTGACAATCTGGTGAAAATCCTGCGTTTTAAGTAGCAGGCGGGATAACCCCAGTATGGTACCCCCACCGATCCCTATACCGCCGATATGTTCGATCAGCGGACCGTCCACTTTTACAAACGAAGTCCCTGTCCCCATACTGACAACGATCAGCTTATCCAGCTGCGTCAGATACTGCGCCCCGAGTCCGTTAGCCAGAAATTCATCTGTTTTGGCTGTAGGCAAACCATAGAGCGGCTGATTGATGTATGCACTGCCCACACCGGTGAGCATCACTTTCTCTATGTCGGAAAGGGGAATATCATTCTCATATAAATACTTGCCGAAAGCACCGAACAGCGATGTTACCGGGTCGGTTGCCTTGACAAACATGGGATTCCGGATCTCCTTATCGTCGATCCCCACTATTTTGGTAGTGCTCCCTCCTACGTCTATACCAATTACTATGCCCATAACTTTTTGTTAATAACGGGTTCAAAGATACGTGTTCTTATTGAAAATTAGTACCTTCACGGATAATAACTTTAAATGGAGGACCGGATATGTTCGCAGATTTTAATTTTCAACAGATGATAAGTGCTTTCATCGTACTGTTTGCCGTAATCGACATCATTGGTTCCATCCCCATTATCATCAATCTGAAGGAAAAAGGAAAAGACGTGAATGCTTTAAAAGCAACGGTTATATCTTTTATCCTGATGATCGGCTTCTTTTATGCTGGCGATTTTCTCTTGAAACTATTCCATGTGGATATCGAATCGTTTGCTGTGGCGGGTGCATTCGTTATTTTCCTGCTGTCGTTGGAAATGATACTGGATATCGAGATCTTCAAGAATAACGGACCGATCAAGGAAGCCACGCTGGTGCCTCTGGTCTTCCCCTTGCTGGCCGGTGCCGGTTCGTTTACAACCCTGCTTTCATTGAGGGCCGAGTATGCCAGTATCAATATTGTAGTCGCTTTGATACTGAATATGCTATGGGTATATTTTGTGGTGCGTATGACTAAGCAGGTGGAGCATCTGCTGGGAAAAGGCGGTATCTATATCATCCGTAAGTTTTTCGGCATTATCCTGTTGGCTATATCCGTCAGGTTGTTTACAGCCAATATCACTCTGTTGATTGAAGCGCTGCACGAGTAAAAAGTTACTATAATAAGGATATTTTCAGATCCTTTTTCATTCAATTCAGCTTGATAGTCAAACTATCTTGTTTTCTTTTTGTTTCTATATACCGGATATTTTATTGAATTTACTTGCATTTTTGCCGAACTAAATCAACAATTATGATGGATATAGAATTTAAGCAGATTTATCCTCCGTTACGCGATTGCGTAAATCGCCTGATCGAGCGGAAGATACAAGCAGGCAGGGACAGGACCGCTGCCAATTACCGAAGTGCATGGAACAAGTTTGTGGCCTACAAAGGTCGTAAAGTAAGGGAACTGACTATTGCAGACCTGACGGCAGGGTTGGTACAGGAATTTGTCATGTGGCTGTTGCAGGATAAGAAATCAAGAAATGATGAACTTAGTCCCGGCAGCCAGGACTTTTACCTGCGCAATCTGAAAGCGATCTATAATAATATAAAAAAAGATCTGCATTATCATGATCCTGCCGGAAATCCTTTTGCGGGACTGCATATCACAGTCCCTTCCACCCGTAAACGGGCTCTTCCCGAGCGTGACATCAAGAGGCTGGCCCGTCTCGATCTGTCTGACAGACCGGAGCAACTGGAGGCTCTTCATCTTTCCCTTTTTCTTTTCTATGCCCGCGGCATGTGTTTCGTAGATGCCTATAAACTGGAACAGGACAATGTGCATTACGGATATATCCAATATAACCGTAGCAAGACACAGGCTGTCCTACAGGTAAAGATCACTTCGGAAATGCACCATATCATGCAGTTGTACAAACGGAAAGATTCTCGCTGGGTATTCCCGTTCCTGCACGAAAAGCTGGTTGGGAAAGGTGTATTGACGGCTCAATCGTCTTTACATCGTGTGAACGAGTATCTGAAAGAGATCGGTGACAGACTGAACCTTCCTTATCCCCTGACCACTTATGTGATGCGCCATAGTTGGGCGTCGCTGATGCTGGAGTCGGGTTCGGAGATAGGGGTTATCAGCCAGTCGCTCGGTCATATGTCTCTGCAAACGACACAAATATATCTGGGGCAGTTATCCAAATCAAAGATGGATAAGGCCTCCGAAGATATGCTGGATCATCTGGTTCGTGGTAGCCGGAAAAAACAACTTCAGGAACCTTCCGAACCCGAACCCGTACCCGCGCCCCCTGCCCCAGTATCAACCCCTCCTGTTGTAGTCCGGCAACCCCAGCCTTCTTCTGGTAGCAGATGGAAGAATGTACTGACGTCGCTGGCGACGCGGTTGCTGATGTTTGCAACAAGTTGATAATATAAAAGTGTCAAAGGAGGTATGCCATAACCTTGTTTTGTCATGGCGGACTTGATCCGGGATGACAGGGCAGTGAACTTTGGTATACCTCCTCTACTTTTGCAGCCTCTCTAATGTAGACTTCAATCTTTATGTTTTCCTTTACTATTCAGATATTCGAGCAAGCCTTTGCCCGGTTTGAATTTTACACTGTTACGCGATGGAATGGTTACCGGTATGCCTGTTTTGGGATTCCGTCCCGGCCGTTCGCTTTGCGACCATAATGTGAAGGTTCCGAACCCCTGACTGACCATCATCCCTTCATCAATAAGGGCATCCGCAAGTATATTTTCGTAAGTACCGATAAACGTTAGAGCTTCTCTCTGTGAGATAGATAAACGGGCAGCAATTCTTTTAGCAAATTCAATCTTATTCATAACTTAAAAATCAACAATGATATTTTTTATTACATCTACTTCATCAAAAATAGCCACATTCCCATCGGTGATCTCTACACGCACGTCGGCACTGTTGGGACCGGCAATCCTGAATGTAATGTCATAAGAATAATCGCGGGCTATGTTATAGTCGTTCGTGAAGTTTCCTCCCAGGTAAAAAGTATATTTCACTTTTACACCGTCGGTATGTGATGGATCATATTTGTAAATACCGGCCAGTTCAATATAAGTACATCCGGCTAACTTGTCGGACTCACTTCCCGGACCATTTTCTTTCTGATTCTTTCCCTGCTGGGTGGCAGTAGGATAAGTTTTTTCATTTGTCCCTGCTGCCCTATAGGTTGCCATATTTTGAGGAAGGTTATATATTTTAACGGTTGCATCGCCACTTGTTTCATCCAACGCAAAAAGGCCGGGAGAGACAGATGTGATATTCACTTTTATTTTAGCAAAAGTCCTGAACATCTGCGCCCTCACTTTTATCACACCTTCGTTCGTCGGGGTATAATAAAATGGTTCGGATGTTAGTAGTTTGGGAGATGTTGTCACAAATGGCTTTCCCGAAGTTCCTATAGGCACAGTCTTTGCTTTTAGGTCGCTTTCAGTTATCTTTGCCAACTCTTCTGCTGTCAGCGAATACATAGCATCATCACTTCCTTCATTCATTTGTCAACATAGCCCTGCTTCCGTTCGCAATCACATAAAAGAGGCTATTGTCTGCTGTAAATTTGCTTATATCCGTATCTCCTCCCGTTTTTAGATTGACAATCAGGCCATCCTGATTCTCGTCTGTGGATTTAGAGATGCCGGACTGAGGAACATAAAGCGCTTTTAGACAACTACCGGTACTTTTATTATCATCGTCGTTTACCTTAAACTGAACGATCCATATATTCTGTACTTCTACACCGCCTAAAACAGGCTTCGTGTCACCTGTTCCTTTTGTTTCCACATGGATAGACTCCGGCATGCTTAACTGAATATATAACTGCCTTGTTTTTTCCTGCAAGCCATCTTTTTCGCAGCCGCAGAAACATATGCAAAAGAATAACAGGGATAATATCCCTTTTCCTTCTATCTTTTTCATTTCTTTTCCTCCTTTTTATTATTTGCCGACTTCGTCTGTCGAAAATTTTACAGTCGTATATTCCAGAATAGCCAGTGAAAGGTCTGTCGGTTCCTGGTCTCCGAAGAATGTCAACGTGAATTCGAACTCGTATGTCATTCCCGGAAGGAATGATTTATATACCTTTGGCCTGTAGGGGAATATTTTATGTGTCAGTTTACCATTTTTCATATAACCTATATTCAGATTGAGTTCGAACTCCAACGGATCGGTTCCTATCAATGGCAGTATCACTAAAGGTGTTGTATTTTCACGACCGGCTTGTACATTATCATTGTTGCCATTAGAGAAGTCTGTCTCACCCAATCCGGCAGTACCTGTTTGTGGAACAGTTTCACCATTGTTCCAGACCGTTTCCCCCATCTGATAGGATAAATTACAGGAGAGCTTAGTAATATTTACTGATGAAACAGCTAATGTTGATACGGAAACCAGTTGGGTACGATTCGCTTGTACCTTTATGACCACATTCGAGCAAAGCCGTGTAAACGGTTCAGGCAAGGTAACCGACATCATGTTTTCGCCAGCCGATGTCGGTTGGAC
>ENA-ORRN01002381-ORRN01002381.1-human-gut-metagenome-genome-assembly--contig:-NODE-2381-length-12005-cov-3.705188_pt1 | contig 12005 bp, 10 predicted proteins | sample MGYA00242174_ERZ509132 | MGnify/ENA primary metagenome ERZ509132 (study PRJEB26280, sample SAMEA2338671) | human gut metagenome | biome: human gut; feature: human-associated habitat; material: faeces...
GACGACCAGCGGGTCGTCGCTTTTTGCCTCCTGCCACGCGTCAATGCGGTCCTTGAGTTCCTGCCGCACCTGCTGCACGATGGCGAACGAGCACTCGTCGTCCAGCGAATTGCGCAGAACACCGCCGAAGGTGTCGCGCTGCTCATCGGCGGGCATCGGTGGCTGGACGCGGAACAGTGCGTCGATCAGGGGCTGATTGTCCGTGCCGGATGAATGCGTGTAAAACAGGCAGTTATAAAGATTTGTCCGCCGCCCGTCAAAGGCAGGGAAGAGAAAGCCAACCTCCGGCATGCCGGCAGCCCAGCCGGCCGAACGGTTATGGAAGGTTTTTTCCTCGGCTATGTAACTTAAATGCTCCTTGCCTGGCTTGACAGGGCAGACGGCGCAGACAAAATAGGAAAAGACCTCGCTGCCGTCCTCCAGCTTCGCACCGTCCTTAGCCTTGAACGGCACGTCATAGCGCTCATGCGCCAACAAAATCAGAAAGTTTTCTTCAAAGTTGACTGCGCCGATGATGGTCTGGAACAGCTTCTGCCGCGCTTCCTCGTCGTCCAGCGCCGTCTCGCGCAGGCGCATGAGCAGCCGGTGCTCGTCGGAATCGGCGACCTGCTTTGTGGTGAACGAGAGGTCGAGCAGGTTCTTATCCGGCGTGCCGGACAGCGCGCGGCGGAAGATCGCCAGATATTTTTCCCTGTCCTCCTCCGTCATCAGGCCGAACGGCTCCCGGAAGGTGGACAGGATCTCCTCGCTGGAAGCGACATAGCAGCCGTAGACAGCGGTCAGATTGGTGCGGTCAGGCTTCATACGGCGCCGCAGCTCGCCGATCTCTTTGTTTGTCATGGGAAAAACTCCTTGTGCTGAAAGTCTATTTATTATATCATAGATGAAAGCTGATTTCCAGCCGGAACTCTTTTGCACAGAATTCGTCCAACCCATCAGAAGGGAGAGAATACCATGATTTTTTATTTAAAAGAGGAATTTCTGTCGTTCGACCACTTTGATATCTGGGACGAAAACGACCGGCTTGTCTACAGCGCAGACCGTGAGTTTTTTAACTTCGGCAAAAAGCTGATCGTGCAGGACGCCTCCGGGCGGCAGGCCGCCGCCGTACAGCACAGACCGTTTTCGCTGCCGTGCACCTATGCGCTGAGCGTCGGCGGGCGCGACTATGACCTGACGCGGAACTTCGCGTTCTTTTCCCGCAGTTATTCGCTGGACGAGTTGGGATGGGAGATCGAGGGCGACTTTATGAGTCTGGAATACGAGATCACAAAAAACGGCAGTCGCATTGCGGCCATTTCCCGCGCCTTCCTGACCCTCGGCGACCGCTATGCATTAGAGGTTGCCAACCCGCAGGACGCGCTGCTCGCCCTCTGCACCGTTCTCGCCATCGACTGCTGCGACGAGGAGCACAGCCGGTAACAGCTAATACACGATGCAGGCAATGCTATCAACGCGAAAAACAGATGCAGCTGGTGGGGGCGGGGCTCCGCTCCGCCCGGCAGGATGAACCGAATCATCAAAAATTCTCGGCGAATTCGTAACTTCCCAACGGGCCGATGTGGGCATCGGCCCCTACAAACGTGGTGGGATGTGCATATGGATTCGCCGAAGATATTTGCAGAACAGCTGTGTGCCTTGCTGGGCCTACTCCTTTTTCAGCCCCTTCAGAAGAATCTCCGACAACCCGACCAGAACCAGAAAGCCGCCGAACAGCTTCCGCAGCAGCTCCGCGTCCACCCTCTGTGCCAACAGTGCGCCGCCCACGGCGCAGACGCTGCCTGCAAGCGCTGCTGGCCAAACTGCGCGCCAGACGATCTGCTTGTTTTTGATATGAAAGATCAGCGCGCAGGCCGCGCAGGGGAGAAAGTACAGCAGATTCACGCCCTGTGCTGCTTTCTGCTCCATGGATAAAACGGCGGTCATCCAGACCATCAGCAGGCTCCCGCCGCCGATGCCAAAGCCCGATAGGACGCCGCAGACAAGCCCTGCGGCAGCGGCTGCAGCGAACGTCAACATACGATCAGACGAATCCCTCCCGCGAGGATCACAGCACCGAGAATCAGATGCAGCGCTTTAGCAGACATTTTTCGGAACAGAAGCCCTGCAAGGATGCCGCCAGCGGCACCGCCGATGAGGTAGGGGAGTGCATCCGAGATTGGAAGGCTGTCATGCAGTGCATAAACCACGATTGAAACGATGCACAGCGGTAAGATCACTGCGATCGCGGATGAAAACGCTGCCTTATCCTCGAGCCTGCAAAGCCAGATGAGGAGCGGCACGAGCACCATGCCGCCGCCTGCACCAAAAAATCCGTTGATAAAGCCTGCCAGCGCGCCCGCCAGCAGACTGAAACCGATACGCGGCGTCTTCGCGTTTTCCTGCATCAAAAAACACCCCTTCCCATGGCATAGTCTGCCGTGAGAAGGGGCATTTTATACGCGAAACAGCCGCCCAAACGGGCGGCTGTTTGAAATGCAAGTTATTTCGTGGTGAACTTCATGCCGAAGGAAGCGGTCGTGTAGGTATTATCGCCAACAACACCGTCGTGCCATGCGTTGTAGTCTGCGGTGCGCAGAGCGTTCTCAACGAGCGTGTTGCGGTAGGAGTTGCCGAAGCCGTCAAAGTACATGACATGCACGCCGTAAGATGTTTCGACAATGCCGGTGTCGCCGGGCTGACGGCTCTCGTCGAAGCACCAGTCGTTGAACTCTGTGACCATCTGGCCGGGCATGATGTTCTCATACAGGCCGCCCTCGTCGCCGTTGGAATCGTCGGTGTACTCCTTGGCCAGTTCGCCAAAGCTTGCCGCAGTCTTGTCGCCTGCGTCAAACTCCGCAAGGATCTCATCGGCCTTTGCGCGGGCCTCTTCCATTGCGGACTCGTCGGAGGTGTCGCTGACGGAGATCAGGATGTGGCGCACATTCGGGAGCAGATAGTCGTTCGTGCTGCGGGAAACGAAGTACAGAACGTAGTAAACGCCGCTGTCATTGACAATATAGGTCGTGTCACCCTCAGTGCGGGATGCGTCGAACAGCCAGTCGGCAACATCGCTGCTCAGCGAGGAATACAGCTGGTCTTCCTTCAGCGTATAGCTCTCGTCAGCATAACTTTCCTTCGCGGAATCCTGCGCGTTTTCATAGGCTGCGTTGATGAAGGCCTGCTCGTCGTGTGCGGTGTCGGCGGCCATCGTGGAGGCCATCTCCTCCTTGAGCGCGGTCAGCTCTTCCTCAGACAGCTCCTCGGTGGTGTCGCTGCTGTCCGCTGTGCTTTCGTCGCTGCTGTCCGTCGAGGTCTGGAACAGCGAGTCGGAGACGAGGAACTGCCGGTAGGTCACGGCGTCATAGCTGTTGGGGTTCGCTTCATACTCGGCGGCAATCTCCGCGTCGGTATAGGTGAAGCCGCTGTTGATGGACTGCGCGTAGCTGCTTGCAAGCGTTGTAACCTCAAGATATTCACGGAAACTTTTTTCGTTGCAGCCTGTACCGTAGACAGCTGCGATATAGCTGTTCCGATTCATGTTGGAATAGGCAGCATAAAGGTCGAGAGACGTAAGCTGCGAATCAATGGTGGCCTGCTCTTCCTCAGAAAGCGTGTAGCCGTTGGCCTTGGCTTCGTCGGCAATCGTGTAGACTTCGGCAGCGGTGGTCAGACCCTGCTGGGTGAAGAAATCGGCCCAAGTCTCGCCGGTATCGGCATCATAGGTCTGCTCATCAAGCGGAGAATTGGTGTCGAGGATATAACTCATAAAATCGCCGTACTGTTCCTGCATGCTGCTGTAGGCGTTCTTGTAGAAGTAGTTGACCATAGCCGGGGTAAGCTTGTGGCTGCCGACAGTTGCCGCAGTGGCGTGCGAGGCGAAGAAACCGCTGGTCAGCATGTAGAAGAAGACAACGATGCAGACGACCAGAACGGCACAGACTACAGTCAGCGTTGTCTTCAGGCCTTTGCTCATGCCTTTTTTTGCTTCATTGGAAGTCTCAGGAACTGCTGCCTGTTCCTTGCGCTTGTTTTTTTCACGGGATGCGCTCATTTGGGATCATTCCTCTCATAAGTCTGGGTTTTTGCCCGAAAAAAGCGGGAAGTCGTCCCCTCAGGCAATTCAATGCGTATTATACCGAAAAGCTGCGCCATATGCAAGCATAATTTTGCAGAATACGCAGAAAAAGAACACGCTCTGCTACCGCAGAGCGCATTTTAGCAAAAACGTATCCCCGCAGAAGCCGTGCGAATCCAATTATAACCTGCACGAAAGGGCAGGTGGGTTGCCTCTTTGCTGCTTCTCTGCTTCCAACGTCCACCACCGGTCAGAGCCGTGGGCGGGAGGCCTGCAATCGACAGCAAAAGTTCCGGCATCCCCTAACTATAATGTGGGTTTAAGTGGACCCGTCACGCACCCCGCAGGGACACGTCTTTTACGATACCATGTTTTATTGTAAGCTGCGGCGGCTTTGTTTATGCCTCCGGCTCGTCCTCATCTTCGTAGATCAGATCCATCAGGGCGCTGTAGACTGCTTCGAGTTCTGCGTCGTCCTCAATGGCCTCGAGGAATTCCTCACCGTTTTCTTCTACGGATTTGAGAATGCTGACCTCAAGGTCCTCTGCCTCGTCGTCGCCGGAACCTGCCGGAACGAGCGCCAGATACCGGCTGCCTTCATGCTCCAGTTCTGCTAAAACCTCGAGTTCGTATTCCTTGCCGTCTTCGTCGGTGATGCTGATGAAATCGTCGCCATATTGCTGCTCCATACGTTTCCTCCGTATTGCTTGCTTTCTTGCTCCTATTCTAACCCGAAGCCGATATAAAATCAAGAGGAATTTGCTGACCGTTTGCGCTAATCGCACTGTACAATGCCGGATTTGTTGCGAATATATCTGGGTATCCGATATTTTTTGCATGAAATCCGGTCAAAAAAAGGAAGAATAAAAAGACTGCATGGATTTCAAAATTTGTTTTCAAAATAATTGACAGATGTGTTATAATCATCAGGATAGAATGCGATAATGCGACGCTGTGCGTCGTTTGCCTGTATGCCAGAACAAAACATGGAGGTTCCGTATGGCAAGACAAGAAAAAGACAAAAGCGGAAAAAAGGCGGGAGGCGCCGGACGTGTATTCGCGGTGATCGGAAAGGTTGTCGGTACGATCTTCCTGACGGCGTTTCTGACGGCTCTGATCTTTGCATGCCTGTTTGCGGTCTATGTGAAAAACGATCTGTCCCAGCAGGCGGAGTGGGCTTCCGACAGCTTCTCCATGGAGCAGACCTCAGTTATTTACTATGAAGATCCGGATACCGGAAAATACGAGGTCCTGCAGGCCATCTACGGCGGCTCGAACAGCACATTCGTTGAATATGACGATATTCCCAAAAACCTCATTAACGCCTGCATTGCTATTGAAGACAAGCGCTTTGAAAAGCACCAGGGCGTAGACTGGGTCACAACGATGCGTGCTTGCTTTAAAATGTTCCTCGGAAAGAGTGAAGCCGGTGGCTCGACCATTACGCAGCAGTTCATCAAAAACGCTACCGGAGAACGGGAAGTGACCGTCCGCCGCAAGCTGGTCGAGATCTACCGCGCGCTGGAATTTGAAAAAACGCACACCAAGCCGCAGATCATGGAGTTGTATCTCAATATCATCCCGCTGGGTGAAAACTGCCGCGGCGTGCAGTCTGCCTCGCGCGTCTATTTCGGCAAGGATGTGAAAGATCTGACGCTGGCAGAGTGTGCGTCTCTCATCGGCATCACCAACAACCCCTCGCGGTACGACCCGTATATCAGCGCGGAAAACAATAAGGAACGGCAGGAGGTCATTCTCTCCGAGATGCTCAAGCAGGGCTACATCAATCAGGCCCAGTATGACGAGGCTGTCGCGCAGGAACTGGTGTTCACGAATGCAAGCCGTGAAAAGAAGAAATCCGACGATAATTATTCCTGGTTCGTCGATCAGGTCATTAACGATGTAGTCAACGATCTGTGTGACAAAACCGGCTATGAATACGATATCGTTTATACAATGGTCAAGACCGGCGGTTACCAGATCTATTCCACGGTCAATCCTGATGTACAGGCTGCGGTCGATCAGGTCTATGAGGATCTTTCAAGCCTGCCCGCCACGGCAAGTTCACAGCAGCTGCAGTCCGGCATTGTCATTGTTGACAATACGACCGGTGATATTGTTGCGTTGGCAGGTGGTGTCGGGAAAAAGCAGGGAAGCCTCGTCTGGAACTGTGCGACGAGAAGCCTCCTGTCTCCGGGTTCCATCATCAAACCTGTTGCAGTCTACGCACCCGCCATTGAACTCGGTCTGATTACGCCTGCGACCGTCATGGACGATACGCCGTATTCCTTCACTGATTCTGCGACATGGCCCAAAAACCTCGATTCGACCTACCGCGGCCTTGTCTCCGTGGAGGAGGCTGTCGAGCAGTCGATCAATACCGTCCCGGTCAAGCTTGTGGCGGAAATGACGCCGGAATACAGCTATTCCTTCGCCAAGGATAAAATGGGACTTTCCACACTTGTTTCCTCGTATAAGACCACAAACGGCGAAGAACTGTCCGATGTGAACCTCTGGGCGCTTGCTCTCGGCAGCCTCACAAGGGGCGTAACCGTCCGCGCTATGACAGCGGCTTATGCCACGTTCGCAAACGAGGGCGTTTGGCGCGAAGCCCGGACTTACACCGTTGTGAAGGACTCGAACGGGCAGGTCATTCTGGATAACACGCAGGAATCCCACGTTGCCATGAAGGACATGACCGCGTGGTATATCACCGATATGCTCAAATCGACTGTCGAGAAGGGCACCGGCACGGCGGCGCAGTTGGAGAACATGACCGTCGCCGGCAAGACCGGCACGACCTCGCGTGATTTCGACCGCTGGTTTGCAGGCTATACGCCGTATTATACCGGCGTCGTCTGGTGCGGCTACAATGACCCGGAAGAGATCGTGCTGACGGATTCCGACACCAATCCCTCTATTGTCATGTGGCAGAAGGTCATGCACCTGGTGCATCAGAGCCTGAAGGATAAATCGTTCAAGCAGCCTGCGAATCTCGTTGAAGTCACGGTCTGCCGTGACAGCGGGCTTCTGCCGTCCGACGCTTGTGCACTCGACCCGCGCGGCGACCGCACAGTCCGTGTCACGCTCAGTGCGCATGACGTTCCGACGACGCAATGCACGGCTCATAAGCTGGTTGAGATTTGCAATGCCTCCGGCCATGTGGCAAATGAGTTCTGTGCGCAGGTTCCCGGCAACGCTACGCATAAGGTTGCGCTGCTTGATGTGTCCCGTGCTTTCCCCAAAAACGGCGTGGTGGTGCTTGATCAGGCCTATGCAATCCTGACGGGCGATCTGCCGGCCGGATACTATGCCGCCGTTTCGCCGGATGTTGATTCCATCAATGTCGAGTGCTATATCCACAGCGAGGACGATCTGCCCGAGCCGGAACCGGAGGAAGACTCCGAGGAAGACACAGATCCTAGTCAGAGTGTAATTGACCGGATTCGGGACAGCATTGCAAACGGCGACAGAACCCCGTAATCAATACACAAGGAGAGCAACATGTGGCTTGCTGACAGCTGGAAGGACTATGAGGTCCTTGATACCTCCGCCGGAGAAAAACTTGAACGGTGGGGAAAGTATATCCTCGTGCGCCCGGATCCGCAGGTGATCTGGAACACGCCGAAGGACGATCCGCTCTGGCGGAAGTATGACGCGCGCTACGCGCGCTCAAATACCGGAGGCGGAAAGTGGCAGAATCTGCGCCTGCCCGCACAGTGGCAGGTGCGCTATAAGGAACTGACCTTTCAGGTCAAGCCCATGAATTTCAAGCATACCGGTGTCTTTCCGGAGCAGGCGGCAAACTGGGATTTCATGATGGAGAAAATCCGAAATGCCGGCCGTCTCATCCGCGTTCTGAACCTGTTTGCCTATACCGGCGGTGCGACCATCGCCTGCGCTGCTGCGGGCGCGAGCGTTTGCCACGTTGATGCAGCCAAGGGCATGGTGCTCTGGGCAAAGGAAAACGCGAAGGTCTCCGGGCTTGAGGACAAGCCGATCCGCTGGATCGTGGATGACTGCGCCAAATTTGTTGAGCGCGAGATCCGGCGCGGCAAGACCTATGATGCAATCATCATGGACCCACCCAGCTACGGACGCGGCCCGTCCGGCGAGGTCTGGAAGCTGGAGGAGAATCTGTATCCGTTCGTGGATCTCGTCAGCTGTGTACTCTCCGATGATCCGCTGTTTTTTATCATCAATTCGTATACGACGGGGCTGGCCCCGTCCGTTATGCGCTATCTGACGGAGACAATCGTCTCGAAGAAATACGGCGGCTATACCCAGTCTGACGAACTGGGCTTGCCGGTGCGCGATACGGGCCTTGCCCTACCGTGCGGCGCGACCTGCCGCTGGACAAAGGAGAAACCATGACCACAGCGATCCAAGTAAACGATCTGCACTATACTTACGAAGGACAGGACGGCGGCGAGACGCACATCGTCTTTGACGGCCTGAACCTGTCCATTGAGCAGGGAAGCTTTGTTGCCGTGCTCGGGCATAACGGCTGCGGCAAATCGACGCTGGCCAAGCATTTTAACGCGATTCTTCTGCCCGCAGGCGGCAGCGTAATGGTATACGGCATGGATACAAAGGACGAGGCGCTTCTGCTTGCCGTCCGGCAGCATGTGGGCATGGTCTTCCAGAACCCGGATAACCAGATTGTGTCCAATGTCGTAGAAGAAGATGTTGCGTTTGCTCCGGAAAATCTCGGCGTTGCTTCGCAGGAGATCCGGCAGCGCGTCGATGATGCCCTCAAGGCAGTCGGCATGTACGACTACCGTACTTATGCCCCGCAGCTTCTGTCCGGCGGCCAGAAGCAGCGTGTGGCTATCGCGGGCGTTCTTGCTATGCAGCCGCAGTGCGTCGTGCTTGACGAGCCGACCGCCATGCTCGACCCGCAGGGACGGCGCGAGGTGCTCGATACTGTCGAGCGACTGAACCATGAGACCGGCATGACGGTCATTCTGATTACCCATCACATGGACGAGGCTGCGCGCGCAGACCGTGTGATTGCCATGTCCGAGGGCCGGATCGTCGCCGACGGAACGCCGCAGGCGGTTTTCGCGCAGGAGCCGCTGCTGCGCAGCGTCGGCCTTGACGTGCCGCAGACCGAGCAGCTTTTGCTGGAACTGAAGCGGCGCGGCATTGATATTCCGACCGACGCGCTGACGCCGGAGGCTTGCGCACAGCTGCTTCAACAGCGCATCGCGCAGCGCTGAACCAGAAAACCCGGAGGAAGAAGCCTTGACGCCTATTTTAGAGATACAGAAGCTTTCCCACATCTATAGTCCGGATACGCCGTTTGAACATGCGGCGCTCAGAAACGTCGATCTTACGATCTGCCGGGGCGAATTTGTTGGCCTGATCGGCCATACCGGCTCCGGAAAATCCACGCTGCTCAAGGCCGCGATGGGGCTTCTGGGCAGCAGCGGCATGGTCACAAGAGGCGACATCTGGTTTGAAGGAAAAAGCCTTCCGGACGTGCCGCCCAGGGAGATGCGCAGGATCTGCGGCGAGAAGATCGGCATGATCTTTCAGGACTGCGGCGCGTCCCTGAGCCCGACCCGCACGATCGGCGAGCAGATCATCGAGAGCATGGCGGCACACCGCAAGGTGGATGTGGCCGAGGCAAAGCGCGCCGCGCTGGAGCTCTTTGAAAAGCTGCACTTTCAGGACGGCGAGCGGATCTGGGACAGCTATCCCTTCGAGCTCTCCGGCGGCATGAATCAGCGCGCGGGCATTGCGATCGCCATGCTGATGAATCCGGCCGTTCTCCTGGCGGACGAGCCCACCTCCGCGCTCGACATGGCCGTACAGCGGCAGGTCGTGGAGGAAATGCTGCACATCCGCGAGACCTTCGGCACCGCGATCATCATCGTGACGCACGACATCGGCGTCGTCTCCGCGATGGCCGACAGCATCGTCGTGCTCTCCAACGGCCGCGTGATGGAATACGCAGCGGCGAAGGACGTGCTGGAAAACCCGCAGAATGACTACACGGTAAAGCTGCTGAGCGCAGTTCCGAGACTGAGGAGGGAGAAGGCATAAATGGAACCGATCCTGAAGGTCACAGACCTCTCCAAGGCCTTTTCCCGCGCCGGCAGGGATGCATTTTTCGCCGTCGATCATGTAAGCTTTGAGGTGCAGCCCGGCGAGATCCTCGGCATCGTGGGCGAATCCGGCTCCGGCAAGTCCACGATCGCCAGGCTCATCACCCGCCAGATCGACGCCACCGGCGGGCAGATCTTCATCGACGGGCAGGATGTCACCCGGCTCAGGGGGCGGGCTCTGATCCCGGTCTACGCGAAGATCCAGATGGTCTTTCAGTCACCGGCCGACTCCTTCGATCCGCGCCGCACACTGGGCGACGGCATCTGCGAGAGCCTGCGCAACAAGGGCGTACCGAAGGCCGGGCGCGAGGCAAAGGCACGCGCGCTGCTGGAAAGCTGCGGCCTTCCCACCACGTTTCTCGCGCGCTATCCCCATCAGGTCTCCGGCGGCCAGTGCCAGCGCGCGGCCATTGCGAGGGCGCTGATGAACGACCCGCGCATCCTCATCTTTGACGAGGCCACCTCCGCACTGGACGTGACCGTGCAAAAGCAGATCATCGAGCTTCTGCAGCAGCTGCAGAAGGAAAGGAAGCTGGCCTATCTCTTCATCTGCCACAACATCGCGCTGGTACAGCAGTTTTGTGACAGGGTCATCGTGCTCCATGACGGCAGGATCGTGGAGAGCGGTCTGCCCGACAAGGTCATCCTGCACCCGCAGTCGGATTACACCAGACGGCTTGTCGACGCTGTTTTCTGAGCGGCAGAGCCTTGCTGTTTTTCCCGGCACGGCTCAGACTTACGGTTCAACGGATCGGCTCGTCAGACCGCCGCCACGCTGAAAGCCAAACGCCGCCTGCTATTGAAGGACCATAAAAAAGACGAGATTTTCATCCGTGAAAATCTCGTCTTATTGTTTTGCTGCTCACGCCTTCGGGAAGATGGCGCGGATGGTCGTGCCCGTGCCCGGCGTGCTCTCAAGCTCGATGTGGCCGTGGTGCAGCTGCATGGCGTGCTTGACGATCGAGAGCCCAAGCCCCGTGCCGCCGGTCTCCCGCGAGCGTGATTTGCTGACACGGTAAAACCTCTCGAACAGCCTGCTCTGGTACTTTTCCTCTATCCCGATACCGTTGTCGCGGACATCGATCACCGCCCCGTCGGCAGTCTCGGAAAGTGTTACCCTGACCGAGCCTCCGGCATTGTTGTAACGTATGCCGTTCTCGGCAAGGTTCTTTATAAGCTCCGTCATGTGCTCCTTTTCAGCCATGACCGACGCGTTTCCGGTTACGGTAAGATCAATGTGCTTCTCCGATGCAAGCGGCATAAGCGTTTCCGCGACCTCGTCGGCGACATTCCGTAAATCAACCGGCACCCTGTCCGGCTTGCGGTTCTCCTCAAGACGCGACAGATCAAGCATATCGTTTATCAGCCCGATCATCCGGTTGACCTCGCGATCCACCCTTGCGGAGAAATCGCGGACGGTATCGTCAGATGACTTCAGCATGATCATGTCGTTGAAGCCCTTTACCGCGGTAAGCGGGGTTTTCAGCTCGTGAGAAGCGTTTGCAAAGAATTCGCTTCTCTCATGCTCCGAGTTTTTCACGGCGGTTATATCGGAGAGAACGATTATCACAAAGCCCCTCTCAAGAGAACGCACCGAGACAAGGTATGTGCTTCCCCTGTCGTCACTGTACTCCGTAACACTGCCGGTATTGTCGGAAAGGCATCCTGATATCGCATCGGTCAGCCCCGGATCCGCCGTCAGGACGCGGTAATTCTGTCCCTCTGCACCCGAGATTCTGAACACGTCGGAAGCGTTTTTATTCATCATCGTGATGTTTCCGCTCCGGTCAAGCACCGCAATGCCGTCGGAGACATTGTTCAGGATATACCCGAGA
>ENA-ORRN01002385-ORRN01002385.1-human-gut-metagenome-genome-assembly--contig:-NODE-2385-length-11986-cov-4.934456_pt1 | contig 11986 bp, 17 predicted proteins | sample MGYA00242174_ERZ509132 | MGnify/ENA primary metagenome ERZ509132 (study PRJEB26280, sample SAMEA2338671) | human gut metagenome | biome: human gut; feature: human-associated habitat; material: faeces...
TTGGATTCATTATAATGGCCGACCGTCAGAAGTCCCACCGACATGATAGAACACCCTGTTTCCTGCTTTTCTTGCAGTAAGCAGCCCCATCTCATGGAATTTCATCACAAACGTCCGAATGGTTGCATACGCAGCGTTTCGGAAATCCTTTTCCAGCTGCTTTGTGGTAAACTCCTCTGCACCATAAGCAGACAGAACATACTCCCAGAGCAGCCGTTCTTCTTCTGTGATTTTTCCTTCCGCAAGAGCAGTTTGATATACCTCAAGATCAGTTTTCGGCGGGACTGCATCCACCTGCAGGCGGTTATAGACCTCATTGCAGAAGTAGAACAGAAAGGGAGTCACGTATAGCCGGAAATCAGAGCATTTCTCTCCACGCGTTCGTAGGCTTTGTAATATGCGCCCTTGTTTTCAGCGATGTATCGGGAAAACGGCGTGAACAGTGCCGCAGGATAGCCCTGCTGAACAAGATACCAGAGGTGGAATAGCCGTGCAGTGCGTCCATTCCCGTCAAAATAGGGGTGGTAGTATGCAAAAGCAAAGTGCAGAATGGCAGCCTTATGCAGCTCATTGATGCCGTCATTGGCATTCGCAAAATCGACAAGACATTTCATGGCACCGGGAAGCCGCTCTGCCGGAAGTCCCGGTCTGGGTTCTTCACCGCCCACAATAAAAACCTCGCCATGCCGATAAAAGTGGTTTGGCAGTAATCGATCTTCATCCGGGAGATAATCCCCTGTGCTGATCTGATATAGGTGATGCAGATTCTCCTCGGTGATCCTATTCTGACGATTCGCGATAAACTCCAGTCCGCGCTTCATACCATAGATGCGGGCTTCTTGTTCATCACGAGGGGCATAACCATCGAGGATATAACGGATACTGCTGCGGGTCGAGCGGATACTTTCAATTTGAAAAGTAGCATAAATTTCCTCGGTCATCGCCGACAAACCGAAGTTTTGTCCACTGACAGGGACAGAGAGCAACTGCTTCATACCATTTGTTGAAATTTGCGCGAGGTTCGGCAGGTAAAACAGCTTATTTCCAGAAAAATCAGTTAACGGCAGAGGCTGCGCAAAGTTTTGCTGCAGCAATTCGGCAAATTTTTTGACGCTGACAGTCGAGTACTTGTATTCCATCCGATTGAGTTCAAACAAATACTTATCTGAAAGCATTTTGGCAAACTGTGCCCCATCCATTCTGTCCACCTCGCAGTTGATACTTATTGATACTATATAGTATCAATATACCGATTCTTTATAAAAAAGTCAACCGAAACAGGCCGAACCAACTTTTTTCCATACTCTCCGTCAAAATTCCCGCGGCACAGCCACGAATCACATCTCCATCGGCTTATTCCCCACTTCGTCCAGATACGCATTCAAAAATTCCGCTGCAAGGCTGTTGGGACGGATGTTTTCTCTGGCTTCCTGTGGGGTGAACCACTTGCAGCGGTCCACTTCGTGGTTGATATGCAGCGCCTTTGCAGTTCTGACGAAAGCGGTAAAGTTGCACATCAGCGTGTTAGACGGCTCAAAAAACTTGGTACGGTTGAACCGGAGGTGCTCTACTTCCAGCCCGGTTTCTTCCCGGACCTCCCGCACCACGGCGTGTTCTTCTGTCTCACCGCGGTTCACATATCCAGCCACCAGAATATAAGAGGGCTTGCCGTACTGCTGGATGAGCAGAATTTTCCCGGTCTCCTCATCCACAACAATCATGCTGACTGCCACATTGTACATCGGAAACCGGTATTGCTGGCATTTCGGGCAATAAGGCACAATGCCCTCTTCTTCCAGTTCTTTTTCAATCAATGCCGTACCGCATTCAAAGCAATGCTTCTGAATCATTTTTACACTCCAAACACTGTTTTCGTCAGCCGGATACCTGCTGCCGTCTTCATCGTATGTTCCATAAAGGTTCGGATTGCCTGCTGGTCGTACCCGCTTTCGGACGCATTGACGATATAATCTGCCTCAATCAGAATCTGATAGTCAATGCCGTTGATCTGCGCCGGACTATGGTGGTGCCCTACCAGATAGGCCACACGGTCGATCTGTTCTGCTGTCATGCCGGTATCCGCCAAGAACTCCCGCACCAGCGGGGCACCCTCCTGCTCCTGATATTTACCATTGGTGTTGCCGTACTTTTTGCGGCAGAGCGGGCAGGCGATATCGTGGGTGATGGCCGCCACCTCCAGAATAAACTGCGTGTCTGCGTCCAGCCCCTCCAGCTCACCAATGGTTTTGGCATAGGTCCACACGCAGCTCAGGTGCGTGATGTCATGGATATTCCCTTCGGAAAAGGCGATCATCTTTTCCATGATCTGTGCAATGGTCATCATTTGTTTTCACTCCCGTTTTTAATACTTAAATGTTCACCTTGATAAACGCGAACTTGTCGGGGCGAGGCCCCTCCATCTTGCTGCCGCAAGACCGTTCTGTCACTTAAAAGCCCCACTGGGGCTTTCATTGTTCCGCTTCGCTCCACAAACGCGAATTTGTTATTCTCCTATGGAGGTACCGCTATCGTCTTTAAGACCACAAATCGCAACTATACCATTATTTTTATAACTCACAACGAGAATGGTATCATTTCCTATTTTCCAACATGCTGTGCCGTTTTCACTGGTATCAGGCTTCCCCCATACCTCTCTAAGCTGGTCAATATGATACCCAGGCAAAAGGCTATTAACATCGGCTTCACTCATTTCTGCGATTGCCGCCAGAGTGGGAAGATTGTCGTTGCTTTTGTGATTGTAGTATCCATAAAACCACGCCGATACACATATCGCAAGAACCAAGATGATTACAGCTATAACAGATAGCTTCTTTTTCATACAATCACACTCCTCGTCAAGTTCCGATTCATAAAATCCCCGTCACTGTCAGTCTTGTGTTTGAGCCACTCGCCAAAGCGTTCAAACTGTGCATCCAGATCCATAAGTTCACCCAGCAGCACACCCAACGCCAGCGATAGAATCATGACCATAGAGCCACCGGTGCTCAAAGTTCCGTCTGGCCTAACCGTCAGTATCTTGGAGAGCGTTCCCGCCGCTCCCAGAAACACCACGGAAAAGCCCGTGGCTTTGATGATTGTATCCTGATAGCGCTCTTTCAGAAAGCGTTTGAACAGAATACCCAGCACACCGCCTATCACAATGGCCAGCGCATTGATGATCGTTCCCAATCCCCGCATTTTCGTTTTTCCTTTGCTTACTGATTCCTGTATTTGTTTAAGACTTCATCCGGGATATGACAGTAGCTGCAGTCTTCCGGGTACCGCTCCAGATGGTGCTGATGCTCCTCTGCACTCCGGACGTAATTCGTCAGCGGCAGCACTTCCACAACGATTTTATCCCGGTCCTTCCGGCTGTCAATAAAGGCTCTTGCTTCTTCCAGATGTCCGGGATTTGTGCTGTAAAGCCCCGTGCGATACTTTTTTCCAACATCAACGCCCTGTTTGTTCAGGCTGTACGGGTCGATGATTTCAAACAGATGCTCCATAAGCTCTGTAACACTGGTACATTTCTCATCAAAGACCACTTTAACGCACTCTGCGTATCCATCATACGGGCCGTCCAGCGTGTTTGTTGTTCCGTTGGCTCTCCCGGCCTCGGTCGTCCGTACACCAGGCACCGTGTCAAAAAAATGCTGGACGCCCCAAAGGCACCCGCCTGCAATGTATACCGTTTCCATACTCTTGACTTTCCTTCTTTTACTGGTACAGTTTGCATCCATGCTCTGTACTCCTTACGGTTTCCTTGCTAGCTGCAAATCGATCCATCATACCAACTCACAAAAAGTGCTTCCGCACCATTGCAGAGTAATTATCATATTGTTGAAAGCCATATCGCTCATAAAATGGGATCATTTTAGGATCAGACGGCATAACTTTCACATACAGAAGATTTTGATAGAAACTCATGATCCGTTTCATCAGCTCATCTCCAATGTACTGTCCCTGATAAGCAGGGTCCACCAAAAGATCATGCAAAAATGCGACTGTTTCTCCATCATCAAGCGCGCGAACCAGCCCGACCAGCTTATCACCATCCCACGCAGAAATAACTCGTGTGGAATTGTGCATCGCACGGACAAGTTTTTCGGGATAATTGCCGGATTCCCAGTGAACGGATAAAAACAGTTTCTGCAATTCATCGGCCGTGAAATCTTTTGTTTGTTTATACTCGATTTCCATGATGCACCCCTTTATAACTTCCACAAATGCGAATTTTTTACTTTTTCATCTTAGGCGCAATAAACAGCACGACTATCACAAGAACATACAAACCATACAGTAACCAAGTAATGGTATTGTTCCAAGGAAAACTCATTTCTGGATGGTTCAATGCAAACACTATAAATGCAATAGCTATAATCAGCATTATTAAACCGAGAATCCTTGATATACGCTTTTTCATGCAAAGCACCTCCTTGTCAAACTGGAATTGACCGAGCTGATAGTTACCGTTTTCTAACACTCCATTCATCATCTTGAGCTTTTCTTTCAGCATAGTAACCGCAAGGCATATCCTTTAGAATACCAACAGAATTATCTAAGTCGAATACTGATTTTAAGGATACTAACTTTGCTTCGTCTGTTTCATGTGCTTTTCCACATAGAAATTGCCACATTCCATCATCTTCATCATGTGATACATACAAAATAGGTTCTCCATTCTCTAATATGTGGCAACAGGTTATTGTAGCTGTATTTGGTGCGTCATAAAATGGGAATTTCATATTTAACACTCCTACAACTTCCGAGTTGTCGCTCTCTGTATACCATGGTTTTCGCACGCAAAAGACCCGCGGCAAGGTGTGCGCTTACACCTCGCCCACAAACTTCATGCCCCAGCTCATGCGGATGTCGTACATCAGGCGGGTCAGGGCAAGGCTGTCCTGCGGGGTGTAGCGGTCGCTGCCGGTGCGTCCCAGTTTGACGCAGCGGCTTGCTTCCCGGATCTCATACTCAAAGCCGTTGATGTCCACCGGGCAGCGGATGACCTCCGGCTCTTTGCCCTCCACTTCCAGCGTCATGGTCTCGGCGTGCTGGAAATCCGGCAGAAAGATGCTGCCCTTGGTACCAACGATACGGGCATTGCGCTCCAGCTCCTGCCCGATGGTCTGGACCGACTCCGCCTTGCAGCCGCCGGGGTAGGTCAGCACAAGGCGGCTGTAATCGTCGGTGCCGTACTCGTTGATGTGCACCTCTTTGGTCTCCACCTTCTCCGGGTCCTGTCCGGTGAGGATGCGCAGAAAGCCCAGATTGTAGATGCCGATATCCAGCAGCGCACCGCCGCCCAGACCGGAATCAAACTTGCGGTCCTTCCGGGCACCGGAGGCAACAAAGCCGTACTGGCAGGTGATCTGCTTCAGCTCCCCGATGGTGTCCGCCGCAAGGATCTGGCGCAGGCGGTCGTACAGCGGCAGCAGCCAGATCCAGAACGCCTCCATGAGAAAGAGGTGCTTTTCCTCTGCCAGACGGTACAGCTCCCGTGCCTGCTCCGGGCTGATGGTAAAGGGCTTTTCGCACAAAACGTGCTTGCCCTGCTCCAAGCAGAGCTTGCAGTTTTCGTAATGCAGGGTGTTGGGGGTGGCAACGTAGATAGCCTCTACCTCCGGGTCGGCGGCAAGGGCTTCGTAGGAGTCATAGCAGCGGGGGATGCCGTACTGCTGTGCAAACGCCTGGGCGCTTTCCATGTGCCGGGAGCCCACGGCAACAAGCTGCTCCCCCTCTGCGCCCATCTGTTCCACCGTGGATGCAAACTTTTTGGCAATGGTGCCGGTCGCTAAAATTCCCCACTTCATAACGGTACCTCCCGGTTTATTCCTTTGGATTCGTTGCGTTCAGTATACCATGGTTTTCCCCTGCGGAAAAGATAGTGAAAAACAAAAATGCCCCCGGAGGGCTTGTTCCAACTCTCCGGGGACAGATCCGATGCACCGGTATCTTTCATCTCCCGCTGCTCCACGATTTCCAGACGCACCGCCGCACCGGGCAGCAGCAGTTCCCTGCGGCATGAGCAACGAAAAATGTCTCCGTGTCACCGGCACGGTAAGGGCGAATCCCCGCAGGGAACGACAAAGCAGCCATCGCATGAGCCAGCTTCACTCTTGGCGTGAGCTGGATGAAAAACCAGCAGGATCGTTTTTCTTGACTTCGACCCGGCAGAAGAGTATACTCCGTGGCAGTGAAATATTCGGCTATGACGAGAAAGAGTACCCGGAAAGAATGCTGCAGAGAGCTGCCGGATGGTGCAAGGCAGTGCAGGGCGTCCGTGGGAAGATCCTCTCCGAGCTTTCCGGCTGAATGGGCGTTATCTACGCCCCAGTAAGCTGGAACGGCAGGCCCCCGTTATCACGGGCCGCGCATTGTTGGATGCGCACTGAGGGGCCGGGCTTTGCACCGGCAATAAGAGTGGTACCGCAGAGGAGTTTATACGCCTTTGTCTCTTACGAACCGTAAGGGACAAAGGCGTTTTTGTTTGCGGGAAAGCCATTTTCCGGATGTTTCATTGCCTTTGCATCCGCAAAAATAAGTGTTCAGAAAAGGAGATCTCATCATGAAAACATTGGAAAAAGTAAGCGACTTTGTGGGCAAGTACATGGCCGCCATCGTCATTGTGGTAGCGGCACTGGCGCTGCTGTTCCCCGGCACCTTCAGTGTGGTAAAGACCGCATGGGTCAACACCCTGCTGGGCATCGTCATGTTCGGCATGGGTCTTACCCTGAAGCCGGAGGACTTCAAGGTCGTGTTCAGCCGCCCGAAAGACGTGATCATCGGCTGCATTGCCCAGTTCACCCTGATGCCCTTTCTGGCATGGGCGCTGACCCAGCTGTTCCACCTGCCCACTGAGCTTGCCATCGGTGTCATTCTGGTGGGCACCTGCCCCGGCGGCACCTCCTCTAACGTGATGACCTACCTTTCCAAGGGCGACGTTGCACTGTCCGTTGGCATGACCGCAGTTTCCACCGTGCTGGCGCCCTTCCTCACCCCGCTGCTGACCCTGCTGTATGCCGGCCAGCGCGTGGATGTGAACCCTGTAAATATGTTCCTGTCCATCGTCAAGGTGGTGCTGGTGCCCATCGCACTGGGCTTTGTGGTCAACCACTTCTTCCATGCTTTCACCCAGAACGCCGTCCGGGTGCTGCCGCTGATCTCCACCACCGCCATCGTGCTCATCATCTGCGCTGTTGTGTCCGCAAACTCCGCCAAGATCATGACCAGCGGCCTGCTGATCCTTGCCGTGGTCATCCTGCACAACCTGCTGGGCTACCTCACCGGCTTTGGCGTGGGTAAGCTGCTGAAGCTGGATTCCACCAAGTGCCGTGCAATTTCCATCGAGGTCGGAATGCAGAACTCCGGTCTGGCCACCTCTCTGGCTGCCGCCCACTTTGCACAGTATCCGCTGGCAACCATCCCCGGCGCTGTGTTCTCTGTGTGGCATAACATTTCCGGTGCCGTCCTCGCCAACTTCTTTGCCCGCACCGCCGAGAAGAAGGACTGAGTTCCTACATACCATAAGGGCTGCTGCACAAGGTCTGTTCCCTGTGCAGCAGCCCTTTTTTTCAGTACAAAATTCTGGGGACGTGATGTTCCTGCTTGCCCAGATAGCCGTCACCGTCCGGGCGAGGGCGGGCAATCAGCGGAGCCAGCACACCGTACTGTGCAATGCTCTCCACCGTCCGGGTCATGGCTTCATCGTCCAACACCTTGAAGGGGTGGTTGGTGAAGGGGTGCAGCGCATCAATAGGAATCTGCTGCACCTGTTCCCGTTGCTCCTCCTGTCGTTTTTCCTCGGTGGAGAACAGGTCATCTAGCCCTTTCAGAGCTAAGTTTCCGCTGTCGATCGGCATCCGCCTGCACCTCCTTTGCAAGAGATTTGTAGGCTTCTGCCACCTTGCCTTTGGGGTCGTGCTGGAAAATGCTTTTGCCCACGGCACTGATTTCCGCAGCACGGACAGACCGGGGAATGGTCTGGTCGAACACCTTGATCTTGCTGCCGTAAGCACCCCGAATCAGGTTGTCGATCTGCTGTCCGTAGTTGGTGCGGCTGTCGGTCATGGTGAGCAGGATGCCCTCGATTTTCAGCTTCGGGTTGATCTGCCGCCGGACTTTCTGCACCGTCTGCAAAAGCTGTTCCAAGCCTTTTGCAGACAGATACTGCGCCTGCACAGGAATCAGGGTGGTGTCTGCTGCTGCCAGTGCGTTCACGGTCAGCATCCCAAGGGAAGGGGTGCAATCCAACAGAATGAAATCGTACTCATGCTTTGCACTGTCCAACACCTGTTTCAACATCTTTTCCCGGTTCATGCAGTTAACGAGAGACACTTCCATCCCTGCCAGTTCGATGTTGGCTGGAATCAGGTCAACGCCCTCCGCATGGTGCAGGATACCTTCGCCGGGCGGAATACTTTGGTCGTTCATGGCTTTCTGCATCAGGGTGGAAAGGGTTGTGGGCAATTCATCGGGCTGCTGCCAGCCCATGCTGATGGTCAAGCTGCCCTGCGGGTCAGCGTCCACCAAGAGGACTTTCTTGCCCTCCATCGCCAGACCGATGCCCAGATTTTCACAGGTCGTGGTCTTGCCGGTGCCGCCTTTCTGGTTGACGATGGCAATTGTGGTTGCTTTCTTTGAAATTTTCATCACCTCCGCATCGCTAAGTCGTGGTTGGCTTGGTTCTGATAGGAAAGCTGCATGGTGGTGGGTGCGTTGTACAGAGAAGCCAGCAGATATTGCTTCATGTTACGGATCGGGTTGCTGTTCTCTGCAAGGCACTTCAGCACAAAACGGATATGGTCGGCGTTCAGCTTCATAAAGCGACTGCGTACCACCTCGGCAGGCTTATCGTCCCCGGCAATGCGCAGCAACTTGCGGTTGGTAGCGCAGGTGTCCACCAACAAATCTACGATCTGATAGATGGTATCCTCATCATCCGGGCAGAGCCGGAGCAGAAGTTCCACCTCCAAAGACTGCGAAAAATATTCTTCCAGTTGGGTGCGTTTGCTCATCCCATCCGCTTCTTTAGAATAGAATGGATCAGTCTCACTCATTTCAGTATCATTCTCTATTACAATAAACATGGAACCGGATATGGCAGCCAGCCATATTCCATTCCAACTCGTACCTAAGCTACAATAAGAGAGTAATCGGCTAACGCATCATTCTCTGGGCTTCTACGCCCGTTCTAAAGACAGTTGACCATCTCTCTTGTTGTAGCATTCGTTTTAAGCAGGTTGAGCCACCCGCCAAGCGGAGCGTTCGTGTCACCCAATAGATTGAATCGGCAACGAGTAAAAGATGGATTCCGGTTGCAAATACAAAGTAATGGAGGAACCGTTATGAACGCTGTAGGCATTGACGTTTCCAAAGGAAAGAGCATGGTTTGCGTCATGCGCCCCTTTGGAGAAGTAGTACTCGAACCCTTTGAAGTTTTACACACCGCCCAAAGCCTGAACGATCTGGCTGGGAAGCTCAAAGCTTTGGACGGAGAGACCCGTGTCGTCATGGAAGCCACCGGGAATTACCACAAACCAGTTGCTTTCGTTTTACACGATGCGGGCTTATTCGTTTCCGTAGTCAATCCTGTTCTGATTCATGACTATGACAACAACAGTTTAAGACGTGTCAAAACGGATAGAAAAGACGCTGTTAAAATCGCCAACTATACGCTCGACAAGTGGACACGGCTACGACAGTATCTTCCCGAAGATGATACCCGGCTGGCTTTGAAGAATTGTTATCGTCAGTACCAGCAAGCCGTGGCAGTTCGTACTATGCTGAAGAATAATCTGATCTCATCTCTTGACCTGACCTTTCCAGATGCAAACAAGCTATTTTCAAGCCCCGCAAAGAGCAACGGGTGCGAAAAATGGGTCGATTTCATTGGAGACTTCTGGCACAGTGAGTGTGTTTCAAGCCTTTCCTCTGATGCCTTTGCTAAAAAGTATTTAAAGTGGTGTCAGAAGCACGGATATAATTTCACTCGCTCAAAATCGGATACGATCTATGCCTGTGCAGTCAATGCTGCTTCTCTTCCAAAATCCCCAACCTCAAAACTCCTTATTCAGCAACAGGTCGCTCAGCTGAAAGCCGTATCTCAGTCCGTGGCTGCATTCCAGCAGGAGATGCTTCGCCTTTCTCAACAGCTTCCGGAATTTGATACTGTGATGGAAATGTACGGCGTCGGCCCTTCTCTCGGTCCTCAACTGATGGCTGAGATCGGAGATGTCCGTCGTTTCTCATCCAAGAAATCACTCATTGCATTTGCAGGAATTGAACCGCAGCCAAATGATTCTGGCAAGATTGTGGGCAACGATAGCGGAATTAGTAAAGTGGGTTCGGCTGTTCTACGTAGGACGCTCTTTCTGATTATGACTGTCATCTTGAAGACACAACCTCAGGATGAGCCGGTTTTTCAATTCATGAACAAAAAGCGCTCTGAGGGAAAACCCTACAAAGTTTACATGATGGCTTCAGCCAACAAGTTCTTGCGAATCTATTATGCTAGAGTGAAAGCTGTAATGGACTCCAAACACTCAAAATAAGCATGGATATTTGTTTTTGGTCGTAATTTCCTCTTGAGCCTGAGCTGAATTCAAAGAACCGCTTAGCTGGCGCAGCGAACCCTTGACAAACCGAAGCATTCAAATGCTATCCTGATTTTGCGAGGGCTGGCTGGGCTTGCTTTGCTATCCCCTCCGTCGCCCTCGCTGTGTTTTGACCAGCATTTGAATACTGTTTGTCATGGGCAGCGGTCGGTTAGCGAATTTTCTTGTTTTGGGACTTGACTTTTATTAGCAGGTCTTTAGTCTTATTACATCGTGATTTTGAAGGGTCTTGACTTGCGTTTTTGAAGCCTCCAGAATCGTGAAAATCACGATTCTGGAATATTGATTTTGACGATTCTGCCGAAAAGTTCTTCACATACACCAAACTTGGCTTTCCCAAACCTCTGCGTTTTCGTTCAATCAGACCAAACTTTTCGAGTTCCCGGAGCAGCTTGGTCGCTTTGTTGTCTGCGCAACACAACGCCCTCTTGACATCCTCTATCGTGAAGATAATGAACACCCGGTTCTGCTCGTCCAGCCAGCCGTTTTTCACGGACAGGCTCATGCGGTCCAGCAGGATACCGTACAGGATTTTTGCATCGGTGGACAGACTCTGGAACCGTGGCTCCTGAAAAAGAGCCTTGGGAATGCGGTAGAACGAAAACAGTTCTCCGGCTTGTCCGTAAAAGTAGTCAAGAGCCACTAAACCTCGCTCAATGTCTATCACTCCAATCTTTTTGAAAATAAAAAACGCGTTTCCATTGGCCAGTTAGATATCCACTAGAAACACGTTTATGTAAATGTTCACCGAAAAACGCCGATAAAATCAGCCTATTATAAGTATGACTTATTCAGCACAAAAATCAGTTCTTAAACATTTCAAATCGGCACATTTTAGACGATTGTACGATTATTTTTCAGGTTGGGTTATTTTGCTCCCCGTGGCCGGAGCAGGCCCTGCGGGCCAACATCCACTGCCAGATCTCGCTGGCGCTGAACCGCATCTACACCGAATGGTACCCCAGCAAGGGCTACACCTTCAATATCACCAACTCCACCAGCTACGACCAGTATTACGTCCATGGCCGCACCGTGTTCGATGTGATGGTGCGCATCACCGATGACATTTTCAACACCTATCTGCGCAAGCGCGGCACCGTGAACCCCTATTACTCCGAATACTGCGACGGCAAGTCGGTCACCTGCCCGGGGCTCAAGCAGTGGGGCACGGTGACGCTGGCCAACAACGGGCGCAGCGCTTTACAGATCCTGCGCTACTACTACGGCAGCGATATCGAGATCGTGCGTACCAGCAACATCCAGTCCATCCCCCAGAGCTACCCCGGTTCGCCCCTCCGGCAGGGAGACAGCGGCACGGCGGTGTTCACCCTGCAGCGGCAGCTGAACCGCATCACCAAGGATTACCCCTT
>ENA-ORRN01002386-ORRN01002386.1-human-gut-metagenome-genome-assembly--contig:-NODE-2386-length-11983-cov-6.383216_pt1 | contig 11983 bp, 6 predicted proteins | sample MGYA00242174_ERZ509132 | MGnify/ENA primary metagenome ERZ509132 (study PRJEB26280, sample SAMEA2338671) | human gut metagenome | biome: human gut; feature: human-associated habitat; material: faeces...
CCGGAACCAGCGTCGTGGTGTGATGAATGTGGCCGGTCGCGGGCGCGATGATATAACCGCACACTGTGCAGATCTGCGGATCTATTTCCGTTGCCGCAGCGCCAGGCGTATGGGGCTCTACGTCGTTCTTCTCGTCGCAGCCGGAGCACGCATGCCAGTGATGGGTTTCATCCTTGCTCCATTCTCTGGACCAGCTGTGCTCGTGCGAAGAAGAAGCTTCTGTGAAGCGGAACCAATCGACGTTTGCAACATAGGTCTTGCCGGTGTTGTTTTCGAAGTAGAGATAGACATCGTGCATACCCTTGGTGATCTCGGTCAGCTCACCGCTAAGTTCCACATAGTTGCTCCAGTTGCTTCCGGTCGCCGGGCAAGTCAATGTCGCGATCTCCTTGCCGTCCAGGCTGCCAAGGCGGATATGAATCTGGCCGCCGCCGGCATCTCTCTCCTGCGCAGCGTAGAAGAACGTTACTTTTTTCGCACCGTTCCCGGAGAAATAGACATTGGAATATTTGACCCAAGTGCCGCTTGCAACGCCGCCAATGTTTTTGCCGTCGTTGACAATTCTGCTGTCATGTGCATCTGTTTCAAACTTTGTAAATTCCTCAGCTTCGATCTTCTCGTACGCATTACGGAACTTCGCCTGCGCAAGTTTGATGTTCAGGTCAAGCGCATCGTTTGCGTGATTGAAATCTACGATCGTCGCATTCGGATCATTCAAAGCCGTCTGCGCATTCTGGATTGCCTGATTGAGAGCGTCCTTATGTGCAGCGTCATCTGCCAATCCTTCATAAACCTGCTGTGCTTCTTCGATTTTAGCCACCAGATCCTGGTAGGACTGAATATCATTGGATGCCTGCTCGAGCTGCGATTTTGCATCTTTCAGCGCATCCATCGTGGAATTGTAGTTCTTCGTCACGTTGTCCGCGTTGGAAATGGCGCTCCTCACAGAATTTTGAACCGCGGACGGCATGTTTGATGTGTCAACCTCCTTGATCGCATCAAGCTTTGTCCAAAGATCCTTCATCCCTTCGATCTCGCTCATGGCGTTTATCAGCTTACGGCAGGCCTCCTCGATCTCGTCGTCCGTCTTGTCTTCCTTGTCCGCAACCGTTTGTGCCTCGCCAATGGCTGCGCTCATCAACGTCTCAAGCGGTGCGTAGCCGCCAACCCTGAGAGCCTCCTTTGCTTTTATCGCTTCCGCGATCATTCCATCGAGAGCATCGGCGTTCAGCGCGGGCATTTCGGTGCTCATCAGTTCCAACTCGCCCAACTGAATCTCGCTGTCGCTCTTGATATCCAGACGCACATAACGATATTGCACATAATCCGCGGCATTCGTCTTGAACGGCTTCGTATAGAGGCTCCATTCAAATGTCACATTTTCACGCTTGTCCGCTTCCGTCCAGGTCGAGCCGTCATTGGAAAGATAAAGCGTGAAGTTCTTCGGCGCGCTATCCTTGCCGCCGCTCGCAGAGGTCAGTGTATAGAGGCTGACAGCCTGCGGCTTTGCAAATGTGTAATAAAGCGAAATGATCCCATCCGTAGGCTTCAACGTTGCACTGGTCTTAGAATTGTTATCGAGCAGATTTTTGAGGTTCTCACCATCAGCACAATAAATGGAATCGCCGGAACTTAGCGTGGTCGGAACTTCTTCTGCAACCACAGCCGCACTGTTTGTGCGGTCCCGCAGCGGATCGGGGGTCTCGTCGCCTTTCGTCAAAGAATCGGGAACATCATTCTCACCCGTACCCCAGTCGCCGGGCGCCGCCTGCATGTCAAAATGGAGCACAACATCTTGCGTCTTGAGCTGGTCGGTCAGATCCGTCTGCTTGATGGACGTCTTGCTGTAGGGTGTGCCATTGATGGTAAGACCGCCAACATAAATATTTGTGCTGCTGTTATTCGGCGCCTCGATGATCAGATCGTGGCCGTTTTCATGATGGAGGGTAATCTTCTTGAACAGTGGCGAGCCGAAGACCAGTTCACCGCTGCCCATATTCAACGGATAGAGGCCCATGGCACTGAAGATAAACCATGCAGACATTTCACCGTTATCCTCATCACCGATGTATCCCTGGCCGATGCGGCTGCCAACATAGCACTGCCGCAGTACCTGCCGAACTTTCTCCTGCGTACGGTCAGGCCGACCGGCATAGAGATACATATATGGAATATGATGGGAAGGCTGGTTGCTGTGGCCATATTCGCCCATCTTGACTTCCTGCGCTTCTCTGCGCTCATGGATGCCCTGTCTTGCGCCTACAGTGTCCGTTTCCAATGTCGTCTCAAACAACTGATCCAGCTTTTCAGCCAGTGCAGCACGGCCGCCGTAGAGGTTTGCCAGGCCCTGACCATCCTGCGGTACACTGCACGCCATATTCAGAGCCGTAGTTTCCGTGTAATCATCATGGAACGCAAACGGATCCACTTTGGATCTGGTCCAGGAGCCATCCGCATTCTTGGCCGCAAGCCATTTGTTTTCAACTCCGTCTCCGTCGCGGAAGAGGTTGACATAGTTTGTGGCACGGCTCTTATAATAGGTATATGCATCTATGTCGCCTAATGCGTTCGCCATGTTTGCAATACCGGCATCATTGATGTAGCCTTCAATGGACCATGAGAATTTCTGGCTGCCACCCGGCGTATAGCCAAGAAACAGGCCCTTATCAATGCCGTCACGACCGCCGGAGGCCCCCTTGAAATCCGACATGGAGGCATTCTTCAGGGCAGACTGATATGCAAGTTGCCACTGCTCGTCTGTCAGCTCTGCGCCGCACAGCATGGCATCGGCAAAGATAACATCCGAGCTCGTACCGACCATGGAGTTCGTGCCGGCCGGAGCAATCCAGCGCGGCATCCAGCCGCTGTCCTCGAAGTGATGAATCAGGCCCAGCAGCAACTCATTGTTCTGCTCCGGTGTGAACAGCGAATATGCTGCCCATGTCGTACGATAGGTATCCCAGAACCCGTTGTTATAATAAAGCTTGCCGTCCTTCACCGTCTTGGTATACGGGCTCATGTACTGCCAGCCGCCTTCGCTGCCGTTGCCGGTTTGTTCGCCCATATTATTGGGATAGAGATACAAGCGATAGAGGCAGGAGTAGAACGTAATCAGCTGTTCTTCCGACGCACCTTCAATTTCAAACTGGCTCAGCTTGTCATTCCACAGCCTCTTTGCGGCATCCTTGACAGCGTCAAAATCTCCGCGCAACTCCTGTTCAAGGTTTTTCTTTGCCTGCTCAGCACTGATAAAGGAAGTTGCCGCGCGCATCACGACCGGCTTCGTACCTTGTTCAAAGACTGCGCGGGTGCCATCGTCTGTGAACGCCTGATCAAAGGTGCCGTAAATGTACATCTTCGGCATCTGGTTGCTGTCCTCATTTTTGTAACCGCTGAAGGACTTCGTAGCTTTATCAAATCTGAGGTCGGACACATCGCTGATATTGATGTACGGCGTCTGTGCGTTTTCCGGATAAGTGATGCGCGTGATCATGCCGTGATCGGTAGGAGACAGTTCCGTCCGGACACCGCTTGCAGGATTCGACGCGCTCTGACTAAACTGTACGCTGAAATAGTAGGGCTTTGCCGTTACATTTTCCTGATCATAGATGGCGCGGCCATTTGCGGAGGTATTCACGCCGGGCATAAATCTCCACACAGACCGGTCTCCGACCCAGATCGACGGCTCATGACTGCAGCGGAAACCTTTGATAAAACCGGCATTATAGTCGAACATAGTGTTGCCGGTGTCGCTTTCCGGTGCCCAGAAGTTGAAGCCATGCGGCACTGCGACCATAGGCCCGGTGAGGCCTCTGGAGAAAAACGCACCGCCAAAGTTGTTTGTTCCGCGAAGAATGTAGGCATAGTCTACGAGAGACTCCTTGCTATAGTTCAGGGGGGCGACATTTTCAATCCGAATCGAATTCAGCGTTCCCTTGAAATCGCCGCCATCCGCTTTCAAGTCCGCGCTGTTTGCGTAGCCGATGTCGATTTCTTCGATCGTCTTGCCCTTCAGCGCGCCCAACTGGATCAGGATCTGGTTTTCCTGCGCATACAGCATGGCCTTGCCTTCGCCCTGGCTGTTCGGATCGGCGCGAACGCCATTCTCATCTTCCAGCTCTGTAGAACTCAGATAGGTTCCATCCGTGAATTTCAGATCTACTGCAAGATGCATGGAATAGAAATCGTAGTCATACTTATTGTTCGGCAGCGGCTGCTGCGGCGTAATATTATAAACCAGCCGCGTATTCTCCGTCACCGGAATGTTCAGACCTGTGTACAGGACGTTGTACACCTGCGCGCTTTGATTGCCTTCATGATGACCACTGATGACCAGCTTGTCGTTTTCCAGCGTTGTCGTCATAGATGCATGTTCCGTGCGCGCTGCGTCCGTAGTTCCGGCAAAGCTGCCGTCCACAAGGCTCTTTGTTAAGCCGAAGCCGCTGAACTGGATCGTTCCCGGATTAGAGTTGAACTTCGTGATCTTCAGCTTGTAATGCTGATAGCCGGGACCTTCCGGAAGCTGGAAAACACGCATCTCATAGTTTTTCCATCCGGTCTGGTTGCTCTGCTTATCCAAAAGCGTCCACTCACCAGTCTGATCGTTCGTGCCATAAAGCTCCCAACTGTTCAGGGTGCGGCCAGGGTTTCCCTCGTCATCATTTGCACCGCTGATATAATAGTTGGAAGCCGTTGTCGGCGCATTATAATGGAATGTGAACTCTAGAGGTACCTTAACGCCGCCGGTTGCACAAAGCTTCGTGCTTGTACTTCCGTCGATCAGTGCGCTGACGTCCTCGGCAGAGTCGCCATATTTGAGCGTGGCATTTACCTCGACAGGAACATCCGCAAAATTTGAGAATTCTTCCTGCGTTTTGAATCGTGTCGAAAACAAGACCTTGTCTTCTTCGCCTGAAGCGGCTTTCTCCGCTGCCAAAACAGTGATCCCAGAGAAAAGGCTCAGCATCATCGCCAGGCATAACAAGCAGCTGATCCATCTGGACGCTGTTTTATTTCGTTTCATGTGCAAATCCTCCCAAAACCGAAGATATGAGTTGAGCATAAACGTGTTTCAGAAAATACGGCAAGTAAAATCCTTGCCGTATTTTCTGACTTTCAGTTGGCAGTTGGTGCTTACTTCGTCACAACTGTAACGCCGGTGTCGGTGACAGCGCCGTCAGCCGTGCCGCCCTGCAGCGCAGCAACCGCAGCCTTGACACCTTCGTAGCCCATCACGTCGGGGTTCTGAACCATCGTCGCATACAGGCAGCCTTCGTTGATCAGTTCCAGAACGTTGTCGGAGCTGTCGAAGCCAACGCCGACCACATCCGCGCCGCTCTCCTTGATCGCGTTGCCAACGCCGACCGTGGAGCCTTCGTTGCAGCCGAACACGCCAACACAGCCGTCAGCGATGAAAGCGGAGGCCGCGTCCTTCGAACGGGCCGCGTCGCCGTCGCAGTACTGGGACTCCTGAAGCTCAAACTTGGTACCCTCGAAAGCGGAGCGGAAGCCGTCGTCACGGGCCACGGTGGAAGCCGTCGCAGCATTGACGCTGACAATGCCGATCTTGCCTTCCGTGATGCCCTTCGCAGCCAGCTGGTCGATCATGGTCTGGCCGGCAGTCTTACCGGCTGCGGTGTTATCGGTGCTGAACGTCGCAACAGACGGCGTAAAGTTTGCCGGGGAATCGACGTAGACGATCTGCACGCCAGCCGCCGAGGCCTCCTTCAGCGCATCGTTGACCGCCTCGGGGCCGTTGGCCGCCAGAAGGATCGCGTTCGCGCCGTTGGCAACGGCGTTATTGATCATCTCGATCTGCTTCGCATCGTCCTTCACGTCGGGCGCGGTCCACTGATACTCCACGTTCCCGAGCTCTTCTGCCGCCTTCTTGCAGCCGGCGTCGATGTTGGTCCAATACTGGTCCATCTGGTCCATCGTGATCAGGAAGATCTTGTAGCTTTCGCTGCTCGCCGTATCCGCGGTGTCGTCCGCGGTGTTATCCACAGTCTCGCCGGCCGTGCTGGTCGTTTCGCCGCTTGTCTTCGTCTCGTCCGCCGGCGCCGCCTTCTGTGCACACGCCGCCATTGCTGCGATCATCGCGATCGCCAGCAAAATCGCTAATACTTTTTTCATTTCTGTTCCTCCATTGTTTTTTTCATGAAAACGACAGACCGCCTTTCAGCCGTTTGCTCGGTTTCACTGTTAAAACTTTATCATTTTCCGCCCGATGCAAACAGGACAATTCTTCCGGCAAAGTGGGCAATCCTTCCTGAATTTTTGATGTCTTCGTAAAACTGCAACAATTTTACTTGCAAAATTTATGAAAAACAGCCAATGCTCACTGAGCATTGGCTGCCTTGAAAAATGGAAAAACATATTGTTCAGGTCGTTGCTTTACACGATACAAATCACATCGTACCAGAAGACATCCGGCCTGTCAGCCGTTCCCTTACTGCGTCAACAGGTGTCCATTTTTATAAATCAGCGTTCTTTCGGCCAACGGGAACGCATCGTAGATACCGACGATCAGAACGACCACCGCGATTTTTTTGGCAAGAAGGAGCTGTACCTGCCGCTCGATATGCTGCTGCAGCAGCACGTCATTCCCCCAAAATGGCTGCTCAAAAAATACCACACGAGGCTGCTGGAGCAGCACCCGCCGAAAGATCAGCGCATACTTCTCCTGTGTGTTCAGATCACGGATGTCTTTATCAAAAACCGCGCCAAGCTCCGGCGTCAGCTCGCGCCGCAGGCTGCGGTAAATGCTCCGCCGGCGAAACCAACTGTCGATCTGCCGAGGCAGGCAAAACGTGAGATTCCGCAAATAGCTCATATCCTGAAACAGCATCATTTGTGAAGGATTTTCTGCAATATAGGCGACCCGCTGATCCCGCGCCATCGGCCGGTGGATCGGCTGTCCATCGATCAGAACTTTTCCGCCGAGCAGCGCGCTCTGTCCCGTAGCCAGTCGCCGCATTCCATCCAGCAGCCGCCGGTCTTCCGTATGGATCGCGAGACATTCTCCGCTGTATACCGCAAGATCCACCTGTTTCAGCAGTGCCGTACTGACGCTGCTCAGGTTGAGACATATGCTCCCTCTTGACATGGCACTTCTCGGGGGAGACGATGTTGTGCCGGTAAACTGCTGCAGCAGCGCATGAATGTCTTCGCTGCCTCCGGATACCATTTCCTGAACCTTTATAACGCTCCCGTTATACATCACCGCTATGCGATCGCAAAGCCCGCAAAGTTCTTCGTAGCTGTTTGAGATGTAGATAAAGGCCATCCCACGAGATGCAAAATGGCGGATCGCATAGTGCAGCCGTCTGATATCCGTGCCCGCCAGAAAATGACTAATATTCCACAACAGGACAAGCCTCGCTCCGGATTCCCAGGCCTTGAGCAGTTCCACCATGCACCGTTCGAAGAGGCTCAGCTCCTCCACTTGCCGGTTGCACGGAATGTCTACGCCGACCGCCTGTTCGAGCTCCTGAAGCCGCCCGCGGAAGCTTTGCGTATGGAGCAGCCAGCGCCGCTCTACGCCGCTCAGCACAAAGACATTGTCCCCAACTGTCAGCCCATTGACCAGATGACTCTTCTGCTCAATGACGACAATCTCGTTCGGTGTAGTCCTGCTGTAGATATGGCTGTTGACCAGCTGTTCGCAGTAATAGACCCGCCCGAAGTGTACCGGTGTATTCGATTGCAGCAGCGACACCAACGATGATACACCATGCGCATTGAGCGCCATCAACCCCATGATCTCTCCGCTGAATATCTGCAGATTGAAACGCTCGAGCTGCATGATCCCGGACATCTGCAGGCTCACATTGTCGAGCCGTAAAATCTCTGTTTTCATGCTCTGCCCTCATGCTTGGCCGGAAGCGTTACCGTGACATCTGTTCCGAGTCCGGGCGTGCTGCAGATGGTAATGCCATACTGCTCCCCAAACAAAAGACGGATACGGTTGTTCACATTCAGCAGCGCAATACCGGTGCCTCGCCCGCTGTCAATATAATCATAGGCTGTTCGGCACAGCTCTTTCTGAAGCTGGTGAAGTGTTTCCGGCTCCATTCCAACTCCGTTGTCGGAGATCCGCACGATCAGCCGTTTTTCCGTCAGTGTCAGCCGAACCGAGACTACACCGATCCCTATCTTTCGTTCCAGTCCATGAATAATTGCATTCTCCACAAGCGGCTGCATCGTCAGCTTTGGGATCTGACAATTCTGGATTCCCGGCTCCGGATCGTCGATCTCCAGGCGAAGCCGATCTCCGAACCGAAACTGCTGGATCGCAAAATATGTCTCAATATTCTCCAGTTCTTCGGTTACGCTAACAAGATTTTCAACCTTGCTGATGGTATACCGGAAAAACTTTGCCAAGTATTCTGTCATATCCGCCACGACATTGAGTCCACCCGCAACCGCCTCGCTGCGGATTCCCTCCAGCGTATTATAGAGGAAATGCGGATTGATCTGGTTCTGCAGAGCAAGATACTGCGCCTGCCGTTTGCTGACGCTCAGGAGCTTGCCGGTGTCCAACAGCGCCACAGCCTTTTTCAGCGCCATCTCTGTCCCTCTACTGAAATAACATTTCAGGTGGCATATGTCTGCGATGGTATAACCTGCGGCATAGAGCTGCATGACCTGTTCGTTTTTTTGAACGATCCGCAAACAGCGGCGCAGAAAAACCCCACCCAGAACTCCGAGCAGTGTAAACTGTGCCAGCACCGCCAGCCAGATGCCGCGGGCGCCATGACTCAACAGCAAACAGCTGAACGCAAACAGCACCGTCAGAACGAACATCGCCAGTATGATACGCAGCAGATCATCAAGAATGTATTGCTTTTTCTTCTCCTGCATTTCGCCCTCCGCCTTTCATCGTACTGGCCCGCCCGATGTACCATAAAGCTTTTTGAACTCTCCCGGCCGGAGTGCGGCCACGCGCTTGAATACACGGTTGAATGTCCGGATATCCTGATATCCGACCTGATAACACACCTCGGAGATCGACAGATTGGTGCTGCGCAGCAGCTCCTTTGCGCGGTTGATGCGCAGCATGGTCAAATAGTCCTGAAATCCCATTCCTGTTTCCTGCTTGAACTGGGAGCTGAAATAATTCGGACTGAATCCCGCAATGCTCGCGACCTGTTCCAGCGAGATATTATCCATATATTGCTTTTCCATGAATTGCTTCGCCATCAGGAACGGATTGGTCTCATCTCCCGCACGGCGTCGTATCGTTTCGTCGAGCAGCCGCAGCGCCAGTGCATATAGCCGTTGAAATAGTTCTTCAGGTGTCCCGCTCAGGGTGCAAAGCATCTGATATTCATTCTTCTCCTGTTCATAGTTTTCAGCGACACCCCAATTTTCAAGCAGCTTATCACCTGCGAGCGACACCGCTTTATACAGCTCCTGACCCGTGATGCCAGGCGCCTCAAGTACGGTTTTCCGCAGCTCTTCCACCGCAGCGAGTACCGCTTCCTGGCTGAACTGTTCCAATGCAATCCGATATTTCCGCAAAAAACTGCCCGTACAGTCCGGCAGACTTAGTCCTGAGAATGGAAAATGCCGCGTAAGAAGTGATTTCGAACCATAAAGCAGGCGTTCGTGGATCATCGAACGTGCAGACAGGATCTGTTCGCCCAGGTTATACGGATTTTCTGTCTCTGCAGAAAGTGCCATCGAGAAGCTGATATGCGGATAGATATTCGGATTCATCCGCAGCTCCTGCAGGCATTGCGTCATCTGTTCTTTGATCTGCGCCCCCATGCCGGAAACATAGTTGCAGCACCCCCATCCGACGCTATCCTCAAACCATAATTCACACTCCATGCAGAGCCGCCGCAGCGGTTGGAGCACCTGTTCGCGAACCTGAAGCGATACTGCCTGCACCGTTTCATACGTCACGTTTTCCGGATCATAATCCATCTTGACCAGGAACCCGCGAAATCCCCCCTGCTTGAACGCAAACCGGTATTCGCGATTGATCTGATCCATAGTCATCGACAGGCTCTTCTGGTTCTTGACATCCATCAAATAACAGGCCCGGACCTTCAACTGATCGTTAAAGAATGAACGACGCATCCGGTCCGTTGCTGCCTGCTCACGTCGGCGCGCTTCAATTTCATGCCGGATCCGGGTGACGGTTGCCAATAATTCTTCCTTATCGATGGGTTTGAGTAAATAATCACTTACACCGTATTGAATCGCCAATCTGGTATATTCAAAGTTTGTGTAACCGCTGATAATAATAAAGGAGACACTGCGGTAGATTTCCCGCAGCTGTTCAACCAGCTCCAATCCCGTGCATCCGGGCATCCGGATATCCGTAATGACCAAATCCGGCACCGTTTCCCGTGCCAGTTCCCGTGCCTCGATCCCGTTATGGGCCACACCTATAATTTGCATATCCAACGATCCCCAATCGATCAGATTGCAGATCAGTTGGCATACACGAAATTCATCATCCACAATTAGTACCTTAATCATTGTGCTTCTCCATTGTGCTCCTTCAACGTATCCGTGCTTTTTAACTCTTTTGAGTCATTATAACTCAAAAGAGTTAATCTTTTCAAGATACATTCGTTATCATTTTCTTAAAAACAGGAGATGGTGAACGTGGGTATCGGAGATGCCGTCCGCCTCAGGATCATCGGATTATGTGAAGAGCGCAAAATCAGCATCAACAAATTATGCAGTATCAGCGGCGTGACGCAGTCTACTATAAACAACATCGTCAGTGGTCGGAACCGCAGCACCACAATCGTAACGATCAAGAAATTGTGCGATGGTCTTGGAATCTCCATTGTTGACTTTTTCAACCACAGCCTGTTTTTGAGCTTGAGCAGGAAATTTGCTAAAGCTTTAAAACATGCGTAAAACTATCTGCAAGGCAATGTGCGTCCTCTTTCCGAGGCTCACGGCTTCAAATAGCAGCTCAGTGGGCGGCCGAGAAATAGAATTGTTTACGTCCGTTTTTACACCCAATGTTTTGGAAGCCATCGTACCGGCAAACACATTTACCTTTTTAAAACCCGCCAAAATATTGCTCATAAAAATAACAGATGCCGATTGATAGTGGAGCACATGAAATCAAATATATTTATGGAGTAGACGTTAGATGAAGCGCCTAAGTCTAATTGCAGTCGTTGTTCACGATGATTAAGCAAAATGCAACGAATTTACAATCTGCGCATTATTATCTGCGAAACGCCTGCAAGGTACCCGCAATAGTAGCGAGGTCGTCAGCGCTGAATGGCTCGCTGCTGTCAATCTTTTCAGTCGGCTTTGCGCTCATATCTGCACGATCGTCCAGCATGCGCTTCATGAGTCGTTCCAGAATCGATTCCAGTTCTTCCTGCGGCGGCAGAGTTGCCGTACCCTCGACATAGTGCAGGATGGCATTGGTCAGGAACTGTGCCTTCAAGCGTCCTTGAGCGTTCAACTCATCGACGGCTTTCATTTGCCTTGGGTCGGATATACAGAAGCGGATCGTGAATTTTCCGGGGTCTTTTTTAGCGTCCATGATTCCCGCCCATCCGTTCCGCCTGATAGAGCAGTTGATAGCCTCTCCCGTTTGCAGCGATGTCCTCAATGAAAACCGGCTCGCGCACCTTGTCCGACGCTTCGATCTGCTGCCGGAGCAGCACAGCCCCACCGCCAGTGAAGATTACCTTCCCGCTTTTCAATTCCAGCATTCTCTCACGCAGTGAGCTGAGCAGGTCGCTGACAAATTCCCGTGCCTGGTGCCGCACGATCTGCAATACCGCGTCAGGCTGTCCGCTGTCCCTGCCGAGCAGGATCGCATCGATCTCCGTCTCATCCAGCAGCAAGTCCTGTTCGGCCGCGACGCGCGATTTGACCCGGTTATAGAGCAAAATCACGCCGTTTTCCAGCGAATCGCAAACGCTCAGGTCGCCCTCACCATTCCGAAGCAGCAGATAGTCCGCCGTAAAGCCGCCGATGTCAATGATAAGCGCTC
>ENA-ORRN01002392-ORRN01002392.1-human-gut-metagenome-genome-assembly--contig:-NODE-2392-length-11961-cov-3.565933_pt1 | contig 11961 bp, 11 predicted proteins | sample MGYA00242174_ERZ509132 | MGnify/ENA primary metagenome ERZ509132 (study PRJEB26280, sample SAMEA2338671) | human gut metagenome | biome: human gut; feature: human-associated habitat; material: faeces...
AAAAGCCATAGAGAAAAAAGCCGAAGCTCAGAAAAAAATGGGCGAAGCGTCCGTTCTCGAAATGTACCTTTCCGCGCTTCCCGAAGTCGTCAAAAACGCTGCGGAACCCCTCAGCCGCACCGACAAAATCGTTATGTACGGCGACGGAAACGCAACCAAAGTCGTTAAAGACGTTATGCAGAGCGCAAGCCAGATTATGGAAGGCGTTAAGGAATCTACGGGTATCGACGTAAACGCGCTCATCTCGGGCGTTATAGGCGGAAAGGTTGCCGCAAAAGCAGCCGAAAAGCAAAACGAAAACGTTGCGGCAACTTCCGTCAACGAAGAATAAAATCTATCGATTTTAAAAGTTTTTATGCGGTAAAACAGCCGTATAAGTCGATTAACGGCACATTTTTCAAATCATTCTTGCAAACTACATAAAAAATCCGATATTCCGATGACTTGTCGGAATATCGGGTTTTTTGTTTGCTTTAACGCTCCGGGCTTTTACCTCCTGAAATTCCCGTCACGGCACACGCCGACCGAAAACAAAAACGCCACGGCTTTTGAAGATCAGACTATCAATCTATTTCTCTTTGAGAACCTACGGGATTTACGATACTGTAACCAACGTTGACGAGGTGGTCGGCAACGCGTTCAAGCCCCGATATCGCCGAAGAATAATAAGGGCTTACCTCAACCCTGCACTTGCCCTCGGCAAGACGGGCGAAATGCTTAACCGTGAGATCTTTTTTAAGATTATCGACGTCGTTTTCAAGCGCGGTAAGCTCGGGCAATCTGTTTTTGTTAATGTTTTCGAACGCGTCTTTGGATATATCGAACATCTCGATGATTTTGTCGAACATCTGCTTTATCTCTTTCTGAGCTGTCTCGGAAAAAAGAATTTTGTTGCCGCACATTTCTTTTGCTATTCCGTAAAAGTTTTCGGCATGGTCGCCTATCCTTTCGACGTCGTTTAAAACGTGGAAGCTCGAACCTATTATTTTTTCGTCACTCTGCTCTACGTTTGCGGACAATTTGATTAAAAATCTCGTCAGCTCGCAATTCGTAAAGTCTATAATATCCTCGTTTTTATGTATCGCCTTTCCGTTTTCCACGGAACAGTTTTCCATGGCGTCGAACGCCATGCGAATGTTATCCTGTGCAAGGCTTATCATGTAGTCTATTTCTTTTTTGACCTGCATCAACGCAACGGTCGGCATCGACAAAAGACGATCGTCGACAAATTTAAGCGTAAGCGTTTCTTTTTCGTCCTTATCTTTGATGACAAGGTGCGAATAGCGGACAAGCTGTTTGACGAACGGCAACAAAAGGCAGGTCGTCGTTACGTTGAAGATAACGTGGAACGCCGAAATGCGCATCTGAAGAGACATCTGGTCTCTGCCCGGGAACATCGCCGTAAGGGCGTTTACGACGTAATCTTTAAACACCCATATTATTATCGTGAATAAAGCCGTTCCTATAACGTTGAAGGTAAAATGTATGAGCGCGACTCGTTTGGAATTTGCATTCGCGCCGACGGAAGCAAGCAAAGCCGTTACGCACGTTCCGATGTTTGCGCCGAGGACGATAAACAAAGCGTATTCGAGCGGCATAACTTTTGCGCCGACCATCGTTATCACGACGCCCGTCGCCGCGGACGAACTCTGAATCAAAGCCGTGAACACCGCGCCGACAAAAATAAGAAGCAACGGGAAATCGATAACGCGGAAAATATTAGTGAAAAGCGTTTCGACGAGCGGACTTCCGAACGCCTGCTCGCTGCTCATGACGTTAAGACCGACGAAGATAAGACCTAAACCGCAACAAAGGTTACCCGCGATTTTCACCTTTTCCTGCTTGAAAAAGCTCATCATAACCCCCGCAAACGCGAAAAGATACATTATCATGTTGAAGTAATCGTTTTTGAGCGCGACGAGAAGCCCCGTTACGGTTGTACCGATATTCGCGCCCATTATTATAGGCGTTGCCTGCATGAGCGTCATAACGCCCGCGTTTACGAGACCGATAACCATAACCGACGTTGCCGACGAGCTTTGAATGATAGCCGTAACGCCTACGCCTACCCCGACGCCCGAAAAGCGGTTGTTGCTAATTTTGCCGAGAAGCCGCTTCATTTCGCTGCCCGCGCTTTTTTCAAGCGCGTCGCTTAAAAAGTTCATTCCGACAATGAAAACGCCAACGCCCGCAAGAAGCCATACAAGGCTTTGTATCAACGGCATTACGTCCTGAGATGTCAACATAAGTTTTCTCCTGTGTGTTTCGTTTTTACGCTGTTTTTTTATATTTACGCTGTTTTTTAATATAAGAGAAAAAGTTTGCTTGCAAGGACTTTTTCTCGCCATATTTCAACGAACGGCTGTCAATGCGAATGCAATACAAAAATTGATTTTTTTAAGCCGTGTAAAGTTATTATAACATTTTCAGACGATTTTTTCAATCGTATACGGAAAAAAATCCGCTCCGTGAGAAAATCTCCTTTCGCTTAATTTACGGACGGAATTTTTAATTCTCTTTTTCGTCCCGCTTTTGCTTTTTTCGACAAATTTTACGGCTAAATATGACACGCATATGTCATAATTTTTTCTTTAAAATATATGCGAACATATGTTCGGATTTGCCGTTCGCAAACCTGCGGAAAATCCGATAGCTCAATAAAGCGTAAAAAAATTTTTTCGGACAAAAACGTTCACAGGGGTCTTGAAAAAATGAAAAATACGGATATAATCGGAGCAAAAAAGGAGGGATAGCGTATGTTTATCGAACAAAAGGCGTTGCTCAGGAGCCTTGAAGAAATGAGCGGAATAATTGAGAGCATGGACAGAAGATTCATGCTTAAAGCATTGGGGAGTTTTTCGTGCAGATTACCCGCGGAAGTGCAAGCCGAAAGACTTATCGAGCTTACCGAACGAAAAAAGAAGCTTTTGATTTTAAGGCTTGACGTTTTCGAAGCTCTTAACGCGATAAAACCCGAATACAGACGCATTCTCGCCGAAAAATACGGCTTCGACGAAGAAAAGAAAGGGGTTACAGACGAGAAAAACAGAAATTACTACAGAAAACTCGCGCTTTCCGTCGGAAAATTTGCCAAAGCTCTCGACGAAACGGGCGTTACGACGGAAAAAATTCGGGAACTCGCAAAAAGTTTTTATTTTTTAAGCGAAGCGATTTCCATAGAAAAAGCGCATCTTATCGGCGCGGCTAATTTCGGAGTGATGAAAAACACTTTCGGTTACGACTTCAAAAACGAAAAACAAAAGGAAAAAAGCGCGGAAAGTCAACGCGAAACGACGGCAAAAGAAAACGCATGAACGCCCCTTGCAAATTCCGATTTGTTTTGCCGCGGAAGTTAATGGTCGCCCTCTTAGCCACGAGTTCAAACGCAATCACTCGTGGCTAATAATCGTCGTCGCCGAACTCGTTGGAAGTTATCGCCTCGTCCTTCGCGGCGCGTTTTCCCGAGGGGCGGAACAACAGATATACTATAGAAATAGCGACAGCCGAAACGGCTATGATGATAACTATCTGAACGCTGTTTCCGCTTGCCGACGAAATTTCGGAATTTGTTTCCGTAACAGACTCTTCGTCCTCAGAAGAATCGATTTCTCTCTCCACGTTCAATGTCGGTATTGAAAAGGGAAAAACCGAGTTAATCGACATATAGCCTAAGTATTTATCACCGAATGTCGTATTTACGAGACAGTAAATATACTTCTCGCCATTATGCCGCGTAAGCGTTCCGTAATAGTCGGCGGTGCTGTTTTGGGTGATCGTTTCGGTTATCGTGAAGTCGCTGTCTTTATACAGAAGGCAGGTCTGATTGACGGTCAACGTAACGGCGGGATAAGGGGTTTGCGGAATTTCTTCCGCAAAGTTGAGATCCTCGGTTTTTATATAACCTTTTGCGGACGGTCTGGACGGATTGTCTCCGCGATACTCCACTTTCGCGCTCGTACCGCTCACCGATAGGACCTTTACGTAATAGGAATAGGGTAAAGTAAACCAAGGCACGGAAAGAGACGAGTCCATATACATCATAACGTCTTCCGAGAGTATGCGCGAATATTTTTCGTTCGCCGCCCGCGCGCTTGTCGCCGCTCCGCCCGAAAATTTCGCCGCGAAAAGGGATAGAACGGATATAATTAAAATCATAAAAGATGACAGAATTCTTTTCATTGCAGATATATTTTAACATCTGTCGCGAAAGAAAAATAAGCCGAAAAACAGGAATAAAAGGAGGTTTTGTCGAAAATGACGGAAAAGGAAATAATAGGAAAAATCACGGAAATCGAAAAAGAACAGGCGCGGAGAAAAAATCTCCCGCTTTTTAAATATAACACGGGCGAAAAGATTCATAAAAAGCAAGTCGCGTTTCATAAATGCGCAAAGCGGAACAGGTGGGTTTTCGGCGGAAACCGAAGCGGAAAAACCGAATGCGGCGCGGTTGAAGCCATTTTCATGGCGAGAGGAATTCACCCCTACCGAAAAAACCGCAAAGACGTATTCGGCTGGGTGGTTTCGCTCTCCCGCGAAGTTCAGCGCGACGTTGCGCAAAGCAAAATAATGAAATACCTGCCCAAAGAATGGATAACCGAAATCACGATGAGTTCGGGGCGGAAAGACAATCCCGAAAGCGGAATAATCGATCAGATAAAAATAAAAAACGTTTTCGGCGGAATTTCTACGATAGGCTTTAAAAGTTGCGACCAGGGCAGGGAGAAATTTCAGGGAAGTTCTCTCGATTTCGTTTGGTTCGACGAAGAGCCGCCCGAAGATATTTACCGCGAATGCAAAATGCGCGTACTCGACAAATGCGGCGATATCTTCGGAACGATGACTCCCCTTAAAGGTCTCACCTTTATTTACGACGAAATTTACCTGAACGCGGGCAACTCGTCCGAGGTGTGGTACGAGTTTGTCGAATGGGCGGACAACCCCTATCTCTCCCCTTCCGAAATAAAAGAACTCACCTCGTCCATGACGGCGGACGAACTTAATTCACGCCGTTTCGGCAAGTTTTCCGCCGCTTCCGGGCTTGTTTACAACGAATTCGACGAAAACGTTCACGTCATCGACCCTTTCGACGTACCTTTTGACTGGCAATGCAATATTTCGATCGACCCCGGGCTTAACAATCCCCTATCGGCGCATTGGTATTGCGTGGATTACGACGATAACGTTTACATCGTTGCCGAACATTTCGAGGCGGGAAAAGACGTTGAATATCACAGCCGAAAAATCAAGGAAAAATGCGAGCAGATCAGTTGGCGGAAAGACGGCGACGGAAGGATACGCGCGCTTATCGATTCCGCGGCTAATCAAAAAACTCTGGCGTCTTTAAAAAGCGTAACGGAGCTTTTTTACGAACACGGGATTCTCGCAAACCCCAACGTCAACAAGGATATGTTTTCGGGCATAGCGCGCGTTAAGGAATATTTCAAAAACAATCGTATTTTTATTTTCAGAACGTGCGTAAACCTCATACGCGAACTGAAATGTTATCGCTGGGGCGACGGCGACATGCCTAAAAAAACAGACGACCATTGTCTTGACGAAATGAGATATTTCATCATGTCCCGCCCGCAGATAAAGCCCGAACCCCCGCAGCTCACCGCCATTCAGAAAGACAAAGCACGCCTTGCAAGGCAACTTTCCAAAAAACGCCGCCGCGCCCGTTGAATTCCAAATCCGCAAAAACACATAAAACACTCGTCGATAACCTTAAATTATACGCGTTAATCGACTTATAGGCTCACTTATCACAGACGAGCGAATACTCGCCGCAACCCGTTCATCCGTTTCGACAATTAACGGACAAGTTCAAAAATCCCCTGCAAAACCGCAGGGGATTAACTTATACACGTATAAAATTTTAAGTTTACCCGTTAAAAATCCAGCCTTATGAAATGCTCTTTTTTTTCGCCCGCTCTCAGAATCGGTTTTTCAAAACCGCTCATATTGACGGCATTCGGCACGAATTGCGGCTCTAAAGCGACTCCGCCGCGATTCGTCGGGTCGGGTTCTTCTCTCTTTTCATCGCCGCCCGCGCCCGAATACAATTGAACGGCGGGCATATCGGTGTAAATTTCCGCTTTTATTCCCGACTTGTCGCCGATAATCGTTGCGGTATGATTGCCGTTTAAAATAAAACAATGGTCGAAAATTCCCATATCCGTTTTGTCGCGGTTTACGCTCTTCATCGTTCTGAAATCGAAAGGCGTTTTGTCAACGGGCAGAACATCCCCTGTCGGAATCAAGCTTTTATCGACAGGCACATAGCCGTCGGCATAAATTGCAAGTTTGTTCGAATTCGCCCCGCCGACCTGCCCGTTCATATTGAAATAAAAATGATGCGTAGGCGCAAAAAGCGTATCCTTATCCGACACGGCGGTATATTCTATGTTTAACGTTCTGCCGACAAGAGTAAATTTTACGGTAAACAGCAGATTCCCGGGGTACCCTTCCTCTCCGTCCGAAGAAAGATAGGTCATTTTAACGCCGTTTTCAATCTCTTCCGCCTTGAAAAATTTATGATTAAACCCCTCGATGCCGCCGTGAAGTTGATTTTCCCCTTCGTTTGCCGAAAGGTGAAAGGTCTTGCCGTTTAAGGTAAATTCCGCGTTCGCGATTCGGTTTGAAACCCTGCCTATCGCCCCGCAAACATACCCCGGACGGGTTTTGTAATCTTCCGCGCGGGAAAAACTCTGCACAATCTCTGTTCCGTCGACAAGTATACTCTGTACCGCCGCCCCGTAATCTATCACGGCAACGTCAACTCCGTCGCCCGCCAACAAATATCTGAAAACTTCCTTTTCGTCCACCATTCCGAATAATTCTTTTTTCATATCGCTGTTTCTCCTTTCGATTTTTATCCCGAAGATTCTTATTGTATCGGACTTATTATAACATTTTTCTCCGACTTTTTCAACGATTTATCTGCATTATAAAAAAACTGCATTCCCGTCTCTCGCTTTCCCCCCTTGGGGAAAGTGTCGGCACAGCCGACGATAGAGGTTTGAATTGCACCCCAAAAGTCGGACATAAAAGAAAAACTTTTGGAGGTGCATTTCAGACAAGTCCCGACTTCTTTATTTTTGCATATTCCCTTAACCGATAAGATCGGAATGTAAAATATAATTTGCCGTAGAATTATTCGTCGCTATCGGAATATCGTAAAGCGCGGCGATTCTGAGTAGTGCCTTAACGTCGGGGTCGTGCGGCTGAGCCTGTAAAGGATCCCAGAAAAAGATAACGACGTCGATTTCCCTTTCGGCAACTTTCGCGCCGATTTCGAGATCTCCGCCGAGCGGACCCGATAAATAACCTTGCACCGCAAGCCCCGTCTCTTTCGCTATAAGCTTCGCGGTGGTTCCCGTTCCGCACAGATTAAAACGGGAAAGTATCGCCTTATTTTCTTGCGCCCAACGGATAATGTCGGGTTTTTTGTTATCATGCGCGATAAGCGCAATCGTTTTCGTCTTCATGGTTTCTTTAGCGATTTTTTCAGTCATTTCATTTTCCTTTGAGTTTATTTTTTAATTTATTTACATATGTCGTAAACTTCGTTTCCGATTTGTTTTTTCATTATTCTTATTCCGCCGACTCACCGTCAGAAGTTTTTTCGTTTCGGCAACGGCAATTCGTCTTAATTTACAAAAAGTATGTCTATAAGTCGATTAAACGGCAATTTTTTAGACAATCAGAAGATTGCCTTTTCTATTATTCCGCCGCCGAGGCACTTCTCGTCGTCGTAAAATACGCAGAACTGTCCTTCGGTTATGGCGCGCTGTTTTTCGTCGAAATCCACGGTTATCCCGCCGCCGCCTATATGCACGGTAACGCCCTGTTCTTCCTGACGATAACGGAATTTCGCTTTACACTTAAAATCCCTTCCGCGAGGCTCGGCAGGTATCCAATTGCATTCTTTCATATATAAACCTTTGGAATAAAGCCTGTCTTCCGCGCCGTGAGCAACGTATAAAATATTGTTTTTTATATCCTTTTCCACAACGAACCAACGCCCCGCGTCGCCCGCCTGTCCGCCGATATCGAGTCCGCGCCTCTGACCTATCGTGTAATACATAAGCCCGTAATGCTCGCCGAGCGTTCTGCCGTCGTAAGTTTTTATTTCGCCTTTTTTTGCGGGAATGTAGTTCATCAGAAACTGTCTGAATTTGCGTTCGCCGATGAAACATATTCCCGTGCTATCCTTCTTTTCGGCGGTGGCAAGCCCGTTTTCCTCGGCGATCCTTCTCACCTCGGGTTTAGGGATATCCGCAAGCGGAAAAAGCACGTTCGAAAGCTGGCTTTGCGAAAGCTGGTTCAAAAAGTAGGTCTGATCCTTGTTCTGATCTTTGGCTTTTAAAAGATAATGAACGTCACCGTCGTGGCGAATTCCGCAGTAATGCCCCGTGGCTATGTAATCCGCGCCGAGCTGCATGGCGTATTCCTTAAACGGTCCGAATTTTATTTCGCGGTTACATAAAACGTCGGGGTTAGGGGTTCTGCCGCGTTTATATTCCTCGAGGAAATAAGAAAAAACCCTGTCCATGTATTCTTTTGCGAAGTTTACCCCGTAATACGGAATATCGAGCTTCGAGCATACTCTGCGCACGTCGGCGTAATCGTCGTCCGCGGTGCAACACCCGTCAACGTCGTCGTCCTCCCAGTTTTTCATGAAAAGCCCGATGACGTTATAACCCTGTTCTTTCAATAAAAGCGCGGCAACGGAGCTGTCCACTCCTCCGCTCATTCCGATAACTACGGTTTCTTTTGCCATAATTTAAACTCCCGAAGCATAACCCGATAAAAAAACGGGCGTAAATACGCGTATATTGTATAATAACAGAAAAATAAAGTCAATTATTTTTAAAACAAGGGGGCATACCGCTTGCCAAAACTTTTAAAAAAATATATAATCTTAAGTGTCGCGAAGATTTATTACGATACAACGAAAATATTTTTGCGACGCGGAGAATTATTTTTTGAAAATTTCAGTCCGCAATTTTGCCGAAAACCTTTTTAATCAGGGCTTCGCCATAAAAGGCAACTTATAAAAGGCATGCAAAACCGCGCCCGAAATTTTCTTTATGTGCCTGTAGCGCAATTGGATAGAGTTTCAGATTCCGATTCTGACGGTTGCAGGTTCGAATCCTGTCAGGCACACCATATATAAAAATGCTGCAACCTTGCAGCATTTTTGTATATTAAGTCAATTACAGGATTCGAACGGGCGGGTCGACAAAATAGTTGTTGATGAGGATTTTTCTCAATAACTTACAACTAAAAAATCAAAGGGGAAAAATATGAAATACTTTAAATATCCGCTTTATGATAACATTTTAAGGCGAGAGTACAAGTTAAGGTTTAAAAATCTTGACAAAAAAGCTCAACGTAATGCTCGGATAAATGATGCTGTATCGCTTGCTTTTGTCGTTCTTTTTTTTGCTCTTTTAGCCTCTTTTATTTTGCTTACAAAATATTTAACCCATATAATAGAAAATAAAGTATTGGGAACTCTTGTGCTTGTAGGAATGGTTGTAGTTATAGTGATTGTTCCTATCCCGATATCGATTTTCCTTTACAGCTTAGTCGCTAAACACCTTCCGCCTTCACGGATTGGCGATTTGACGTTACTTAGTATCCAGGAAACCACGATTCCGCTGAAAAAGTACTATAAAATAAGCGATCCCAAAACAGTAACAAAATGCTATAAATGTTCAAAAGCATGTTTTGATAATAAAGATATAATAATTTTTCTCCATAACGGAAAAATCCGAATTACTATAGATTTCGATCATTCGATTAAAGATGTCGGGTGCTACGAGTTCAGTTTTGAAGAAGCGTCGTTCTATAATAAAGAAGATAACGGACTTATTAAAACATTTCTGAAAGTCGGCGACACCGAATTTATCCTCGGCAAACGGGCAAAAACTTTCTTAACTCGCCACAAACCTTAAAACATTCAAAACGGCTATAAATCAATGTATTTACATCGATTTATAGCCGTTAATCAACTTATAGACCAACTTTTACAACATAATCCACAGCCGCAATACAAAACCTGAAATTATTTCTTATGTTTTTCCCGGTACGATTCTTTTAATCTGTCTATCGCCATTTCCACGCTCATCGTGTGGTATGGAAAATAAGTTACTCTCATTGTTTTTGCAGGGGCTTGCTTGTAAATTTCCTTACTGTTTTCGCCTGTGTAATAATGCCATGTGCGATAAACGTACCCCGCCCAATACATCGTTTCGCGGTCGTATATCTCGCCGCCCGATTTCAGCTTATCTTTGAGTTCGTCATAAATTCGCTCCATGATGTACTCTTTGCCCGCCCACTGCATATGGTTAAACTCCGAATCGAGGTCTTTGGCGATATCCGACAGCATGAAAGCCTTTATAAACGCTTCACTGTCCAACCCCTTTTCGATAGACATCTCAAAAAGCTGCCCTTGCATGTCCGAAAGTGCCGATTGCAAACTATCGCTCATATTATTCACCTCTCATGATTTCGTCAAAGAATTTTCCTTCTCTACGATATTTCAGTAGTATTTCTTCCGTAAGGTCGATTCCTTGTTGCCTTCTCACAATGCTTTTATCGCGAAGTATTGCCAGTTCCAACGGCGTCAATTCCTTTTTATCTACAATTTCGAGCCTGTCGCACGCTTTTTCCGTTTTGCAAACATACTGCCGACCGAGGTCTAACGCCGAAAGACTGTGAATAAGCGCGGCATCGGTTATTTCTTTTTCGAAAAAGATTTTCATCACTCGATACATACGGTCGTTCGCGATATAGCCGTATATCACGTCATATCCCTCTGCCATTTTTTCGAATTTCCTGTAAATCTCACTCCCCCTCACCTCATCCATATAGCCGCGGTAATAAGCAATCAACATTGCCCATTCGAGATTCATTTCGACATTCAGAACTTTAAGCCCCGTCAAATCGAATTTCATCGTGTAAAAAACAGGCTTTTCCTCGTCGCAGATTAAAGTTAAAGGCTGCGTGGGGTCAGTGCCGAGATAGAATCCTTTGCCGAAATCGCAAAATTCCCTGCTTATCGGCGAAATCCTTCCCGAAATGCCTTTCTTTGAACCGTGGTAGACAATAAATTTGTCGTCGTCCGCTTTTCGATTTACCTGCTTTGCGATATAATCAAATAAATCTATATTGTTCTTCTTGCAAAATTCAAACAACTGCGTTTGCGCCATTTTGTTTGGTTGCGTTTTACCGTTTTCCCATCGATTGATAGATAACGCCGTTGTTCCGAGAGCTTTTGCAAATTGCTCTTGATTCATTCCCGCGCTTTGCCTTATCGTTTTTATTAGTTTATCCATAAATTTGCCTATCATATGTTTTTTGCTATATTATATCAAATGATAGTTTATTTGTCAATATTTTTTGTACTTTTTGATTAAAAATCTACTCGGATATTCTTTAATTGTGCCAAAAAACCGCCAATAATTATGCCCTATGAAACGGAATTTTCGGTAACGGATGAAAAACTCACGGCGGAAATAGTTTTAACTCGCCAAAATACATTCGGCACGACGATAAACGGCGGCGCGCGCCAAGGCTTGATTAAACAAGGCTTACCCGAACGCTTACGTTTATATCGCAGAAAATAAAATTATAAGAATTTATCGATGAAAAAACTCGCATGCATTCTCGCGGCTTTAACGCTTTTAAACGCCGCTTTGATTTCCTGCGCGGCAGGCGGAACGACCGACAGCGGCGATGCGGCGCGAACATCGATTTCCTCTCCGCGGACGGTAAAAAAGAACTGCTCCGCCTCGGCGTAAAACAGGAAATCGATTTAAGAGACGCCTATCAATGCGGCGGACCTTACGTAAGCGGAATAAATTACACAGCCGTTTCCATTCCGTCGGGTACGGAAGGAACGAGATTCGAAGGCTTCGCCGACGAAAATAAAATTATTTTCGGACTGATCGC
>ENA-ORRN01002396-ORRN01002396.1-human-gut-metagenome-genome-assembly--contig:-NODE-2396-length-11938-cov-6.793486_pt1 | contig 11938 bp, 18 predicted proteins | sample MGYA00242174_ERZ509132 | MGnify/ENA primary metagenome ERZ509132 (study PRJEB26280, sample SAMEA2338671) | human gut metagenome | biome: human gut; feature: human-associated habitat; material: faeces...
TAAGTTGTAAATTTCGCGCGGTAACTTACTGGTAGTCATAAACCGGAGCAACCTGATAATCAATCACCAGGCAGGGGGTACCGTTTGCATCCAGCTGCGATGAGAATGCAAGGTCAATGTAACCCTTATCGATGTTCCATCCGAGCATATCGCCCATCTTAGTTCCATCCAAACCGAGTTCGTAGTAGAAATCGTTCAGCGTGACATACATTTCGTCACGCATCTGACGATTCAGTTCATTCATGACCCGGGTGATTTTGTCTCTGTCAGACTTGAAATATCGTCCGGACAAGACATCATAGCAGATCGTGTTGCCGCCGCTTTCAGTGAGAATCACTTCTCGAACAGGGTTCTTAACCATCTTGTCTTTCGACACAGAGTCTCGAATGGACTGTTCCTTTTTCTCACCAATTGTCTCAACGACTTTTTCCTGATACTCCTTCAAAGTAGACTCTGAAAGGGTATACGCCGTTGCCAGAGCAGCATTCCGACGAAGATTAGTCGAGCTTGCTCCAATCAGGCAGAAGACAGAGATAGAGCCTACAACAGCTGCCGGAATATAACAAGGCCAAGCTGTCTTGATGATGTCTTTCGGCTCAAGTCTATCCGTATCCAGCTCATCTTTTTTCTCTTCAAGCAGAATCAGGGCTTTTGGTGTTGCTTTTACCGCCATAACAGTGGTGGTAATCATGCCGGCAATTCCAATACCGGTGAGAATTTCAGGACTATGTTTTTTCATTGCCGTCCGTACACTCTTGGCAATGCTTGCTAAACTTTGTTTAGGCATGATTTTTTCCTTTCATCTGAAAATATTGCACAATGCGAGGCACATCAATCACATAATCAGGACCAATTCGCACTACACTCATGTTCAAGACTGCATCTTTAGTCCATCCATAATTTCTCAACTCGTATGAGTCTTTGTCCTCTAAACCGCAAAGTTCATAATAGTCATTTACGCTGACCGCCCCATATTGAGTGGAAAGTTCGAGCATTTGGCTATAAACCTTCTCCGCATCAACACGAGTGGCAAAAACCGCAATATCATAGATACGGCGTACAGGTGGTCTGCGCTCTGTCGTCGAATTAACTGCCAGTCCGTATTTCTGTTCGAGCAGATACGCTTGGCATAGAATGTCGAGTTCCTCTTCTGTTGCTCCTTTTGCTGCCGCCTGTACAATGTAAGATCTCATAACCTTAGAACTCTGCTTCTGTTGACGGTAGTTTTGGTATGAAACTTTCATGTTTCTTTTCTCCTTTCGGTTAAACAAATAGTAGACTTAATTCTTCAGCTGTTTCGACCGCATTCTGAAATATAAAGCTACGCTGCTCATCCTCGCCGTAACAAGCATACATAGCCATCTCGAACATGAAGTTTTCGATGATGGTGATTGGATCGTCGAAAGGCTTGTCCATGATTCGATCACAGATTTCATATGCAGCCCATTGCTGATATGACCTTTTTCTGAATTCATACTTTGGCCATGTGAACGATGGACTGAACAGATGGTCATCAACATATCGTTGAATAATTGAAACAGCCGTGCTTGTATCACACATATCGTTCGAATAAAGAAGAAGAGCCCTTGTTAGGACTCCTCATCTTCTTCATCGCTAAGTGCGGCAAGCTTCTCATTGATGCGTTCATCAATTTTTTCTTCCATCTTCTTCTCGTTCACCCAGTCAGTGAGGAGCGTAGCCCCCATACCTACTGCGGTAGCGACAAGACCCAGGATTTTAACCAATTTTGCATTATTCATAAAGCGAAACCTCCTTTTCGTTTTCATAAAGTAAAATGTATTTTTTGCGAACTTACAGATCTTCCATCCACTCGGCTGTCGGCTCAAAAACCATGTCAATGACATAGATCTCCATGCCGTCATCCAAAGTGAGTCGGTGATGATTAAAGTCGATCCAATAAATATCACCATTACAGCTTGACCATCCAACAGCGTCTCCGAGTTCCGTCTTTTCAAGTCCAAGAAACTCATAAAAGTCATTAAGTGGGATGACCCCTGCGAACATGAAATTGCGGTTTAGATGGTACTCAGCCTGAATGACCTTCTCGATAGTTGACTCAAAATATCTTTGCGAAAAACTATCGTAAAAAGTGCGGGAGACTTCTGGTTCCATGCCTTCACCAAAATCGAGGGAAGAATCGTACCAACCTCCATTCGCAGAGATGTTGATGTCCTTGCACTTTTCTTTGGCGATAGAATCTACGATGGCATTATGAGCTTCCTCGCCATAGAGTTCTTTCAGCTTGTCCTTATACTCCTTATAAGAACTTTGGACGAGAGCATACGCACTTGTTAGTGCTGCCTGTTGGCGTCGGTTTAGTGCATTGGCACCCATAATGCAAGCGATAGTAGAAGCTCCAAATGCCACTGCCGGAATATAACATTTCCATGCAGCGATGAACGCCTCTTTCTTGGTGTACGCATATGGATCGCCATCATGCTTTTTGCGGCTGTCTGCATAAACTAACGCTACTGCTCGTGGGGTCGCTTTGGCTGCGGCGATTGCAGTAACCACAACGCCAGCTGATGCTACAAAAGACAAAGCAACAGGCGAGTATTTCCTGATGCAAAGCCCTGACTTATGCAGCAACTTTTGAATTGCTTGATTTTTACTCATGTCTTTTCTCCTTTCATGTTTTGTTATTGCATAGCCCTTAGAAGGTCTAAAATGTTCGCTGCCATTTCACTGGCAGATCGGAACATAAGACTTGTGTTTGGATTCACCCTCGCATACTTAGCTGTCTTCATCATGAATTCGTGCGTGAGCTTACAGAATTCATCAATAGACCCTTCTTTTCGAGGGTAAATCTGTTCGGCGATAAAATCTCTGAGCTCGTCGACAGCCCATTGTGAGTAACTCGCTTTTTTATAATCTTCAGTCCATTTACCAAACAAAGGCGGAAGCCAAGCGTCCATGCGGTACATGTCATACAAGATTAAATCAAGCTGATCGATGCTCATGTCTTTTCTCCTTTCATGCGAAAATAAAAAGCAAGAGAGACTGTATCGGATTCGAACCGACGACCTCCACGGAAGTGTGGCGCTCTACCAACTGAGCTAACCCGTCTCTCATAATAAGACTTGTAAATTTCGCGCGGCAAAAGAAAAGAGCCGTTGTTAGCAGCTCCTTTCAGATTTTACAAACCAATACTTTTCAGGATTTTAGTAAGTTCATCTTTCTCAAGATCAGCATCTATATCCAGATGAACATGTGTCTTTCCGTCAACGACTGTGGCTTTTACCTCATTCAAATTCAGTTTTACATCATAACCAAATTTCTTTCGGATTGCCAAACTCGCCAATTTCGAGATAATGCTCGTAGTGAATTTAGAACCAATTTTCATTTCGTCCATGCTCCTTTTACTCCTTTCGAATAGCATCGTTTTCCATAATAGGAGTTGTAATTTTGGCGAAAAGAAAAGAGCCGTTGTTAGCGGCTCAATCCTCAATAAATCCAGTTTTCTTTTGCAAAGAACAACAGTATTGCGATAAACGCAAAGAATACTAATGCTGTTGCATCTTTGTCGATAAGTACCGGTAAGTACCCACAAATAAGTAATACTACAGCATATAGCTTGTTCTTTAGTGTTTTCATAATCCATGTCTCCCTTCAAAATTCAATGGTTTTTCATAAAGGGAGATGCGTTTTTTGCGCTTAGATATCCCGTCTATCGAATACGGTTTCCCATCGTTCTTTCTGAATAGGCTTCATTTTTAATGCCCACATAATTTGGCGAACCGTTACAGTAGGGTATAGTCCGTCCGTACAAGCCCCAGCCCTCATTTCAAAGTATTCTCGAAAACCGGGATGCAAATATAAAGCGTCAGTAATCCAAGGGTCAACTTCGCTCCACCATGTGCTTTTCGTCTCGGAGTCAAATCGTTGCTGAATTACTGCTAAACCTCTTTCTTCAATTCTGTAGAGAGTGCAGCTATTGTAAACCGGATGCTCACAAATATAACGCTCACCATACAAGGTCAAGTAAATTTTCGGTTTGTCAAAATGGTATCGCATATCCATCACCTATAAAAAGAAAAGAGAAAGAGCCCTCGTCAGGACTCCTTCCCCTTTGCTAATAGTCTTAATTAGTCGTCGCAGATCTGATCTCTGGTCGGATATAGAGCATCATATTCTTCATCGTTCTCCATACCGTAATGCTCTAAATCGACGGAGTGACCGCAAGCAGGGCATACTAAAGTATCTTCCCACTCATCTTCAAATTCCATAAGTCCTCCGCATTCACTGCAAATATACCGTCCAGTAAGTAAACCGTCTCTCTGCGCGTCGTTAAAAAGCTCATTGCAAATTACCTCCTTGATATTGTGTGGCACTATTAAGTATAGCGACCATCAGTATTTTATCAAGAGATAAAAAGCACTTTTACATCTCTCACAATAGCCCATGTAATTTTCGAGCAGGAGAAAAACGAAGAGAACGTGTTATATACACGAACTCTCCGCTTTTGGAACCGGTTTATTTCTTAGTCGGTCTGAATCGACTGAATAAACCTCTGAATGTCTGGGAGGTGAAAGTTCCGTCCTGTTCGAACTTGAGACCTCGTCTCATCCAAACGCCGTAGAACATCAACGGCAGCACCAGCTCAGCGGCAGCCATACCAAATCTGAAGTATCGATCTTTGACAGACTCTGCCATTTGAGCCGTCTTGGACTCTTGATCGATTTCACGATTCTCGATCTTGTCCAGACGCTCATAGGTATTCTTATCCTCTTCGAGCTTCAGTTTGTACAGCTTCGTCAAGCTATCCACTGCTGTGGTATGCTCCTGACTTCCGGATTCGAGAGATCCCAAGCGTTTAATTTCGGCTTTGATCTCCTCTTCCAACAAACTTCTGTTTTCTTCACCCATATTCGTTTCTCCTTTCGTTTTAATAGGGTTCCATAAAAGGAAGTGTTATTTGTGCGGAATAAAGTCTTCACGCTTCACTTCCAATAGGACAGTTCGTTGAGTTACAATTTCATTAACGCTCTTTTTCAGTTCAAGAAAAAGATAGGGCCCGTCCGGATCAGACTTGTCAATACGCAGAAAACCGACAGGATGCTTTCGGCGAATGATAGATGAGACGGCAAACCCAATCAAGATTCCGACAACTACATAAATGACTTCCATAATGGTCTCCTTTCGAATTGTTTTTCAAAATTTCAACCCGGGGATTTTTCCAGATACTAATTTAACACATATACCTGTCACCTCCATCCGGGTTTTAATCTAAGTTAGAAAAAAGAAAGAGCCAATGCTATAGTGCATCAGCTCTCACTTCTCCATAAAGGACACTGTTATTCTTGCGAACCCTCGTAGACGATCTTCTTCCGTAAGTCAGACCAGGTTATATATCGGTCTTTACGGCATACGGGGCAATAGAACTTGCTTACTTTACCTCCGATGTCTGTCAGCTCACTGCTGTCGGCTTCAAGCCTACTCTGGCAATTCGGGCAGTTGAAGCGATAGACTTTTTTCACTGCAATATCTACAATCTTCATTACTGTCTCTCCTTACTAAGTAGCCAGAAAAACCGTCTGTACAAGTCGTAATAAACATCCTTGCAACATGGGATGCCGGTTCTGGCTTTCAAATGGTCGTATGAAATACCCTCCGTTATAGCTTCCAAAATATAACATGAAAGCTCTTCGTCCGTTTCTTTTGCAACCTGTTCCACCATCTTCATGCGATCGGCATAGTACAGCCTCTCATCAATGTGCTTGGTAACGGGATCACTAACAACATTCGTTTTGCAGGGCGGCACTAATTGAGGCCATGAACCCGGATAGTCTATCAACGAATTGTACGCATGACGCCACAACGGGTATTGCAAGCAGAAATGCTTCAATTCGTAATAGCGGTGTTTCTCGATCCAGTAACGATTAGTCTCGGAAAGTTCTGGACGTATCAATGTACTCATGCGCGTTCACCCCTCCATATATAGCCGGTCTCCTGCCAGAGGAGCTTAGGCGAAATATAAAAGTTGATGCGTCCGTACTTAGAGTTCATTTCCTCTAAATTCGTAACGAGCTTCCCACTCCGAGTAGCTTTTCCGATCGGCAGCCACCCAGATACGATGCCGGCTCGAATCCAGGATGCGTCTTTCCCGTAGACTCGTGCTGCAACTGCCACCGGGACAGACCCCGATGCAAATATAATTTCTTCCATTGGCGTTTGCCTCCTTTCAATCGCTATTTTAGGTTAGGAACGGCTGTTAGTAAAAACAACCTCGGTGGAAACAAGCGCCAGCGAATCATAGTCATTTCACAAGGATAATCTTCAAACCCCAAAGTTTCACAAGTAATAAGACCTTCGAGCACGCCGATAATAATATCTGCTTCATACTGTTTATACGGAAATATAAAGTCAGGAAGCTCTCGATGAACTGCATGGCATTTACAGCACCGAAGTCTTCTAATAGCTACCCATTTTTTGTTTCCGAATTTCGTCCGTACCAATCTTTGAACATGATCGTAGTATTTAAGCTGCCCTCCACATTTGGGGCAAATTGATTGGTTATCACTAATCATATCTCATTTCTCCCTAAACTAATAAGAAAAGTTGGAATGTAGGAGTTGACATTCCTACACTTATGATATATGATTACTAATAGCAAATCAATGGGGAAGGTGATAATAATGCTGATAAAATGTCCTGAATGCGAATTACAAGTAAGCGACAAAGCAGTTTCTTGTCCTCACTGTGGGTTTCCATTACAGCCAAATATAAAGCCAAGAAAACCTCGAAATAAGAACAATAAACGCCGTAGACTGCCAAATGGTTTCGGGCAGATCAGTGAGATCAAGAATCGGAATCTCCGCAATCCATTTCGAGCTATGATAAGTGTCGGAAAGGATTCGAACGGACGGCCTATCTGTAAACCTCTTAAACCGGAGTCCTATTTTCCAACATACAACGATGCATACGCTGCTCTCGTCGAGTACAATAAGAACCCTTACGACCTTGAACCGTCTATCACTATGAAAGAGCTTTACGAGAAATGGCTTGCCGAATACGAGAAGACAGTTAAAAGCACTCGTTCGGTAGCTTCAGCATGGGGGTATTGCTCGGCCGTATATGATATGCGAGTCAAAGATGTCCGCGCTCGTCATGTAAAAGGTTGTATGGATGAAGGCATATCGAAGGTTCGAGGCAAAGAAAAAACACCAAGTGCATCCATGAAGAACCAGATTAAGTCTTTGTTTAACTTGATGTTGGATTATGCCTTGGAGTATGAGCTTGTTGACCGAAACTATTCGCGAACTTTTAACCTCAGTGAGGAAACAATCAAAGAAATCGTCACAGTTAAGAACGAGCATATTCCTTTTACGGACGAAGAGATGGACTTGCTTTGGAAACACGCTGATGATAAAATGCTTGTAGATGTCCTGCTCATTCAGTGCTATTCTGGTTGGCGACCCCAGGAACTTGGTTTGCTGGAATTAAAGAATGTGGATTTGGAAAACTGGACTTTCCGAGGCGGTATCAAAACAGATGCCGGTACAGATCGTGTGGTTCCAATTCATTCAAAGATTCGTCATTTGGTCGAACGAAAATACAAAGAGGCTCAGGAACTTGGAAGTCTGTATCTGCTCAACTATGTTAATCCGGATGCTCGCAGCAAAAACACTGCACTTACTTATGCTCGATACCAAAAAGGATTCTGTATGATTCGAGATGAATTGAATTTGAACCCCGAGCATAGACCGCATGATGGTCGCAAACATTTTGTAACAATGGCTAAGAAGTACGGCGTCGACGAGTATGCAATCAAATATATGGTCGGTCACAAGATTTCTGACATCACTGAAAAGGTTTACACCCAAAGAGAATTTGAGTGGTTGAAAGATGAAATCGAAAAAATAAAATAGCTTGTAAAAACAAAGAAAAGCCTCCCCGAAGTGGGAGCACCAACAAAGGCACTCAGCACAACGAGGAGGTTGACTTTGTGTAGGAATATAGATGTATGAGTAGTGTAGAAATAATGCACGAGTTACCTACATTTCTCGGCATTTATCCACTTCTAACTACTCTGAAAACAGCGTAATTGCAGGGATTTAGAAGCGGTTATATCGTGGTAAGTTTTTATAATATTTCACAATACCTTATTTAGTGGTGGTTTATGAGCAAATATAATTATTACACACCTATTGAACTAGCCGCCCTGTTACTAGAATTGATTCCTCAAAAGGCTTCTATCAGTAGTGCTATCGATATCTGTTGCGGATCATGGAATCTACTTGCTGCCGCGAAGAGGCATTATCCTGAAGTCAAAATTACAGGTGTTGATATTGATCCTGCTGCACACGCTCATTGCATTGAAGGAGCAACATTTGTGTGTGATGATGGTAGATCTTTTGCTAACCGTCAAGAAAAGGCAAAACAGACGTATGATCTCGTCTTATCAAATCCCCCTTTTGGCCCGCTCTCAAAAAAGAAGAAAAAATATAGGAAAGCAGGGAATGTTTTTACCACAAGCAAACGATATGAAGCAGAACTGCTATGGGCGAATCTAAAATTGATGCACACAGACAGTTTTCTGATAATTATTCTTCCATCAACGTATATGAATGGTTCTAGCTATATTGAATGCCGAAAATGGCTAGCGCGCAATTACAATATACATGCAATCGTAAAGCTCCCTTCAAATACTTTTGAAAAGGCAACATTAAATACAGTGGCAATTATCCTTCAAAAAGTAGAGCCGTGTGCTACCTATGTATATAATACCGCAACAAGCGTGTATCAAGCTCACTACGACTCAAAATGGAGCATCAAACTATCCTTTTCTATTACACTGAGAAGAATCCTTGATGGTACATGGGATAACAACTCATACACTTTAGCAGAAGATCAACACTTGCAAATATACCGTGGAAACATTTCCAGCAAGTATTTCTCAAAAACAGGGGATGTTATTCTCCATTGTTCCAGCACCTTTGTAAACAACAGCTGGATGCCAGGGCTTCGGTACTGTACTGGAACCAAAGCATCTCAAAGAAAATACCTCAATCATGGAGATATAGTTATTAATCGAATTGGTCGCTGTGCAGGATACTGGAGCGTATATACGGGTATGCAGAAGTTGATTTCTGATTGCCTAATTGTCGTAAAAGAACCTTCTGATGCAACTATAGAAGCACTTAGAAATCATAGCGAAAACGGTAGGCTACAAATACCTTTACGAGGAGTTTCAACTCCTTATATCACAATAGATGATGTTAGATCATTGCTTCTAAATAATTGATGAATGGCCGCTTATTCTCCTAAATTTCTCACCGCTTACAATAATGGCGGCGCTACCCTAACATGCCCGATGCCCGGAAAACCCTTGATTTTCAAGGCTTTCCGGGCATCACTTACATTAGTTCCGGCGGGATACATAGCTGCGGCTGATACCGTAATGGGCCGCCACTTGCCGCTGTGTCTGGGGCAAATGGCCATCCAGGCCGTAGCGCCGCCGCAGGACATCTGCCTCCCGAGGAGTCAGCTCACGGGCCAGCAGCTGATGCAGCAGACGGCGGTCCTCCTTGCTTTGCAGTTCCTCCAGCATGGTGTCCTCCTCTCCCACCACATCGCCCAAATACAATGCGTCACCCTCCGGCCCCGTGTCCAGCGCCTCGTTCAGCGACACCTCCCCCTGCAATTTTTTCTGTCCCCGGAAGTACATGAGTATCTCATTTTCTATACAACGAGCGGCGTAGGTGGCCAGCTTGATTCCCTTGTCAGGGCGGAAGGTATTGACCGCCTTGATAAGCCCGATCGTTCCGATGGAGATCAGGTCCTCCTGGTCGGTGGACTGCGTGTAATACTTCTTGATGATGTGGGCCACCAGGCGCAGGTTGTGCTCCACCAGTATATTCCGGGCCTCCAAATCTCCGGCGGCACAGCGCTCCAGGCACTCCCTCTCCCGTGCGGCGGACAGGGGCTTGGGGAAGGACCCGGCGGTACCGGTCAGGTGCAGGGACAAAAACAGGCTGTTGCACAGCAGCAACAGTGCAGCAGACAGCATACGCATCGCTCCTTTCACAACACCCTATGCCCTATGGGAATGTCCCTATACAAAAAGAACACGGACGGCAGCGTCGTCCGTGTTACAGTTCCTCCTCCGGAAGGACCTCACCCTCCTCGCCATTGCCGAAGGCAATGGCCGTCCTGCCGTATTTTTGGCGGATAGCGTCCACGGCCTCCTCCAGCTGCTCCTGCCGCTGACCGCAGGCCTGAGCGGTACTGTCCAGCAGATCCAACTGTTGGAAAGTGCTGCACGTCTCGGTGACGTACAGCGCCGTTACGGTCATGGAGCGAAGGCGGGCAGGCGGCTTCCACAGCTGCCGGGCCAGGTCCGCAGCCGCACGGTAAATATCCCGGACCAGATGGGTAGGCACGTCCAAGCGGGTCTGGCGGCTGAATGTTTTGAACGATACGTCTTTCAGCGTCACGCTGACGCCGCCGGCATACAGGCCGTGGCGGCGCAGGCGGGCGGCCACACTGTCGCACAGAGGCATCAAGCCGGCGCAGATCTGTTCCCAGCGCACCAGGTCATCGGGGAAGGTAGTGCCGTTGCCCACGGACTTGACCGGATCGGCGGCGTGGCGGGGTTTGACGGGACTTTTGTCAAGACCGTTGGCGTATTCCCACAGCTGGCGGCCCATCTTTCCCAGCAGCTGTTCGGGCATGGCGGGGTCGCAGGCGGCCAACTGACCGATGGTTTCTATACCGTATTTTTTCAGGGTCTGGGTGGCGGCGCGGCCGGCATACAGCAGGTTGCCCAGCGGCTGCGGCCAAACGATATTTTGCCACCCGTCTACCGGAATGACCGTTGTAGCGTCCGGTTTTTTCATATCGCTGCCCAGCTTGGCAAACACTTTATTGAACGAAACTCCCACAGAAATCGTTAATCCTGTCTCATTTTTTACTGTTTTTCGAATTTTATTGGCCAGTTTTTCCGCGTCGCCGCCGAAGAGGTGGAGGCTGCCGGTGACATCCAGCCAGCTCTCGTCGATCCCAAAGGGCTCGATCAGGTCGGTGAAGCGCTCATAGATGTCGTTGACGCGGACGGACCACATTTTGTACAGGTCGTGATGGGGCGGCAGAAGCACGAGGCCGGGGCACTTCTTTTTGGCCTGCCAGACCGTCTCAGCCGTTTGTATTCCGTACTTTTTGGCGGGTTCGTTCTTGGCCAGGATGATGCCGTGGCGGGTCCTTGGGTCGCCGCAGACGGCCACCGGGACCTCCCACAAAGCGGGCTTGTCCAACAACTCCACAGAGGCGTAAAAGCTGTTCAGATCACAGTGCAGTATGATGCGCTCTCCCATGCTTTTCACCTCCCGGCACAGCAAATTTCTTTGGCAGTATATGATACAATGTCTGTACCTTTTCTATACTTTCTTTATACTTTTTATGTGCTCCTCATGCGCCTTTTCATGCACCTTTTATGCGCTGTTGGGTCAGGTTCTCTTTCCCTTCCTTCCAGCCTCCCTTTTCGGGGCCAAAAACGAAGGATCGGACGATCATTTTCATGTGCGCCCCCTGCACAGGGGGCGCACACAGGTGGCTGTTCAATAGCCGATCCGACGGTCCACCAGACGCAGGGGCTTCTCACCCCGACCGTAGCGCTCCAGGTCCTCACAGAAAAGCTGCACGTTTCGATCGCGGGTGTAGCCCAGGCTCATCTGACCGGAGATGTGGGGGGTGATGAGCAGGTTCTTCGCCGTCCAGGCCGGGTCGCCGGCGGGGATGGGCTCCTGCTCAAACACATCCAGAGCCGCGCCGGCGAGACGGTCATGGTTCAGGGCGGCCAGAAGGGCGGCCTGGTCGATGGCGCTGCCGCGGCCCACGTTGACCACATAGGCGGTCTTCGGCAGCAGGGCGAGGCGCGCCGCGGAGAGAAACCCCTTCGTCTCACCGGTGGCGGGCAGGG
>ENA-ORRN01002400-ORRN01002400.1-human-gut-metagenome-genome-assembly--contig:-NODE-2400-length-11927-cov-2.944828_pt1 | contig 11927 bp, 9 predicted proteins | sample MGYA00242174_ERZ509132 | MGnify/ENA primary metagenome ERZ509132 (study PRJEB26280, sample SAMEA2338671) | human gut metagenome | biome: human gut; feature: human-associated habitat; material: faeces...
TTCAAAATGACCGTAAATTTTTTATCTAAAAATAATTTTATCTAAAACTATTATATTATATATATCGCGTTCGATTTTGTCAATCATAAGAGGCGACCTTTTGCAAACTTGAAAACGCCCGCGCCCGTTTTTTTGATTTAACTGGCTTTGAAAGTGCTTTGTTTTCTCTTGATTTTTGCGTTTTTATGTGGTAGAATGTATTCATAAAAATATTCGGTGTAAAAGGAGATAAAAAGGTGAAAGAATGAAAAACAAAAAACGAAACAGCGTAAAGGCTTTCGCTTCCTATTATAAGCCGCACATTAAGCCCTTTATCGCGGATATTCTCTGCGCGTTAGGGCTTGTCGCTTGCGGCATTATCTACCCCGCGATTGCACGAAAAATCTTCAACGAATACGTCTTTGACGACACTTTTACCCGCGCTTTGATTGCCGGGGCGATAATGCTTGCCGTTTTTATATTAAAAGCCGTTTTCAGGTACATGGTCGACTATTACGGACACGTTTTCGGCGTAAAAATGCAAAAACAAATGCGCAAAGAACTGTTCGACAAATTAGAGCGGCTCCCCGTTTCTTACTTTGACGAAACGCCTACGGGCAGCATAATTTCAAGGATAACGAACGACTTGTTCGAAGTCTCCGAGCTTGCGCATCACGGTCCCGAAGACGTCTTTTTGTCTATATTGTCCATTATCGGCGCGCTCGTGATGATATGTTTCATCAATCCGTGGCTTTCGCTCATTCTGCTTGCGATTTTACCCGTCCTTTTGTTTATCGCGGTGAAATTAAGGCTCGGGCTTAAGCACGCGTTTAAAATTTCGAGGGAAAAGACTTCCGAGATAAACTCTGCCGTCGAAAGTTCGGTTGCGGGGATAAGAGTTGCAAAGGCGTATACCGCCGAAAAACACGAAAACGAGAAATTCGCCGCCGCGAACAAAGGGCTTATCGACGCGCGCTCCGTTCAATACAAGGCGATGAGTAATTTCAACACTGCCATGAGCTTTGCGATGGATTTTCTTTATCTCGCCGCGTTTGCCGCGGGCGGAATTTTCTACGTCAAAGGTCTTATCTCTTCGGGCGATCTTACGTCTTACGTTTTATACGTCGCCATGCTCATAACGCCTATACGCACGTTCGTGGCGATTTTCGAACAGATCGAAGAGGGAATGACGGGCTTTAAGAGATTCCTCGAAGTTATGGATATCGCGCCCGAAAAAGAACCTAGGCACCCCGTAAAAGTTGACAGGCTCAAAGGCGACATCGTCTTCGATAACGTGAGTTTCAGATATAAAAAGGACAGAGATGACGAAAGCAGCCTTATTTTAAACGATTTGTCGCTTAAAATCGGCGCAGGCGAAACGGTTGCGCTCGTTGGACATTCGGGCGGCGGAAAAACAACCCTTTGCAATCTTATTCCGCGTTTTTACGATATAGATTCGGGAAAAATCACCATAGACGGGATCGACGTGCGCGATATGTCGCTTTACGATTTGCGTAAAAATATCGGCTCCGTCGCGCAGGACGTGTTCATTTTCGGCGGAACGGTTAAAGATAATATCGCTTACGGCGATTTCGGCGCGACAGACGAGCAGATAATCGAGGCGGCAAAGCTCGCCAACATTCACGATTTCATAATGACTCTGGACGACGGATACGATACTTACGTCGGCGAACGAGGCGTTAAGCTTTCGGGCGGGCAGAAGCAAAGGCTTTCAATCGCGCGGGCGTTTCTGAAAAATCCGCCAATACTTATCTTAGACGAAGCCACTTCGGCTCTCGACAACGTAACCGAAATGCAGATTCAGCAGGCTCTCGAGCGGCTTTCCGCAGGGAGAACGACGATAGTCGTAGCGCACAGGCTTTCCACCGTCAAAAATGCCGACGAGATAATTCTGCTCGGCGAAGGCGGAATCGAAGAGCGCGGAACGCACGAAGAACTCATGGCTTCGGGCGGGGAGTATTCGAGGCTTTACAATTATCAGTTCAGACAGTAAAATTTGTCGATAATCGGCTTATAGCGAGGTTTTTATTTATCAATGAGAGTGTTTCTTATCGTTTTGGACAGTTTCGGTGTGGGCAACGCGCTCGACGCGGCGGCGTTCGGCGACGAGGGGAGCAACACGTTTAAAGCGTGTTTCGATTCGGGAAAACTTAATATTCCGAACATGAAAAAACTCGGACTTTTCAATATCGACGGAGTTGATTTCGGCGAAAGGGAGAAAGAGCCTCTCGGCGCGTATGCGAGGCTTGTCGAAGAGTCGGCAGGGAAGGATACGACGATAGGGCATTGGGAGATTGCGGGGATAATTTCCGAAAAACCTCTCCCTGTTTTTCCTGACGGTTTCCCTGACGAGGTTATAAAAGAATTCGAAAGGCGCACGGGCAGAAAAACGCTTTGCAACAAGCTGTATTCGGGAACGGAAGTTATAAAAGATTACGGCGTGGAGCATATGAAAACGGGCGCGCTCATAGTTTACACGTCCGCCGACAGCGTTTTTCAGGTTGCCGCAAACGAAAACGTCGTTCCCGTCAAAAAGCTTTACGAATACTGCGCAATCGCGCGGGATATTTTGAAAGGAGATTATGCCGTCGGGCGCGTTATCGCAAGACCGTTCGTCGGAACTTCTCCCGAAAATTTCGCGCGCACTTCCAATCGCCACGATTTTTCCCTTCTTCCGCCCTCGAAAACCATGCTCGATATTTTAAAGGATAACGGAAAAGACGTTTTATCGGTTGGCAAAATAATCGATATTTTCGCGGGACAAGGCATAACCGAGTTTATAAGGACGGTTTCCAATGCCGACGGAATGGTTAAAACTGCGGAATTTCAAAAGAAAGATTTCGACGGGCTGTGTTTTGTAAATCTCGTAGATTTCGATATGAAATACGGGCATAGAAACGACGTTGCGGGCTACACGAACGCGCTTAACGAATTCGATATAGCCTTAGGCGATTTTATGAGGAATATGCGGGAAGACGACGTTCTGATGCTTACCGCCGACCACGGCTGCGACCCGTCTACGCCCTCTACGGATCATTCGAGGGAATGCGTGCCTCTTATAATTTTCGGCAATAACGTTAAAAGCGGAAATCTCGGCACGAGAAAGGGCTTCACCTGCATAGCCAAAACGATATTGTCTATGTTCAACCTGAAAAACACATTCTTCGGCGAAGACCTCGCTCCCGAGATTAAATATTGAATTTTCTATCTCGGTATTTGGAGTGAAACGGCAGAAAGTGTTCCAACTCGGCGGACTTTATGTAAGTATTCGGCTAAATTGGGGGAAATGCCGTAGCCGCGACTCATTGTTATTTTGAAAGGTTTAAAACGGCAAAGAGGGGCTTTTTCAGTCTTGAAATAAGTACGGATTAAACGAGAAAAGTTAGTCTATAAGTCGATTATTTGATGTTTTATACACTTATTTAAGAGTAGGAGAAGCCCCTCATTCGGCGCGTGCGTAGTTCTCCTCTCTCGGCACTTCGTGCCACTCTCCCCGAAGGGGAAAGCGTTTTCGGCGCTGCGTGTCACTCTCCCCGAAGCGGAAAGCATTTTCGGCGCTGTGTGCCGCTCTCCCCGAAGGGGAAAGCTTTTTACGCCGTGCGGGAAGGCTTTTTATCCCGTGAAGAGGAAATTTTAATTTGTTATTACGGTGAATTATGGAAAAGAAAATTACCAAAAAGAAAAAAAGCGGGTTTAAAAAAGCCGTTATATATCTGTGTACCAAAAGACGACCTTTAAGCCTTATCGTCGCTTTTTTGTCGGCGGTTCTGGCTGTTTGGTGCATGGGTTATGCGATTTATTGCGCTTTCAATATCGACAACGTGAAATCCGCGGTCGAAAATATGTGGGGGCTTGCGTACCTTGCCAAAGTCGGACTGTACACGTTTTTTTCAATACTCGGCATCGTTTTTTTCGGCGTACTCGGGTTGTACCGCGGGATGCTGTGTTATTTTTACTGTAAGACCTTTAAAGGCGACGCGGAATTTTTTAAAGCCCGCCGCTTCGAGACGATAATGTTTTCGTTGCTCGCTTTCGTTATGGCGGGCGCGTTTATGTTCGTGTGGAGAAACGAGAAGTTCAAATTGCCCTTTTTAACGGGCGCAATGCCTCTTGTTTTGGCGTGTTTGTACCTTGCGGCGGGGATTTTGCCGCTTATCGAGAGAATAATCTGCGTTCCCGTTGCGGCGAAAATCGATAAAAACAACAGGGAAAAAGTTCCGCAAAAGGATGATATTACGGAAGAACTCGAACGCGACGCCGAAGATAATGCGCTTAAAGCTAAGGAAAAAGGCAATAATAATATCGCGACAAGCAATAAACAAGCGAAAATCGAAGCGAAAGATAAGGGAGAGGACAAACTTGTTCCCGAGTCTGATGAAGTTCTCGTTAAAAAATACGGAAAAGCTGCGGCAAGGCTGGCGGAGAAATTCCGTGAAATCGATGAAGACGACGAGGAAGAGTGATCCTGTACTTTTAAGCGGATTTCGATTTGAAAATTTTATCACTATATATCATTGTATAAACACATTGCAAAAATCTGTTTAAATGTTCGATAAAAATATTGAGAAAACCATTGCAAAATTTTTGTGGGTGTGTTATAATGTCGTTACGTGGCGACTAATCTGTATTTGTCGAGCAGTCGATAGAATGTCGTCCGTTTGTATTTATAGGGCGTTCCCGTTGCACAAAAATTAAGCCGGGACGTATGTCGGTAACTAAAATAATGCAAATTCCGTCGGTATGCCGACGTTTCCTCGCACGGGGTATCTGTCGGTCGGCAAAGGGGCGGTCTGAAAACACGCCGCAAGGTCGGGGTTTGTATTATTTTACGGACGGTAAAAGGAGTAAGGATAAAATGAAACAAGAAAAATTTAACGATGATTTTATAGAGTCGATATGTCGCAAATTCGGCGTGGAGGGGGAATATAAATATTTCGAAACGCTTGTAAACGGGCATATAAACTCTTCTTTCAAGGTGTATTTTTTCCGTAACGGAGAAATCAAGGATTATTGCCTTCAGCGCGTGAATTCTTACGTTTTCAAAAACCCGGTGGAGGTTATGGACAATATATCCACCGTGACGGAATACATAAGAGAAAAGATTAAGTCTACGGGCATAACCGCAAAGAGGCTCGTTCTGCATTTTCAGACTGCGGAGGACGGAAAATATTACCTTCTCGGGCCGAACGGCGGATTCTGGCGTTGTTCGAGGTTTATCGACGATTCGACTACATACAACGAAACGAACGACCTCGGCATTATCGAAGAATGCGGAAAAGCTTTCGGAGATTTTCAGTTAAAACTTGCCGATTTTCCCGTAAAACAGCTTTACATAACCATCCCGCATTTCCACAACACTGTTATGCGATTCGAGGCGTTCGATAACGCCGTTAAAGAAAATGCCGCGGGCAGAGCGGACGAGGTGAAAGCCGATATCGGGGAATATAAGGCTCTCGAAGAAACCGCAACGGAGATGTATAAAATGCAACGCCGCGGCGAACTGCCGCTTAAGGTTACGCATAACGACACGAAATGCAACAACGTGCTTTTCGATAAAGGTTCGGGTCAATATCTTTGCGTAATCGATCTCGACACCGTTATGCCGGGGCTTGTCGGCTTCGATTTCGGCGACGCGATAAGGTTCATCGCGAATTCCGCAAAAGAGGACGAGAAAGATATTTCCAAGGTCAGTCTCGATCTTGACAAATTCGAGGCGTTCGCTAAGGGGTTTATAGGCAAAGTCGGCGCGGAGCTTACCGAAAACGAAAAAAACACGCTCGCTCTCGGCGCGATCACCATGACGATTGAATGCGGCGTGAGGTTTTTAACCGATTATCTTAACGGCGACGTGTATTTTAAAACGGAATACGACGAGCATAACCTCGACAGGGCGCGCTGTCAGCTTGCTCTCGCGAAGGATATGATTAAAAAGCAGTCCGAGATGAAGAATATAGTTGCAAAATATTTATAAGCGTAGCAGCATAGTCGCGCCGATTTTCGGCGCGATTTTTTTTCGTTCGTTTATCTTATTTACCGCGAATTTACACTTGAATGATGTATTATTAAAATAAAAATAAGAGGAATAAAAATAAGAGGAAAATAAGAACAGGAGGTTCGACAAAATGGTAAGTGCCGATTATTGGGTTGTCGGCGGGGCGTGCGTTTTTGCCGTTCTGGGCGCGGCGCTCGGGTTCGGGCGCGGGCTTAAAATGCTGTCGAAAGGCGTTCTCGGAAAGATTGCGGCTGTCGTTTTTGCCTATTATCTTTTCGGAATAATCTTAACTTTAGACGTCACGAAAACCGCTCAGGCGAATTTTATAGCTTTTTTAGAGAGCAAAGACAATTGGTTTTGCAGATTTTTAATAACTATAAGAATCGAAACCATTTTGACGGGCGTGGTCGTATTTTTATTGTCGATGCTTCTTATATCGCTCGTCGTCAATATCCTCGCGGGGGTTTTAGACGGCGAAGGCGTAGTTTTGAAAGGTCTTAACTGTATTCTGGGCGTTGTGCTTGCTTTGGCGGAGTTTATCGCGCTCGTTTTGCTTATTCTGCTTATCTTAAAACTTATTTCGGGAACGAATACCGATATTGTGGACTCTTTGCAGGGGAGCTTTTTCCGTCTGGATAAAATTTATGACGACAATCCGCTTTCGGCGTTTATCAGAGTGTATATGCCCGAGGTGGCGGGCTTTAACGGAAATTAAACTTCGGGTTTTAACGGAAACTTAGTATTATTAAACCTTATGCGCTTGACAATTCGAGGATTCGGGTTTAAAATATTAACCGTAAGCGATTAGTCGTATATAGTCGGCAAAAGGAGATTTAAGACAATGAAAATAGATGATTTTAAAAAAGTAAAAATCGAAGCCATGAAGGCTCACGATAAAGACGCGGTTGCGGCGCTCAACGTCGTTATAAACAAACTCATGCTTGCGGGCATCGAAAAGAAAGCCGCAGGCGAAGAGATGACGGACGCGGACGTTACTAAAATTCTGCAAAAAACCGTTAACGAACTCGCCGAGGAAAGAGAAGGGTTCGTCAAAGCCGGCAGGGCGGAAACGGTCGCCAGCCTCGATCGTCAGCTCGAAACGGTTAAAAAATACCTTCCGAAGCTTCTTTCCGCAGAAGAAATTAAGGAAATTATCGAAAAGCTCGAAGATAAAACCGTTCCTTCGGTAATGAAACATTTCAAAACAAATTATGCGGGCAAAGTGGATATGAAACTCGTCGGCGAAGTCCTGAAAACGCTATAAATTTTCGGCGTTGAGAGGCTTCTCGCTCGGTAAAGCGTATATTTAATCAAAAACGCAAATTCAGCAAATTACGAAACGGTCGCAGGTTTAACGCCTGCGGCTTTTTTGTTACGCGGTTTTAATGCTTTGAGGTTAATGGTTGCGGTTTTTAGCGGCGCTCAATTTTTATTTATGCTTTTTACTTTAGATTAAATGTCTCGGAATCTGTGTAAAAGGCAATCGACAGGCGTTTTTTATGTGTAAGACTAAGCCGATAACTCAAAAAAAATACATATCAATCGGATAAATTGTTTTTTTATCAAAAAACGCGCTAATATACTTGTGTTTAAAAGTGATAAGTGATATAATGAAATTATATAATAAGTATATTATTATATTTGCTTTGCGCGGACGAATGCGATAGCGGCTTCAGCGTCGGGCAAAACAGAGAGAAAATCGATTGAATAACAATTTATTGATATTAGGTGCGGGCGGATACGGTCACGTCGTCCGCGAAATAGCGGAAGACTCGGGAATCTTCGATAAAATCGACTTTTTGGACGATTCGTCCCCTCTTGCGATAGGCAAGTTCGGCGATGCGGAAAAGTTCCTGAAGGGCTACCGAAACGCGGTAGTTGCGCTCGGCAATGCCGAACTGAGGCTCGGATACATAGAAAAGCTGCGCGCCGCGGGTTTTCAAATTCCCGCCATAATAAGCCCGAGAGCATATGTCTCAAAATCCGCAAAAATCGCGGCGGGGTGCGTTGTGGAATCCATGGCGGTCGTGAACGCGAACGCGACGTTGTCTGAAGGTGTCTTCGTATGCGCCGGGGCGATAGTAAATCACAATTCTTCGGTCGGTAAGGGATGCACGTTGCAATGCGGAAGCGTCACACCCGCAAATTCGACTCTTCCGGACAAAACCGCCCTTAAATACAACGAAGTTTACGGCGCATAACAAGAAAAGATTTGTAATAACGAAGTCTGCGGACTAACAAATACCGCTGCCGAGCCGAACGAAAATCGCTTCAGCCCGACACCAAACAAGAACATTTTAAAGGGGTAGGTAATACACAGTGTATAAACATTTTTTCAAAAGGGCGATAGATTTACTTCTGTCATTTATAGGGATAATCGTATTGACTCCCGTGTGGTTGATTTTGACGATCGCGATTTTCATCAACGACCCGGGGCCGATTTTCTTTACTCAGAAAAGGGTCGGCAAAAAGAAAAAGCTTTTTAAAATTCTGAAATTTCGCACGATGAAAACTTCCACGCCGCACGATATGCCTACGCACATGCTCGAAAATCCCGAGCAGTACATAACGAAAGTCGGCGGATTTTTGCGAAAAACAAGCCTTGACGAATTGCCGCAGATTTTTAATATCTTCGCGGGGCAGATGTCGATTATCGGACCTCGTCCCGCGCTCTGGAATCAGGACGATCTGATTGCGGAACGCGATAAATACGGCGCAAATGACGTGAAGCCCGGGCTTACGGGCTGGGCGCAAATCAACGGGCGCGACGAACTCGAAATCCCCGTAAAAGCGAAATTGGACGGCGAATACGTCGAAAAAATGTCGTTCGGTTTCGACTGCAAATGTTTTTTCGGAACGATAAAATCGGTTTTGAAGCATGACGGAGTAGTGGAAGGCGGTACGGGCGAACTTCACAAAGAAGCCCTCGCCGCAGAAGAAAAAGAAGCCGCAGAAGAAAAAAAGTCAGAAGAAGAAAAAGAAGCCGAGGAAGAAAAAAAGTCAGAAGAAGAAAAAGAAGCCGAGGAAGAAAAAAAGTCAGAGGAAGAAAAAAAAGATAAACAGGATAAACAAGATATTCAATCTGCAGAAGTCGCCGCAACGAGTACCGCTGAAGATATATATAGAGATAGTTGTGGTGAAGAAAACTATTTTTGTAAAATCAAGATAGACAATATGGAGCAGAAAAAAATGAAATATTCTGTTTTGATGTCGGTATATAAAAATGACAATCCTGAATTTTTAAAAATTGCATTGGAAAGTGTTTATGAAAAGCAAACAAGAAAACCGGATGAGGTTGTAATTGTTTTTGACGGTCTAATTTCTGAAAATCTTCATGCTGTATTAAACGAATTTCAAAAAGGGAAAGAGGGTATAGTAAAATTTTATCCTCAAGAAGAAAATAAAGGTCTTGGTGAAGCCTTGCGAATTGGTTCTGAAAAATGCACAGGAGATTATATTTTTAGAATGGATTCAGATGATTATAGCGACCCAAAAAGATTTGAAACACAAATCAAATATCTCGAAGAACATCCTGAAATTGATGTTCTTGGATCTGATATTGCTGAGTTTGATAAGTCGCCTGATGAGTTGCATTTAAGACGAAGAGTGTGCTATGCAGAGTATGAGGATATTGTAAAAATGAGTAAATCTCGGAATCCGATGAATCATGTTTCTGTTTGCATAAAGAAAAGTGCTTTATTTAAAGCCGGAGGATATATCCCTTTGCGGTATGTTGAAGATTACTACCTTTGGGTGAGAATGATTGGTAATGGTTTGAAACTTGCCAACATTAATGAAACTTTAGTTTATGTTAGGGTGGGGAATGGCTTTGCCGATAGGAGAGGATTTAAAGAACAAATAGATAGCTGGAAAGTATTACAGGACTATATGCTTGAACATGGGATGATTACAAGTAAGGAAGCAAAAAGAAATATGTTTAATATAAAAACATTTGTAAATACGCCTGTATGGGTAAAAGATGTTCTGTATTCTATATTTTTGAGGAAGTAAAATGCAAATTAGAAAATGCAAAGACCAACCAAATATAATGAAATATATTCAACTTTATTTGGGTGCTACGCTTATTTTATATATATTCGGTCCAATACAATGGAAGACAAAAAATCCAATCTTAACTATTTCTTTACTGATAGTATTCCAATTAAGCTATGCGTTAGGGTTTTATTCAAGTAAAGAAAAGGAATTTATTGAAGATAATAATTTCAATAATAAATGGCTTTTGAAGTATTATTGTTTATTCGCGGTTATATCTATAGCAATGAATGTTGTCTATTTGATAAGGGTTGCGCGGTTGGTTGCAGGGCGGTCTGTTCTTGATGTGATTAGTATGGCTTTTACAAATCCTTCCGGACTGTATGGTGGAGGAGGAACCGTAACAAGTTCGCAAATGTTTGGAGGCAAGTTCTTTGCTATATTAGTTCCTGTTTTTGGACCTATTACTGTTGCAATAATTCCGATTACAATTGTTTATTTTAAGCAACTTTCATTAATGGGTAAGACTCTCGGTGTTTTTTCATTCGTTTCACAATTGTTTTTGAGTCTGTCAGCGGGGACGAGTGAAGGGATTGTTAATATTATAATTTACTTGATAACGGGATTTTTGCTAAAAAACCGTTCAAACCGAAAGTCAAATAGAAAGATTACCATGATAATTCTAATTGCAACTGTTGTGGTTTTTTTATCTCTATTTTCATTTGTAATGGAAAATAGGAATAAGGGGTCTTTTTCGTTGTCTTTAGGGGGAAATAAAATAGATTTTAACAACGCTCTTTTATTGATGCTACCAGAAAATTTAAAAGCGCTTTTAATTTATTTGACAATTTATATAACACAAGGATATTATGGAATGTCTTTGGCTACAGCATGTTCGTGGACCCCAACATTCGGCATAGGGAATTCTTTGTATATCATACAAAATGTCGAGGAACTATTTAATTTTGATTTGATGAGATATACTTATATGGGGCAAGCTGAAGTTTATGGTTGGGGAGCTACAGTTAACTGGCACACTGCATACACTTGGATAGCAAATGATGTTAGTTTTTGGGGTGTTCCTGTTGTTATGTTTTTTATGGGACGACTTTTGCGGCAGGTGTTGTGTGATGCTAGAACGACTAAAAACCCAATAGCTATAGGATTATCAGCTATGCTTATAATGTTTTCTGTTTTCATTCCGGCAAATAATAAAATTCTCGCAGCCCCACAAACATTTGTTGCTTTTTTTGTATTCCTTATAATATGGATTTTTCAAAGAAGAGTTGTTGTTTTTAAGTGAGGACTATTATGTTGGTTTCAGTAATTATACCTGTATATAATGGTAGTCGATATTTGGAACGTCTTTTTTTTACGTTTTCAAAACAAACGTTTAAGGATTTTGAAATAGTATTTATTGATGATTGTTCCACTGACAATAGCTATGAATTGTTGATTTCTTTAAAAAATAAATATAGTTTAACAGTTCAAATTTTGCAAAATGACATAAACAGAGGTCCGGGATATTCTAGAAATATTGCCATTCAGGAAGCTAAAGGGGAATTATTGTCTTTTTGTGATTCGGATGATTTTTACGAAGAAAATTATCTTGAGAAGATGACTGATGAAATTGTTAACAAAAAGAAGGATATAGTTTTTTGTGATTATTCTTACGTTTATTCGGATAATACAAAAAAAGTTGTTAGCTTTGGAGATTTAAATCAGAAATGCAAAACAAAAGATGACTGGATAGCGTTTTCGCAAATGTCTTTGTGTCGCATAATGACTAAAAGGGAGTTTTTTTTATTACATCCAGCTCCGGAAATATACCATTGCGAAGATGCGGCAGTTATACCGTTAGTGGTATCGGAGTGTGAAACCTTTGCCCATATTTGCGAGCCTTTATATTGCTATTGTTTACATAAAAACTCTAGTTCGGTTG
>ENA-ORRN01002402-ORRN01002402.1-human-gut-metagenome-genome-assembly--contig:-NODE-2402-length-11916-cov-2.358570_pt1 | contig 11916 bp, 6 predicted proteins | sample MGYA00242174_ERZ509132 | MGnify/ENA primary metagenome ERZ509132 (study PRJEB26280, sample SAMEA2338671) | human gut metagenome | biome: human gut; feature: human-associated habitat; material: faeces...
GCCCCTGCCGCTGGCGGTGGCGGCACGGGAACTGTCGCTGAGCAAAGAGGCCGGCTCGACACACGTGCTGGTCTATTCGAACGGAGAGTGGACGGCACGCTTCACGCGCAACGTGAAGTGGGCGTCGCTCAACAAGCTCGAAGGTTACGGCAACCACGAAATCGTCTTCACCTACGCGGCCAACTACGGTATTTCGCGCAAAGTCGGGGTCGTCTTCCAGAAAGGCGAACTGGCCGACACCGTGACGTTCACCCAAGCGGGCACCGTCACCGAACCGTCGCTCGCGTTCGCCAAACCCGCCGTAGCGCTGTTGAAGGCGCCATCGCGAATCTTCGCACCCATCGACACCAACCTGCGGTACTGCATCGACGACGTGGAGGCTTCCGTCACCTACTACGATGCGGACGGAGTGCCCGGTGAACCCGTACCCGTCGTGACGCGCGCCGAAAGCGAAGAGGGCGACGACAAACCGCAGGCACAACCCGTTACGCCCTGGATTTCCGAGGTCGCCATCACGCACGAGGGCGTGTCGTTCGCCGTCAAGGACAACGAGGCCGGCTCCACGCGCCTGGCCGACCTGACCCTCTTCATCGAAGACGCCGAGGGCACAGCCACCACCTCGGTGCTGAGCATCTCGCAGGGAATCGCCGAGCCTTCGCTCAAACTGGACAGCTCCGTCGAGACCTACGAGGGTTATGCACAACAGTGCACGATTCCGGCCACGACAAATAACCTCGTACCCTACGCCGACCAAATCGTCTACGATATCACCTACGATACCCCCGTCGAGGAGGGCAACGAGTGGCTGTCGGAACCCATGCTCACGGACGAGGGGCTGACCTTCTCGCTGACTCAGAACGACAGCTCGGAAGCCCGTTCCGCCACGCTCAACCTCAGTTACGCCGACGCATTGGGCGCCTCCGTTTCGGCAGTCTGCAAAATCACCCAGAGAGCCTATCCCACCGCCGTCGACTTCGCGACCGTACGCGGAATGACCCCGGGCGAAATCTCGCTGGCGGGCTATATCGAGGGATTCGTGGTCAGCGACCCGGCCAGCAAGAACATCGTTTCGAGCCCCCAGACCGGACAGTATGCGTTCGACCGCACCGAGAACGACCGCACGGTCTACCTCGAATCGACGGACGGCCGCTACGGTTTCTGCCTGAAATTCGCAACCGAAGACGACAACACGCTGGAACGTTTCTCGAAGGTGCGGCTCTCGCTCGACGGCGCCATCCTCGAAAAGAAGGCCGTCCCCGAATGCTACACCATCACGGGACTGACGGCGGCCAACATTCTGGATACATCGACACCCGACGAATTCAAGATTCCCGTCAAGACCAAACGCATCGCCGAACTCACCGACGACGACATCTTCACGCTGGTCTCGGTACCCGACCTGGAAATCATGTGCAAGGACGGCGCCTACACCAACTGCACCGACGGTTACTCGCTCAAAGACGACGTGAACCCAATCGGCGCCACCGCGCCGCGCTGGGACGTCGCACCGCTGATGTGCTACGACAAGACGGGCGAAGTAATCCACATGCTGACCAATGCAGCCGTACCCTGGCGCCGTTTCAGCTCGGGACGCGATCTGGAATTCTATTCGGTCGTAGCCCAAGGTTCGGGCACGTTCCGGGGTATCGTCGTGGCCGACGACGTGGCGCCCGTCCGTTTCGGCGACCTCGGCCGCTACCAGCTGCGCGCCATGACGCAGGGAGAAATCGCCCTGACCGAAGAGCCGTTCTCGAAGACCATCGTCGAGTGGAACTGGAACGACCGCCAGAACGACCTCACACCGGAAATCGGAGAGGGCGAGATCGACAAGTACGACGCCACGCAGGCCGGGTCACCGGACTTCAACAATGTCGTCTGCTCGGGCAACGGCGGCGGAACTTCCGAACAGAAGGGACTGGTGCCCAATGGCAGCGTCGTGCTCTCGCGCCAGTGGTGGGATTTCGACAAGGACGAAGGCAAATATTTCGACATCTCGTTCTCGACGCAGAGCATCACCGGATCGAACCTGATTTTCGGCATCGTTTGGGGACACGGAAACATGAACAACACCTCGTTGACCGGCCCTGCACACTGGAATCTGCTCTACTCCGTCGACGGAGGCACGACGTTCCGGCCCGTTCCCGACTGCCCGATCGTCAAAAAGCGTTCGATCGTATGGTGGAGCGGGACATCGCAGGACTCGACGCCGGGCTACACCGAGCATCTGCGCCGGCTGCCGGCCGATTGCTTCGGCAAGGAGAAGGTGGTGTTGCGCCTGCAAGTAGCCGACAAGGTGACCGACATCGCCCCGAGCAGCAGCGCTTCGACCTATCCGACGAATCTGGGCATCGAAAAAGGCACGCTCACGCCGGAGATCACGGCCGCCAACTGTCAGGTTCGAATCGGTACGCTCACGATACGTTACAACTAAACGCATTTCGGTCGGGCGGCGGACGACAGCCGACCGCCTGACCGGAAAAACAACAACGACAAAACCGAAACAACATGAACTTTCGCAAATCGATATTCAAGTTTTGGAGCATCGCCGCTGCGGTCGGAGTCGCAGCTGCCTGCACCAATGTCGACGCCGAGGACATCGACCTCGTCAAACTGGGCGCATTGGAAAAAGAGTTCATCGTCGAGGCCGATGCGAACTCGTTCGACATCGACATCTACACCAACGGCGCATACCATATCGAACGGATAAACGAATCCGACTGGCTGAGCCTCGCGTGCGGCGAGACGACGGACGGCAAGGCCACAATCACGGCCGAATGCGAATTCAACGAGGATTTCAAACGCAAGGCGGGCATCGTCCTCTGCTCCGACGTGGATTCGCGGCGCGACACGCTCTACATCAAGCAGAAGGCGCTCATCGACGCGCGCATCGCATTCGCGAATTCATCGATCATCGTCCCCGGGGCCGGCGGCGAGAACAAGTCGGTCATCGAGACCAACGTTCCCTTCTCCGACATTACGGTGGAGACCGAATACTCCGATCCCGAGAATACGGACTGGATCCAGGAGATTGAGATCGTCGACGCCGAGAGCGAGGAGCGCGAGCTGGTCATCACGCTCGACGCCAACCCCGCCGAAGAGGTTCCGCGCTCGGCCGCCGTGTCGCTCTCATTCACCGACGGATGGGACGAGACCGTCTCCGTCGAGTTCAATCTGCTGCAACGCACGGCCAAAGAGACGCTCGGCCGCAACATCACTTTCGAGGAGTTCCGCCAAAACTACGCCCTCAACAAGAAGATCGAAGACTACGTCATCATCGAAGGCATCGTCGTGAGCAACCCCGACAACCGCAATGCGGGCGAGAACACCCAACTTACCACCTCGACAATCGACTACACCGTTTCGGAACGGACCCTCTACCTCGAATCGAAGGACGGCCGCTACGGCATCGCGATTCTCACCAACGAGGTCGAGGACAACATCTTCGACCAGTACGACCACGTGCAGCTCCTCATTCAAGGCGCCACCGGCAACCTGGTCGAGAATCCCGACCGCTACGAATTGGAGGGCGTCACCAAGTCGATGGTCATTTCGCGCACCGCCGGTTCGGCCTCCGACGTTCCCATCAAGGAGAAACACATGAACGAGCTGACCGACGACGACATCTACACCTACGTGACACTCAAAGAGGTCGAGTTCCCCGTACGCAAAGGTTCGATCACGCCGGTCAACGAAGGGTACGCAATCGGCACGAACGCACACCGTATCAGCAAATACCCGCTGCTCGTGCGCGACATCAACGGCGACGCCATGTACATGATGACCAATACCAACTGCGCATACCGCAGCGACGGCACACGGTTCGGGCGACATTTCGGGCGTAATCGTCCACGAACGTTTCTCGCGTTTCGAATGGCGCAACGGAGCCGACCCTGCCGAAATGACGGATGACCCGACGCTCGGCTACATCGGCCGCTATCAGATCCGCCACCAGAACAAGGAGGACATCTGGGGCAAGATGCAGAACAGCGTGGAAGACAGCTTCTCGGCACTGCTGACCGAATATCGTTATTGGAACCCCGACACGGAGAACGAGGTGCAGAAACCCACCTACGGCACAAACGGCTGGCTGACGCACACCTATCAGGAAAAGTATTCGGGTTCGGCCGCCAAGGAGTACCTGCAAGCCACCTACAAGCAGCACATGGTGGGCGGCGGCACGTACGAATACTTAGGGCCCGTCGGCAACAGCGCGAACAACCTTTTCGGCGCCAACTACGGCAACAAGAACGGTATCGGCATCGTAATCGACCCCTCGAAGGAGAGCTGGAATCCGAAGATGGACGCCTTCATCAGCCGCAATCCAGACGGAACGATCGAGTGGTGCGGCCCGTATGCCTCCGACCAATACGCAGCCAGCGGTTCGGGCGGCTGGCCCGGAAACGACGCAATCCCGACGAGCTCCCAGCAAATCAACTACAACGGCAGTACGTCAATGCGCGGCAAGGCCAACGTAAGCGGCAACTGTTACACCGCCTTCTCCAACCACTACTGGTGGGACGACGACACGGGACGTTTCTACGCATGGCTGATCAACTTCTCGACCGAGGGCATTTCGACCTCGCACATCTCGATGCAAATCTCCGTGATGAACACGCAGCAGACCTTCTATTCGCCCCGCTACTGGTGCGCCGAGTGGGCGCTCACCGACTCGCAGGCGCCCGAAGACGACTCGCAATGGAATCTCATCGGCGAATACACGGTGCCCGACGTCTCCGTCTGGTCGAATACGCTCTACTCGTCGATCGTGGCCTACAAGTACATCGACTTCGAACTGCCGCAGGAAATCCTCGGCCACCCGGACGTCTACATCCGTCTGCGTCCGACGAGCGACCTTTGCAGCGACGGCAGCGATTATGCCAACGCCCGCCTGAACGGAAGCGCTGCCGGAGCGGCTTTGGCCTCCCAGCATGCAAGCAGCCTCGAGTATTTCGCGATTCGTTACAATAAATAACCGCTGTATCCGATAACCGGCCGAGGGCCGGCAAGCAACGGAACGTCCGGGCTTGTCGGCCCTCTTTTCGAATACATCCGAAACAATGAAGCTGAAAATCACGCTATTTCTGACAGCATTGCCGTATCTCGCCGTCGCGCGCGCCGACATCGGTATCGTGCCTCGCCCGCTTTCGGCCGCGGAAGGCAGGGGGACGTTTGCGATCACGGAGCGCACGGTCGTCGCATCGCCCGAAACGCTGCGGCAGGAAAAATAAGGTTTCGGAATCGCGCAGTCACGTATCGCAATCCCTGTTTCGTTCCGGCGGACCGGGAGGAGGCACCGCGAGCCGTCAGAGACAGTCCCGCTTCACAAGCGGGACAAATTGCGACACGGGAAGACCTGAATCCGCACCTTCTGACGAAAACCGCCTGCCGAACCCTCCGGCGCGAACTCTCCGCACGAACCGCTCCCGTTCTCGTTTTTATTTCCTATCTTTGGCGGTGAAAACGACCTCGCTTTCGGCGGCCGGACAGGAACGACCGGTTCCGCACCATGCGGCCGCCCTCAAAACTGTGACCCGGCATGGACAATCTGAACCAAGACCTGACATCGCTGCTCCGCCGCGCGGGGCTGGACAACTCCGGCGGAGAGTGGGGCTCGCGCATCCTGCTCGTCGCAGGCATCGTCCTCATCTGCTACCTCGCGGTGAAATTGTTCCGGCATCTGGTGACACCTGCCCTGCAACGCATCAGCGCCCAGACCCGGACGATGTGGGACGACCATCTGTTCGACGACAAAGTCCTGCACGCCGCCTGCCGCCTGATTCCGCCCGTCCTCCTATATCTGCTGCTGCCGCTGGCCTTCGGCGACGACCCCTCGCTGCTGAAACTGCTGCACAAAGGCTGCTCGATTTACCTCATCGTCGTGACGATCGCCCTGCTAAACACCTTTCTCAGCGCGCTCTACGACATTTCGAACAAACACGAAACGCTGCGCGACCGGCCGTTGAAAGGCATCTACCAGATGCTCAAACTCGTGACCGTCAGCGTCGGCATCGTATTGATCATCGGGATTCTCATCGACCGGAACGCCACGAGCATTCTGGCCGGACTGGGTGCATCGGCCGCCGTGCTGATGCTGATTTTCAAGGACAGCATACTGGGACTCGTCGCCGGCGTTCAACTCTCAGCCAACGACATGCTGAGACCGGGAGACTGGATAACGATGAGTAAATACGGTGCCGACGGGTATGTAATCGAGGTGACGCTGACGACGGTCAAGGTGCAGAATTTCGACAAGACGATTACGACGATTCCGCCCTATGCGCTGGTCAGCGACTCGTTCCAGAACTGGCGGGGTATGCGTGAATGCGGCGGACGGCGCATCAAGCGCTCGGTCTTCATCGACGCCCGCACGATTCGCCGGTGCACGCCGGAAGAGACGGCGCGGCTCCGCGAAAAGGGGTATCTTGCGGCCGATACATCGCAGGAAATCGTCAACCTGCAAGCGCTGCGGGAGTATCTCGCGAATTACCTGCGCAACTGCCCCGACGTGCGCAGCGACCTGATGTTGATGGTACGCACGCTCCAACCCACGTCCGAAGGCGTGCCTTTGGAGTTCTACTGCTTCACGCGCCACTTCGAATGGATTCCCTACGAAGCGTTCCAGAGCGCACTTACCGACCGCGTGCTCACCCTTCTGCCGGAGTTCGGCTTGCAGGCGTTCCAGCGGCCTGCGGGCACCGATCTGCATGAACGGCACTGACGGCATTCGGACACAGGAGGAATGTCTGTTTTCCGACGCAAAACGCGCGCTTTTTCCCCGAAGGAGCGTATCCCTGCAACGGTTTTTCCGGAAAAGGTGCGCGAAATACCACGAAATACGCTTTGCCTGCGTGCGTTCCTGCCGTCGCACGGCGCGAACGTCCGCGGAAGACGGCCCGACGAAGGACGGCGAGGGCAGAACGCCGTCTCCACCCTATCGGATATTATGCCTCCGCACTGAGACACATGCTGACATAGCGCACGGCGACGGGATAAAAGCGCATGTATGCCGATGCATGCGCCGAATCGGGATTGCGACGGCAAGGCGCCCCCTGCTCCGAATACATCGCCGCAAGGGAACGAAAAGGGGCAGAGTTGTGAAAACTCTGCCCCGAATCGTCCTCCGTCGCGACGGAGGAGAGACGATCCCCGCTATTTGAGAATCTTGTAGGTCACCTTACCGCTCTTCACGGCCCAGGGATAAGCCACCTCGACGTTGACCGTCACGTCGACATCCTTCTGCAACGAGAGGTTGTTGAGATTCGAGAAGGTGATCCGACCGGTCGTCTCGTCGACAGTTACACGGTCGCCGAGTGCCGCCGAAGCGTCGAATCCGTTGTCGGCATAGGTCACCGAGAAGCTGACGATGCGGATCGCTTCCAGCCCGAAGACGTCGTCGCTGTTGGGACGGACACCCGTAGCGAAGCCGTTGGTGTCGTCGCCCGTGATCCACGGATCGGCCAGCGTCGCATCGTGATCGATCAGCTCGAAGCCCTTCATATCGTCGGCGTCGCGCATATCGCGCAGCGAAAGTACCTCGCAGATATTCTTCGTATAGGTCGCCTCGGCCGTGCGGGTCGGGATTTCGACGGTCTCCGACTGCGTGAACGAGCGGATCGGGTCGAACTTGTTGACCTCATACGACGTATAGTCGTTCACGGCCGTGAAGGCGTTGCCGATGACGATGCCGTCGATCGAAAGCGTACCGACGACGGGCACGGATTCGTTGCGGCCGTAATACGAGAGTTTGTTACCGGCGATCTCGATGCCGTCGTGGGCGGGAGCCGTCGCGGGAATCTCGTAAGCGAAGACGAGTTTCTGTGCAGCGATCTCATCGTCCGATACCGGTACCCATACGCCCTGCGCATCCTTCTTGACGATCGTGAAGGCGGATTCCAGATCGATGTCGGCTACCGAGAAGCCCGTGAGCGCACCCGATCCGAAACTCGGCGACCAGAGCCCCTTCACATCCGACTGCCACTTGCCGTCCGCGTTGTAGACCCATGCGTCGACGTGCTGCGCGGCATAGGCGGGAATCTCGACCCTGGCCTCGCCCTTGACATAGATCGGCAGGCCGTAGTTGGGAACGAGCTTCGTCTCGAAGGCGAATACGTCGGCGTCGGTCTCCACATCGGCACGATTGACCTGCATGTGGGAGGTCATCTTGCCGTCGTTGGCCACGGCGATGCGGGTGATCGTCGCAGGATTCGAACCGTCGAGGAACCAGTAATTCTTCTCCAACGTCCGGTCGCCGCAGACAGCCGTATAGAATGCGTTCGCACTGTTGGGCGAGCCTCCATCGTAAGGACGGGTAAGCGACGTAGCCAGTTCGGCGGCATCCGTGAAGTGATCCTTCACCTGCTCGAAGAGTTCGCCGACAATGGAGGTATCCTCGGCCACGAACAGCTCCTCGGTGGCATCGTATGCGAGCGTAGCGTCGGGAAGCGTAACCTCGATCTTCTCGGGCAGTGCGACGAACTCGGCCTCGAAGGCGATCGTCACCTGTACGTTCTCGAACTCGCTCGACGCTTCGACGGCATAGCGCTTGCCGAAGGTGTATCCCGAAACGCGCAGCGTATAGCCCTCGTCGGCATCGTAAGCCACGGGAACCACCTTCACATTGTCGTCGACGGTCTCGGTCGGCTTGCCCTCCGCGTCGAGCTCGACGGCCTTCACCACGGCGCTGCCGCCCTGGTTCCAGTAGGTCACGATGTTCTCGGGCGTGATGTCCTGAGGAAGCGTCGACTCGGTTACTTTGAGCGTGAATTCGCGCTCGGAACCTTCGTACTCGCCGCCGGCTTCGTAGACCGTCCGGAAATCGGAGTAGTTCCAGACGTACTTCAACAGGTCGAGCGTTACGCCGCGCTTGGTCTTGACGATCGTCACACGGCTGTTGAAGGTCGGGTTCAGCGCATCGTAGGCGGCAGCGACCGTATAGGCGTGCTCGGTGAGCAGGTAGTTGTTGCGCGTCGACTTGTCGGCGGCGATCAGCTTGACCGTCTCGTCGCAGACTTCCTCCCCGCCGTTCGCAACCTCGAAGTTGCCCTTGTCAGCCGACTCCAACTCCGTGCCGTCGGCCTTGAATGCCTTGCTCGTGCAGGCCACGACGGGCGCTTCGAGCGAATAACCCATGTCGGCGAGCTGAGCCAGATCGTAGTAGGCTTCGCCGTCGGTAGCCCAGAGTTTGTAGCCCTTCATCAGTTCGACGACCATGTCGGTATCGTCGTAGGGAATCTCGTAGGCCACTTCGCCGTCCGCAGCGACGATCCGGTCGGCGTCGATCGAACCGTCCTCCTTGGCGGGAGCCAGCACGACGGCCTTCACGTCGGCGCGCGCCGGCACGAGGTTCACGTAATCCGAAACCACATTGGCCGAATAGTCGTTCCCGGCCTCCGCGTCGTAGGCTTTCTGTACGCGCAGCGCAATGCTGTACGAAACCTTACCCGTGAAGAAGTCGGGGGTGAAATCGGCGGGAAGCGCCGTCACGATGAAGCGGCCGTTGCCCGTCTCGTCGGCCTCGACCTTCTGAATATTCAGCGCAGGCACCGTAGCGCGCGTCTTCACCTGTTCCATTTCCAGCGAGAACATCTCGGGTTCGGCGGCATAGGCGGGCACGAGCTGTCCGGCAGCCTCGACGGGCGTAACGCGGAAGGTCATCTCCACCGTACCGTTCGCCAGCAGAACGGGCTCCTCGCCTTCGGGGGCATAGTAGAGCGCGTTGACCGACGCCTTGTGATCGTCGTAAGCCGGAACATAGACGAGGCTCTGGATACGGCTCAGGAGCTGATCCACGTCCATGCGCAGGCCGTCGATGAGGTTTTTCAGATCCTGCATCGTCCCCTCGTACTCACCGGCGACATCCTTAATCGCATTGGCAATGGCCTGATCGATCGCGCCGTCGTTGGCGAGCGCCTTGCCGATGCAGTCCTCCACGCCCTTCGTGAAGGCGGCGTTCGACTCGTCGTATTTGATCTCGGCATTTTCGAGCGCTTCGAGCCGGCTCTTGATGTTGGCCAGCGAACCGTCGGCGTCGGGCTTGCCGTTGAGGGCATCGATCTGCTTCTGCAAATCCTGGATTTCGAGATCGAGCACATCCTTTTGGACGAAGTTATATTTCGCCAGGATCGGCTCCATCGCTTCGCCCAGCGAGTTCTTCATCGCCTCCTCGCTCTGGCGGATCGCCTCCTGTAAGACGGTCAGCGTCGGATAATCGGCCAGTTCGGCGTCGGTCACGTAACCTTCGAGCGTCGAAGCCAGCCCTTCGGCCGAAACGTAGTTGGCCTTGATCTGGTTGAGCAGCTGCGACAGACTCTCGACCGCCGCCTTGGTGGCGTAGGTCGCCTCGGCGTCGCTCTTGGTCAGGTAGTTCGCCAGCGAACCCTTCACGGCGTCGATTTCATCCTGCAAACTCGTGCGGGCGCTTTCGAGCGCCTCGATCCGCTTCTCCAGCTTGCTCTTATCGCTTTCGAGCGTCTCGATCTGTTTTTTCAGCGCTTCGACTTCCGATGCGGAGGCCGCCTTTCCCAACTCCTCCTGCAACTTTCCGATCTCTCCGGCCTGCGTCTCGGCTTTGCCCTGCAACGCCTCGATTTCGTCCTTCAAGCCCGAATCAACCCCGTCCAACCGGTCGACCGCATTTTGCAGAGACTGCATCTGCTTCTCCACGGAAGCGATCTGCCCCGTCGTCAGCTCGTCGATCCGGTTGTTCAGACTCGTGATGTCGTCATCGTAGTCCTTGCAACCGACTCCGGCTACCACCGTTCCGACAAGGAACAGCGATAGGAGTCTACCTAAGAATTGTCTTTTCATAATGAAGAAATTAAAGATGTTTTGAAATGGTTTGAACTTCGTGTCTTTTCGGTATTTATTTACTGATTCTTATATAGTTGTCATCCCTTATCGGCAGGATTTCATGCCTCCCTCCGTCGAATGATTGGTATCATATATGATACGCATGATGCAAAGATATATGAAAATCTTTGCAATACAAAACTTTTCGTAAAATTTTTCGGGATGTCAATCGACTATACAGAACAGATAAAACTTATCGCTCTAAAAATCAGAACACTAAGAAAGGCTCGAAAGCTCACGGTACAGGAATTGGCCTACCGCTGCGACATCGAACGTTCGAACCTGAGCCGTATCGAAACGGGCCGTTCAAATCCCACGGTCAAAACACTTTGCATCATCTGCAACGCACTCGACGTACCGCTTCGGGCACTGATCGAATAAACGCTGCCCGCCGCCCCGTCTCCATTACGTCGTTCCGTCCCTCCCGCTTCGTCCGGAAGGGACGAATCCCAAACTTATCCTGTACTTCGAGGGCCGGAAAAGCCTCCGATCCGCCGGACTATATAAATAATAAGTAGTATCCTTCCGGATTCCGTCCCCCACGGGAGCGTCGGCGGCGTCACTGTCGGCGGGAGTTTGACGGTGAGTTGTGTGCCGCTCCCGTCGGCTGCGGTTATGTCCGCGCATTGTCCGCAGCGCCGATCCTGCCACGGAGCGCCTTTTCGGACAATCCGTGCGGCGATCCGAAACGGCAACTTCCTGCAAACAAGATCGTACAATTTATTATTTACTTATACAATATTATATTTCATCCACCAACAAACGTTGCTTTGCTTGTTTCGGCCGGCCGGTTTTCGGAACTTTATATTGATTAACCCGCTAACGAATCATCGTATGAAAGTGACCAAAGAACGACTCAGCTATCTCAAACAGGCGCAATACGTCCAACGCCTCGCCGAACCCTACATCCGCAAAGGGAAGCTCCCGCTATGGAAAATCCATACCAAATTCGTGATCGAAGAGGCTCCCGTCAGTCTGAACACGTTCCGCAAAATGCTGAAAGAAGACGTTTCACATCTCAATGAGAAGATCGAAATCTATCGCAAACAGATGGAGGAGCAGCACGAC
>ENA-ORRN01002407-ORRN01002407.1-human-gut-metagenome-genome-assembly--contig:-NODE-2407-length-11890-cov-7.158428_pt1 | contig 11890 bp, 9 predicted proteins | sample MGYA00242174_ERZ509132 | MGnify/ENA primary metagenome ERZ509132 (study PRJEB26280, sample SAMEA2338671) | human gut metagenome | biome: human gut; feature: human-associated habitat; material: faeces...
GTATGCGGTAGAATAGGGATATAAGAGATAAATTAGCGGCATTTTAACGTATAATTGATATATTATGTATTGGGGGAGTTGTGTAATGGGAAGTGATATGAAAAAAAAACGGAAGCAGACAGAGGAACAAATCAATACACAGCGGCTTTTGTCGGAGCGGAAACAGCTGGTCGCTTCACACAAGAGGGACATGCTTCTTTGCGTGGGTGTTTTTGCGATAGCGACATTGGCATCATTCTTTTTCAAGAACATGGCATCAGACCCGTCGCTTAACATCGCAATGCTCTATACGCTTGGTGTTTTTGTAATTACACGATACACAAACGGCTATGTGTACGGCATGCTCTTTGCGATAATGAGCGTTCTGTCCGTAAACTTTTTTTTCACCTACCCGTATCAGGACTTCAACTTCTCGATTGAAGGATATCAGGTAACATTCCTGGGCATGTTCGCCATTGCGATTATCACATCCGCAATGAGCAGCAACATGAAAGAGCAGGCAGAACAGCTTGCGGAACAAGAAAAAGAGCTCATGGAAGCGCAGAAGGAAAAAATGCGCGCAAACCTTTTGAGGGCCGTTTCGCACGATTTGCGAACGCCGCTTACGGGAATTATCGGAAACAGCTCGTCCTATTTGGAAATGGGTGACAGACTCACGGACGAGGAAAAAAGAGCTCTTGTAACTTACATAAACAACGACGCAAACTGGCTTTTGAACATGGTTGAAAATCTGCTGTCGGTAACCCGTATCAACAATGAAACTGCCTCCGTTGCAAAGTCGCTTGAACCCGTTGACGAGGTGGCATCTGCGGCGGTAATACACTTTAGGAAGCGTTTTCCGGATGCAGAAGTGCATGTAACGGTACCGGATAATGTAGTCATGGTAATGATGGATGCAATGCTGATTCAGCAGGTAATTATTAATATCCTACAGAATGCACAGATGCACGCAAAGAGCACAAAACCGCTGGAGCTTACCATCGACGAAGATGAGGAAAAAGTTTTTTTCCATATCAGAGATTACGGAGTCGGCATAGACGAACACAGGCTTGAGACGATTTTCGACGGTGAGGGATATCGTTCGGAAAAGGCCAAGACGGACGGCTACAAGGGCATGGGAATCGGGCTTTCGATATGCAAGACAATTGTTACGGCTCACGGCGGCAGGATTATCGCCGTAAACCATAGGGACGGAGCGGAATTTTGCTTTTCATTGCCAAAAGAGAAGGAGGACTAGACAATGTATCAGAAAATCTCAATTTTAATGATAGAGGACGAAAAAAGCATTTGCGATTTTATCAGCAAAACGCTGAATTCACATCAATATAAGGTCAACGCGGCACACAACGGAAAAGATGGACTCACGATGATTACATCCTCGCTTCCTGATTTGGTTTTGCTGGATTTGGGGCTTCCGGACATGGACGGCCTCGAAGTCATAAAGAAAACAAGAGAGTGGTCAAGTCTTCCGATTATCGTTATTTCGGCAAGAACACAGGAAAAAGAAAAAGTCGCCGCGCTTGATGCCGGTGCCGATGACTATATTACCAAGCCTTTTGGAACTTTCGAACTCCTTGCGCGGATCCGTACAGCAATCCGGCACAACAACAGGCTCACAGACGACACAATGAACAACAACCGGCCGTATTCGGCGGGCGGGCTTGTCATCGACTTTGAAAAGCGGATTGTAAGCCTCGAGGGAGAAGAGATTCATTTCACGAGAGTGGAATATAAAATCGTATCGCTGCTTGCCAAAAATTCAGGTAAGGTTATGACCTACGACACGCTGATTAACGAAGTCTGGGGGCCGTATGCGGACGACAACAACAGAATCCTTCGGGTAAATATGGCAAATATACGCCGTAAGATCGAAAAAAACCCGGGGGAACCGAAATATATCTTTACGGAGCTGGGCGTAGGCTACCGTATGCTTGAAGATGAAACCTTATCCATTTAACGAAAGAACGACAGGACGAAATGCAGAAAAACAGAAATACAGAAAAAAACCAGGAATGCTGCGGTCTTTTGGGGCGCAGCTTAAAACATAGCTTTAGCCCTGAAATTCACCGTAAAATCGGAGAACTTACAGGCAGGCCCTATGAATATAAATTATACGAAAAAGAACCGGAAGAAGTCGAAAACTTCCTCCGAAACGGCGAATGGGACGGACTGAATGTCACAATACCATATAAGGAAACGGTCATGGCTTACTGCGATGAGCTTTCGGAAGAGGCACGCGCAATCGGAGCTGTGAATACGCTTGTTCGCCGAGACGGCAAAATCGTCGGTTACAATACAGATTATACAGGCTTCCGAAAGAGCCTGGAACAGAACGGCGTGGCGGTGCGCGGCGCACGAACCATGGTGCTCGGGAGCGGCGGAGCCTCCAAGGCTGTCTGCCGCGTTCTTGAGGATATGGGGGCTGCAAGTGTTAAACTTGTGAGCCGGAGCGGAAAAATCAATTATGAAAATCTGAACCGGCATAAGGATGCCGAGATTTTGGTTAATACAACGCCGGTCGGTATGTACCCTAATACAGGGCAGGCCGCTGTGTTTCCGGGAACTTTCCCGAACTTGAAGTGGGCGGTGGATGTTATCTATAATCCATTGCGGACAAATTTTTTATGTCAGGCTAAGAAAGCCGGTATCAATTATATGTCAGGGCTTGCGATGCTGGTTCTTCAGGCACTGGCTGCTGCAGAAATCTTTTGGGATGAAACAATCAGTGCTTCGGTTGGAAGACAGATTGAACGCGAGCTCACCGCGGAAAAAGAGAACATTGTGCTGATTGGCATGCCCGGAGTCGGCAAAACGACGACCGGAATCGCTTTGGCATCAGAACTGGGACGCCCGTTTTATGACATAGATGAAATGATTGTGTCGATGGCAGGAAAGAGCATTCCCGAAATCTTTACAGAAGATGGAGAAGACGCTTTCCGCCAGGCGGAATCAGAAGCTGCAAGGGAACTCTCCAAGGTTACAGGTGCGGTAATCGCCTGTGGTGGTGGAGTAGTCAATCGCGAAGAAAATTATTATACTCTGGCGGAAAACGGACATATTGTTTTTTTGAACAGAGACATCAGCCTTCTTCCCACGGACGGCAGGCCTGTCAGTCAGGCAGTGCCGCCGGAAAGACTGTACCGCATCAGGCTTCCTTTATACAGAAGCTGGTGTGATGACGAAATTGAAATCACAGGGAACTCCCCTGAGGAAACTGCTGCACATATCATGGATATGCTGCAGAAGATTTAATGGTTACAAATATAAACGTAAATCCCGTCTCGTTTTGAGATGGGATTTTTCTAAGCGGGATGTTCGAAATTTACTGTATTTACTGCATACTTATCTGTCGGAGACTCCAGGCGGAATGTTTGGGAATATCGGTTCACCGCAATACATATACACGTATTTGATGGTATAAAGATCGACGATTGCAACATTGCCGTTGGAAATATCCTGAAGCAGCACATAGTTGTTGCCGACGCCGACGAGGAAACCGTAGCGGTCTTCCGTCGAGTCGGAGCCAATCATCTGCTCTACACGCATATAGCGGCCAATCTGCGTATGCAGGAATCCGTTCATATACTGAATGGATTCATAGTCAATCGTCTGTTCGTACTCCGGCGGCATCAACGGACTGCTTGGCACGGCGAAGATCGGGGTCTGTTGACCGCTGTTTTCCAAAGAATTGACATAATCGGTCATGTTCTGGTAAATCAACGGAACGGAAGCAGTGTTCGACTGAAGGGCAGCATTTGGATTTATGTACGAAGGCGATGTACTGCCTGCCTGCGGGCGAAACCATACGCCGCTGTCGTTTGCCATGTTGTTTGTTGTGGTGCTTTGCATATCCGCTGAAGGAATCGTCTCCTGCGGGTCTGTGACAGCTTCGGAAACTGCCGGGGAAACCGCCATGTCTTCAAACTCGATTTTATCTCCGATCTGTACCTGACCTTTGCGAATCATCGTTGGTGTAATCACGTTATTGCATGGTGTCATAGAAATCCTCCTGAAAATTTAAGTTTCTGCGTACCGTTCTGTCGGTATGTAAAAACAGTGATTGCCGACGCGGTTGTGGATGACGCCGACCCTTGTAGGAAAGTAGTTCGGACAGGAATCACTGTAAGGATTGAAGAAAAACAGCGATTCGTCGACGCCCGCCAGCCTGCCGCCGGCCAGTGCCCAGTCTACGATGTCATAGTGCTCCTGCGAGGGCGTCATGTTGTAGACGTTCTGTGCGTTATATCTGCCGCCGACGGTCTCCTGCATGCATACAAATTGACCCGGCTGTGTGATAATCGCACGCACATCGCCGCCGTTATTGACCCGCGAAAATTCGCCCACGTTGATGGTCGCGCGATTCATGATGACCGTGGCGACCGCCTGCATTCCCGCGGTTCCTTCTCCGCCCGCCTCACACTGTATCAATCTCGCGAATAATTCCCTGGTATCCAGTCCCATATCTATCTCCCATCTGCCTATAGACTCAACTTATCTTATGCGGAACAGTTTGCGGATGTGCATGGAAAATCTATGAATCAAAATTTTTTTGTATAGAACAGATTAGCCGTAAGATGCTCTTGTAGGAAAGCGTTGACATAAAAATCATGGAAAAATCAAAAAAATTAAAAAAAAACTTTCATTTTCCCACCCTTTTTGGCAAAAAGGGTGGGGCTTTTTTGTGTGAAATGGGTAAGATCGCAAAGGGGACTACCGGTTCGGTCACCTTGAAAACCACGCAACACAGCTATGGAGACCCTTCGGGAGCGACTGCTTCTCAAGACTGTGATGTAACGCCGGCTTCTGTCACTATCATGAAGCCGCCTATCACCAGCGTTTCTGCCACTGTGAATCAGCCTGTAATAGGTCAGCCGCTGGATACCGTCGTTAGTGTGCCTAGCACGGCGAGCTACACTGCTGAGGTGATGTGGAAAAATGATGGCATGACTGTCACTGGGAACGCACAGGCAGATACAGTCTATACCGCGTTCATCACCCTAAAGGCGAAAGAGGGCGAGACTTTCGCAACGACATTGAACAACATACAGACGAGTTCCGGCTATACGATCCAGATGCTTAACAGCACAACACTGCAGCTGACAAAGACGTTTGAAAGTACCGGATCTAAAACCATGACCGGAATCAACATCATTGACAATATTGACGGTCACGCGCTGACAGTGGATGTTCCCCACGCAGCACCAAATACCACTGAAACAAATAACTTGACGCTTGTTGCCATGGGTGTTTATGACGACCACTCTACCGCCCCAGTGAATGTCGCTTGGTCGATTGTCGATACTCCTGCCCCAACCGACGTGAGCATCGACAATGCCGGCAAGCTGACTGTTACCAACAAGGCGAAAGGCGGCGAGGTTCATGTGAAGGCTGAACTCAACGGCTATACCGATTCCGAGACTGTAACCATCACCAAGGACACCCCGACTGCGAGCGCCATCGTTGCCACGGCTCCTGCCACAGGAACCGATATCACCATACCAAACGGCGGCACGAACACCAGCGGCCAATGCAGCTACACAGTCTATGACCAGTATGGCGCCGAAATGACCGGAAGCGGTGCGACATGGAAGATGGAACCCGCAACCGTTGCGGGCGTGACGCTTACCGCCTCCAACGGCAGCATTTCCGTGAATAATACTGCCACGACGAGCACAGTAAAGCTGTACGCCGAGAGTGGTGGGGTGAGATCCAATGAGATCACCTTCAAGATTGCCCGCGAGGCCAGTGTGGCGAAGTCGTTGGAAATCAATGGTTCTGCAGATAGCGTGACTGTTCCTACGGTGACTGAACCCGGCACAACGGAGTGTGCGTATGCGGCCTATACTGCCACAGTGAAGGATCAGTACGGTGAAGCAATGACCGGGCAGACGATCGCATGGAACGTCACCAGCAATCCTGGTGTGACCATCAACAATGGTCAGCTGATTGTTACGAACAAGGCAGATGCTGGCACTGTGAAGATTACGGCCACGTCCGGCATTCTCACCGATACCAAGGATGTGACCATCAACAAGGATGCGGCAAAGGTCAGCTTCGTGAAGATCACCGGACAGGATGGCGCGACTCCTGTCACCATCATTACCTGCACCGGCAGCCAGCGGTTGGAGTCCTACACAGCCACAGTCTATGACCAGTACGGCAACGAGAAGCAGGACGATGTAACCTGGAGCCTTAATCCTGCGGTCTCCGGCGTGGACTATGAGATCCCTGGAGCCAACAATAATATCGTGACCCTTAAGGTTGCTCCTGACGCTGACGCAGGCACCTTCAAGCTGGTGGCTACCAGCACAACCGTTGCCACTGTCAAGGGTAAGCTGGAAATCAAAGTGCAGAAAAAGAACGATGTCAGCAGCAATATCAACTTCGATGACGGTTCGCTGACCTATAAAGGCGCGGGACAGGAGTACGAGGCTGCTGAGCTTGACAACTCTGTTACTGCCGGTGAAGGTGGCACGTGGACCTACGCCTATGCCGTCAAATCCGGTGGTACCGGCATGCTGGATACAGCAACAGGTCTGCCTAAGATCGTGGGCACCTACACTGTAACAGCCACCTACGAGGACAGCAGCAACATCGGCAGCAAGTCTGCTACATTGAACATTACGCCTAAAACGGTGGACATTCCTGCCCCTGACACCACGGTGTACACCTATGATGGAACCGCAAAGACCTATAAAATTTCCGATAGCGCGGACTACACTGTGAATCACGCGACACAGACCAACGCCAACGAAGCAGGCTACACCGTCACCGTTGCGCTGACGGATGAAAATAACACCATTTGGGCGGACGGCAATAATATTGTTAAGCATTATAACTTCAAGATCATGAAGGCCACCCCTACCGGCGAACCTTCATACACGAAGATTACCGCGGCCGGCAAGACCCTTGCAGACGCAACGCTTGCAACTGGTACAATAACTCCGTCAGGAACAATTAAGTGGGTCAAGGATGATGGAACAACTGAGTTGCCAAATACAACCACGGTTGCAAAGAACCAAGCGTACAAATGGCTTTTCACCCCTGCGGATACTGCAAACTATAATACGCTGACAGGAAGTCTGACTCCGTATTACGTAGCATCCTCCGGCGGCAGCCATGTTTCGAAAGTACAGAAGCCGGAGATCACCATCATCGGCTCCGGTAAGGCAGATCTCAGCGCGGACGGCAGAACGGCGACCATCACCGCGGCTGCCGGACACGAACTGGTATCCGTAGTCTTAAACGGTAAGGAAATGGGTAAGGTCGAGAAACTCACAGGTCTGAAGACCGGTGACAAGGCGACTATCACTTTCCGGGCTAAGACAGACGGAAAGGCAGAAATGGATAAGATAATCGCGCAAAAGGCTTCCAAGCTGACGCTGATGGCGCGCTCCAAAAAGACCGCGAAGCTGAACATCAAAGTTGTTGTGAAGGGCGACCTCAAGGCAATCACAGACGCGGGCTATACCGTAAAATACAAATTCTACAGAAGCACTAAAAAATCCGCAGGCTACAAGGCAGTGCTGACCAAAAAAGCACCGACCTATTTCAACACCTACGGCAAGAAAGGCACGATGTACTACTACAAAGCCAGAGTCATGATCTATGACAAGAATGGCAATTTCGTAGCACAGACCGCGCTGAAGCAGTGCAAATACGCAAACAGACTCTGGACCAAATAGGAAAAGAGTTTTGTAACCCAAAATAACTCAAACCGATTTGAAGGCAAATTCAAATCAATCCGCGCAAGGCAGTCGAGCTTCTCGCCTGCCTTGTGCGTGATACCCCGGCGCGAGATCCGCGGCCTTTTGTTTTTTGCTTGTTTCTTTGGACAGATTCCAGTATACTATAGATAAAGAAAGCTGCGCGGCGCGAAATCGCTGGGAGGTTTCCGGCGGCGCGGGGAAAGTGTGGATACGAGGACTGAGAAAGGAGCTGAGGTTTATGAACAAGCAGGAAAAACGGAAAAAAATCTCCATCGGCGTGGAGGATTTCAAAGAAATCATTGATAAAGACGGATATTTCGTCGATAAAACTTTGATGATAAAGAAACTGATTGAAAGTCAGGCGAAGGTTACTTTGTTTACCCGTCCGCGGCGCTTCGGCAAAACGCTCAATCAGTTTATGATCCGCCGCTTCTTTGAGGATGAAATCACAGAAAAAGGTGAAAAAGTGGACAATGGCTATCTCTTCGACGGGCTGAAAATTGCAGAGTGCGGCGAAGAAATCCTCAAACATCAGCAGCAGTATCCGGTGATTTTTCTGACCTTAAAGTCAGCGAAGCAGCCTACGTATGCGTTAGCTTACATGGAACTAAAGAAGCGCATCAGCGAGGAATACAAGCGGCATAGATATATTCTGCAGAGAGAAATCCTGACAGCAGATGAAAAAGTCCGCTTTGAGGCAATATCCGCTATCATGGACGACGACAGCCTCTATACGGATGCACTGGGCTTCCTGTCTATGTGCCTTGCGAAATATCATGGGACGAACACCATCATCCTCATCGATGAGTACGATGTACCGCTGGAAAATGCGTATTTCAGAGGCTTTTATGACGAGATGATTGACTTCATCCGCTCGCTCTTTGAATCGGCACTCAAGACCAATCCGTACCTTGAAAGAAGTGTAATCACAGGCTGCCTTAGAATCAGCAAGGAGAGCATCTTTACGGGGCTGAATAACTTAGAAACGGACAGCGTGCTGCATACACGCTTTGGAGATTCTTTTGGCTTTACACAGGAAGAAGTGGAAGGACTGCTCGCGTACTATGATTTGAGCGAGCAGCTTGAGGAAGTAAAGAAATGGTATGACGGCTACCTGTTTAATGATTTTGAAATCTATAACCCGTGGAGTATACTCAAATATGTCAATGACCGCAAGGATCATGTGACCGAGTTTGCGCTTCCGTACTGGTCGAATACCTCATCCAACAGCATAGTGCGTGAGATGGTGGGAGAAGCGGATCAGAAGGCAAAAGCGGATTTGGAAACGCTAATGGCAGGCGGAACGATTGAAAAACCTGTGCATGAGGACATTACCTACGGCGATATTCATCAGACGCAGGATAACCTTTGGAACTTCCTGTTTTTCACGGGCTACCTGAAGAAAGTCGGAGAGCGGACGGTCGGCAACAATCTCTGGCTGGAAATGAAGATTCCGAACATTGAGGTTGCAACGATATATGAAAACTCCATTTCCTATTGGTTTGAGCAAAGAATGAAAGAAACCGACCGCAGCCCGTTAAAACATGCGCTGGAGACGGGCGACTGCGAAGCGGCGGAAAACTTCATAAGCGAGCAGCTTTTCCATACCATCAGCTATTACGACTATGCGGAAAATTTCTATCATGGATTTATGGCGGGACTTCTTGCGAATATCGGGGGTTATCTTGCGAGATCCAATCGTGAGAGCGGAAACGGCAGACCCGACATCGTGATGACGGAATCAAAATTCAGAGGCAGAGCGATGATTTTGGAGCTGAAAATTTCCGATACGATAACAGACATGGAAAAGAAGTGTGAGGAAGCACTTACGCAGATGGAAGAGCAGAAATACGAAAGTTCGCTTGAAGAAGACTGCTTTCAGCCGATTCTCAAGTATGCCATCTGCTTCTTTAAGAAAAGATGCATGGTAAAGAAAGCGGAATAACGAAAGCAGCGCGGCGCGAAATTGGATGATACAAGGGGGATTTATGAAAAAAAGAAAACAAAATGTGGCACGTTTTTTGTGCCTGCTGATGGTTTGCACGGTGCTCAGCTGCATGGCAGGCTGCGAGGGGAAGGGCGGAAGTGATCCGGCGCAGCCCGCATTGGAAACCGTGACATATTCGAATTTGACGGATGCGGATTCTCGTGCCTTGCTTTCCGGGCTTCTGGAAAAAAGCGGCGTGGCAGAGTCGCGCATACAAGTGCTTTTGGCATGTGTCGATCAGTTTAACGCTGCAGTCAAGCCCGCGTGGCTGACAGACGGATTTGAAAGTGCCGCACCGACCGAAACGCAATACGATGTGTACGATATGCAGGATGTATGGACGGAAAAGTATGGAAACTTCATGGGATATAACTGCCGCATCACTGCATACAGCCTGCTCGGCGAATTTTTGGGCGTGGGTGCGGATCAGCCGAAGACGCAGGGGGAAGAACTGCTTTTTGTGGATTTGGATACCATTGCGCGGCATCCGGAGGTTCTTTTTGATGACAGTACCGCCGGATTCTGCGCACTGTTCGCGCCTATCGAGGCAGCGGACAGCACCGAAACCGGGGCGCAGGTACAGGCACTGCAGGAGGGCTGGGCTTCCCGCGGCGTGACCTTCGCAGACAGCGAGGCACACTTGATTTCTGTCATTTTTCACGATAAATTCTCGGATGACGAAAACACGCTCTCTGTCGGACACGCGGGTGTTCTGCTGCCATCGGAGGACGGCACGCTGTATTTTCTCGAAAAGGTGGCGTTTCAAGAGCCGTATCGGCTGTTAAAATTTCAGAACAGGACGGAGCTGAGCGATTATCTGATGGAAAAATACGATACCGCATGGGGACAGGATACCACGCGTCCTTTCATCATGGAAAACGATGCTTTGCTGGAAGGCTTCCGGCAGAATCCATTGGAGAAACCGGAAGTGAAAGGAGGTAATTGACGATGACATTAAAACGAAGAGGGAAAAGAGTTATTTGTTTCGGTATGATGATTTTGCTGCTGTAGCTTTGCGCATGCACAAATGAGCAGAAGCCGACGGACGATGTCGATTCGGTCGGCGCGGGAACGGAAAACTACGAAATACCGGAGGCTTATACAGAGGTCTTGGATGCGTATGCCAAACTGCTATTGGGAACCGGGGAGATTACAGAAAAGACCGGACCGGTCGGCATCAACAGTGCCATTGATCTCCTGTCCGCACTGGACGGGGCGGATATGGCCGCGGAAGTGCCTTATCGCTGCGGTTATCTTCTCAAGGATCTCAACGATGACGGTGTGCCGGAGCTTTTGATCGGAGAAATCTCCTCTGCCGGAAAGTATGAGCAGGAAAACGGCGTGAGCTACAGCGGCAGTATCGTGCAGGCGGTATATACCCTCGCGGACGGAGAAGCACTGAATATTCTGGAGGGCTGGGGACGAAACCGCTATGACTGGACAGATGACGGACACTTTTTTAACCGGGCATCCTCGGGCGCCGCACATTATATTCTCGCCGATTACAAGCTTTCGAAGGACGGCAGGGGGCTGGACTGCGACGGCTACTGGTTTACCTACGATCAGGAGGATGGAGACGAGGTCCGGCTGCAGCACTATTATAATACAAGCGGAGAGTGGGACCCGGCGGCTTCCGAGCAAATCAGCGCGGACGAGTTCCAAAGCGCAGAGGCGAAGCTCGAAAAGAAGATTGCCATGCTTTCACTGACGCCGTTTTCGCAATATGAATCGGAAAACGTAGATCCTATGGGCGTTCCGGCTGTTTTGCGCGCGGCATGGGCTGATGACTTTGTTGCGGGACACCAAAGTCATGACGAATATATTCTTTCGGAGGAGGAGAGCGCCGCGAAGGTCGCGTTCTTCGCACAAAAACCACTGAAGAATTTTCGCGTACTGAATCTTGAATTTGTGGATGCGGATGAGGACGGCAAAGTGCTGTTTCGAGCCAAGAGCATGTATCAGCAAAAGGAACTGGATCAATGCCCGTCTGCCGCGTGGGACGACAAGGTCAATGTCACCTTATACTATACCGACGGCAAATATCAGATCGTCAGACCGGACAAGCAGACGATGGAGGCCTTACGTGTCTACTTCGACGAGCTGGTCAGAGATATCGGCGAGTAAGCGTCGCCGCGGCCTTTTGTTTTTTGCTTGTTTCTTTGGACGGATTCCAGTATACTATAGATAACGGCGA
>ENA-ORRN01002408-ORRN01002408.1-human-gut-metagenome-genome-assembly--contig:-NODE-2408-length-11890-cov-2.308830_pt1 | contig 11890 bp, 9 predicted proteins | sample MGYA00242174_ERZ509132 | MGnify/ENA primary metagenome ERZ509132 (study PRJEB26280, sample SAMEA2338671) | human gut metagenome | biome: human gut; feature: human-associated habitat; material: faeces...
CACTCTTTCTGATATAATTCATCAGCCTTCACTCCTTTAAGAGAGTCGATAGAAGTATATCCCATGGCCAGCAAATCCTGCTCAGTCTGCACTCCTACATTAGGAAGTTTACGAAAAGGATGTACTATTTTCTTTGATGCAATTGAAGATTGTTTTTCTTTGGGATATGGCAAATATTTCCATAATCTACTTACTACCTCCTGTAAAGCCGTCTTATGCTCTACATCCAAGATGTAATGTTCCTTCGCTCCCTCATAAGGAGTTCCATTTTCTGCATCTTGCATCATATCAGAAATACCGGGATGTTTCTTTATATATGCTATATCATCACATACTAAGATTATCGGCTTTTCATTGAGATAAACCATATAATCACCAAACATCTTCCGGTAACGTACACATCCTAAGTCCTCAAGCTGGGAACAGATAAATTCTATAAATTCAATATTACTTGCCATATAGTCGTTTTAATCTGTAAGTTATCAGCGGGTTATACGCTTCTATTTATTCATTCCATGTTGAACCTGAAGATAATCTATAAGATACCCCACGAATAAATTAAATTTTCAAATCAGCCCAAAATAGCCAAATACTTCTTATTATGCAAGGGCATTCCGCAAAATCGTAAGATAATGCAAGCAAATTGGAAGTTATATACAATTTTTCCAGCATAAAAAGCCCTACTTTTGCATACATCATTCAGATTATTCTGTAAGTTGTAAATTGGATTATTATTCATTAACTTGTTAAACCTTTTATATGAAAATGAACAGAAAGATTTCAATACTGGGTCTTGGAGTGCTATGCTCCATGGTTTCTCTTCAGGCAAACGCCGGTAATGAAAAAGAGGCAGAACTCAGAATCGTACAAAAAAACATTCTGGAAGATCCTTTAATGGATCAGGTACATCGCATGGCATACAAAACCGTGTCCACAGGACTGAATGCAGGTGACGGATACGGAGAAGTATGGATCAGAGATTTCAATACCTTCATTCAAGTGGCTATGGATGTGATGCCAGACAAGAATGTACAGGACTGTCTGAATACCTTCTTCCATTTCCAGGGGACCGAAGGTGACATCGTTGACGGATATATTGATATCAGGAAAGCCGATTTAAATAATGTCGGAGGATATAAATACAGACTGTCAAAAACATGTCCCCAGTTTGCCGCACACAAAAATACCGTGGAAACAGACCATGAGACTTCACTCATTCAGGCCGTATACCAGTATATCCGGAAAAGCGGAAATACGGATTATCTGAAATCGGTGATAGCCGGCAAGACTGTGGAAGAAAGAATGGAATGGGCATTAAGATACCTGATGGAACATAAGTATAACCAGGAATACGGCCTGATCACAGGAGCAACAACAGCCGATTGGGGAGATGTCCAGCCTGAACATATCTGGGGAGTAGAAATTGATGAGAATACGCATTATACCATTGATATCTATGATAATGCCATGCTGGTGCTTGCCATAGATAATTTCCTGGAAATGACAACCAACGAAGGTTACAAGAGCAAATGGGGAAAGGTAAAGAATGAGCTGGCCCAGAATATCAGAAAGCACCTGTGGGACAAGGAGAAACAGAAATTCATACCGCACATCTATCTGAACGGATCTCCGTTTCCCCAGAATTTTGACGAAAATCAGATCTACTACCATGGCGGAACTGCTGTAGCCATTCTTGCCGGACTGCTTTCAAAAGAAGAAATCGAACAGGCCAACAACCGCATGCTTGAGAATGTGAGAAAAGCCGGAGCCCAGACCATCGGACTGACCATGTATCCGACCTATCCGGCCGGTTTCTTCAAGGGAGTAGGCATGTATCCGTACGGATATCAGAACGGCGGTGACTGGACCTGGTTCGGAGCGCGCATGATATGGGGACTGGCAGAAAACGGATTTATCAAAGAGGCTTGCTGGCCAGAGTGGTCAGAAATAAAGGATTTAATGAATGGTATACCCAGTCGGGCGAGCCCAAAGGTTCCGGAACATTCCGTGGTGAAGCCGGGGTGCTTGTCAGAGCCATCGAACAGCTTCGCAGCTGGGCTGAGAACTATCAGGAAGTTCCTCTGGAAGAAGCCCGGAAAGGAATGGTAATATTTACCTTCGGACAATCCAATTCAGCCAATCATGGATGGGGAAATTATACTCCAAAGCATAAAGTGTACAATTATTTTGAAGGAAAACTTTATCCGTCAGCAGATCCTCTAATCGGTGCAACAGGCAACGGAGGAAGTGTCTGGAACAGACTCGCCGACAAGCTCATTGAAGACGGATGTACCGGTCAGGTGACAATCATTCCCATCGGTGTAGGAGGTGTAGAAATCTCTGCCTGGGCTAAAGGAGGTTATCTTCATAACAGACTGATTGAAACGGTTGAACAGCTGAAAGAACAACATATCACTCCTGATTGCATTTTATGGCACCAGGGCGAATCAGACAACATCAGCAACACTTCTGAAGAAAACTACATACGCATGTTTGAAACCATACGCGAAGTATTCAGAAGCAGAGGAATAAACAGCCCGATAGGTGTCGCAGTAGCCTCGTATCATCCTTATTGTGTCAATGAAAATGAAGGAAATGATCCGGCCATACGCAATGCTCAAAAGAAACTGGCGAAAAAATATGATGATATCTTTGAGGGGCCGGACACGGACAAGCTGAACAAAGCATTTCAACGCGGAGATGGTGTTCATTTCTCTGAAAAAGGTCAGAAAACCCATGCCGCAGGATGGCTGAAAGCGATTAAAAAGAATTGCTTTTAACCCTTTTCCTGTTTCCGGTAAGGTGACGGAGTCATTCCCATGATTTTCGTAAACAAACGGGAAAAATAAGCCGGTTCTTCAAAGCCGATGGCAGTTGCAATATCCTGTAACTTCAAATCCGTAAGTTCAATATATTGACAGGCCTTCTGTATTTTCAATCTGAGAAAATAATTTATCGGTGAAGAACCGGTTTCCTTCTGAAACAGCATGGAAAAGTGTGATGCTGAATATTTAAAGTGAGCAGCCAGTTCTTCCAGGGTTATATTATATTGTAAGTTTTCCTGCATGAAATGGATGACTTTTCCTGAAAAGCTCAGATCCTTATTGATAAAGGTCTGTATGGAACGGTACTGTTCCAGATAAATGAAAGAGGACAGGAACAGATGCAGGCAGGCCGAAGTGTACCGCATGTATTCCGGGATATATGCCAGAGAAAAACAATGGTAGATTTCCTCAAACAACAGCAGGCGGTCTTGAAGGCGTGAATGATTGTCGGGGGTAATGCTGCGCGGAACACAACTTCCCGGCTGGTAATATTTACAGTTCTTGCCTTTAAAATGCAACCAATAGATAGTCCAGGGATTTTCATTGTTGGCCCCAAAAGCATAAGGAGTATTCTGCGGAAGTATGATGTATTCATTCTTTCGCAGAATATGTTTTTCGCCATAGATCTCATACCATCCCTCACCATCCGTACAATAGATAAGCATGGTATAGTCGCAACCGTGTTCCTTCTGGATATAATGGTATTTTACCCGAGGGAAATATCCTATCTTCCGCAAAAACAAGTCTCCGATCAGGGGATCTTTACTATATGTCTCCAGCAGGTTGTCCGGGAGAGAGGCAAACCGTTCTCCCTTGAACCCTTCTTTCATTTTAACCATAGGATAAAAAATAATAAGAAAGTACAAGTAAATCGATACAAATATACAACTTTTTCCCAATTTTAAACCCTACTTTTGCGAAAGTAGAAAATGAAATTTTTCAATAGGCATAATTAAATAAATCAAAAAAACCGTATGTATAAAAGTAATTACGATAAATACCCTGCCACACCGATGGAAGGGATTGTATGGAAAGGCTGGGAGAATATCTGTAACCAACTGAAAAGCAGCCTGTCTGCCGAATCTTGTGTATTGGTAATAGAATGCTATCAGGGAGTCCTTCACGACGAGCTGCGCGACGGATTTGCAGGCTTGCATGCCGATTGCTGGATCGATACACAAAGTTTATTCAAACCGGTGAACGAGATCGAACAGATGACTTATCCGTATGTCACAGATGACCGGCTGTTCGGGTTCCGTACGCATTTATCATACAAAGACTTTTTCAATACGGACAAATTGGCTTCAGCCCGGGAAAAGATCCGGTCGGCTCAAGGCCTGACCGTAGTATATGGTCACGGAGCCGCCTGGGTAGCTCCCGAAGCTGACTGCATTGTATACGTGGACATGGCCCGCTGGGAAATCCAGATGCGTTCACGCCGTCACGAAATCAACGGACTGGGCGTTGAGAATAAAGCGGAAGGTGCCTCATATCATTACAAGCGAGGATATTTTGTAGACTGGGTCGTTTGTGACCAGCTGAAAAAGCAGTTATTAAGCAAAGCAGACTACTGGATGGATACCCACATTGCCGGCGAGCCTAAAATGATTACCGGAGACCTGTTACGGAAAGGACTGGACAAGACAGCCCATAAGCCGTTCCGCGTCGTTCCGTTCTTCGATCCGGCTCCATGGGGAGGCCAGTGGATGAAAAGAGTATGTGACCTGAATCCCGACCAGCCCAACTATGGGTGGTGCTTTGACTGTGTACCGGAAGAAAACAGTCTGTATTTCAATATAAATGGAGAACGTTTTGAGATGCCTTCCAATAACCTGGTATTCTATAAGACACGTGATTTGCTGGGAGGACCGGTTGAATCACGTTTTGGACAGGATTTCCCGATCCGTTTTGATTTTCTGGACACTATCGGAGGCGGGAACCTGAGTTTGCAGGTACATCCGACAACCCAGTATATCCGTGATACTTTCGGCATCTATTACACACAGGATGAAAGTTATTATCTGCTTGATGCGGAAGAAGGTGCAACCGTATTCCTGGGACTGAAAACAGGAGTGAATCCGGATGAAATGATTGCTTCCCTGAACGAATCACAGGAAACAGGGAAGCCGTTTGATACACAAAAATATATCAATCAGTGGCCGGCCAGGAAGCATGATCATTTCCTGATTCCGAACGGAACCATTCACTGTTCAGGAGCAGGAGCCATGGTTCTGGAAATCAGTGCAACCCCCAGCATCTTTACATTTAAGTTGTGGGACTGGGGACGCCTGGGACTGGACGGACTGCCTCGCCCGATCAATATCGGACACGGGTCGAAGGTTATCCAGTGGGAACGCCAGACCGATTTCACCCGTGAACATCTGGTCAACCATATTGAACAGATTGCAGAAGGAGAAGGGTGGCGTGAAGAACGTACGGGTCTGCACGAAAATGAATTCATAGAAACCCGACGCCATTGGTTTACAGCTCCCGTCACTCATCATACAGACGGGGGAGTACAGGTATTTAATCTCGTAGAAGGAGAAGAGGCCATCATTGAAAGCCCGACTCACGCTTTTGAACCTTTTATCGTACATTATGCAGAGACATTCATCATTCCGGCTTCTGTCGGAGAATACACGATTCGCCCATATGGAGCATCCGAGGGTAAACAGTGCGGAACAATCAAGGCATATGTAAGATTCAGACAATAAAAAATAAAGACTATGAATACAGCGAATCCCATTGTTATGACACTGGATGCAGGTGGTACAAATCTGGTATTCTCTGCCATCTGTAACGGAGAGGAAATAGTCTCTCCGGTTACTTTACCGACAGCACCCCATGACCTGGAGCTCTGTTTACATACAATCAGAAAAGGATTTGAAACCATACAGTCCCTTCTTCCTGCCCGTCCTGAAGCCATCAGCTTTGCCTTTCCAGGACCGGCAGACTATGAAGCCGGAATCATAGGCGACTTGCCTAATTTCCCCGCATTCCGGAACGGGGTAGCCCTTGGCCCTTATCTGGAGGATTGTTTCGGAATACCTGTATTCATCAATAACGACGGAAACCTGTTTGCGTATGGGGAAGCACTGGCCGGTGCATTGCCGGAGATTAATTCCCGACTGGAAGCTGCCGGAAATCCCAAGCGTTATCACAATCTGCTGGGAGTTACCCTGGGAACAGGCTTTGGCGGGGGCGTGGTCATTCACGGCAATCTGCTGAAAGGAGACAATCAGACCGGCGGCTATCTGTGGTGTCTGCCTCATAAAAAACACGGAGAACTGATTGCCGAAGAAAGTGTCAGCATCCGGGGGATTCAGCGCATCTATACGAAATTATCGGGAGATACCGCCAACTACACGCCGAAAGAGATCTATGAAATTGCCGAAGGTCTGAAAGAAGGAAACCGGGAAGCTGCAAAGAGGGCCTTTGCAGAACTGGGGGAAGTGGCCGGACATGCCATAGCCACAGCCCTTACACTGATAGACGGTGTAGTGGTTATCGGAGGAGGAATAGCCGGAGCGTCCAAATATATCCTGCCAGCCCTGATGAAAGAGCTGAGGGAAGATACCGGAATGACAGACGGGACACGTTTTCCCCGACTTCAGATGAAAGCTTATAACCTGGAAAATCAGGAAGAGTCAGAAGCCTTTCTGAAAACGGCAGACCGCTATGTCAAGGTACCGGAATCACAAAAGGAAGTTGCCTATCAGACAGAACGCCGGACAGGAGTGATATTATCCAGACTAGGAGCCAGCCGGGCTATTGCGCTGGGAGCTTACTGGCTGGCTGTAAGTGAATTAAGAAAGAAAAACAATTAACATAAAAATCAGACCATGAAAAAATATATACTAGCTATATGCATACTGGGAACCTTGTGCAGTTCCTGCGAAAACAATCAGGAAAAGATACGGAATGTTGAAGACTGGACACAATATGTGGAGCCAAGAATCGGAACGGCACACTGCCGATGGTTTCATTTCACACCGGGAGCATTGCCTTTCGGTCTGGCCAAACCGGCTCCTTCCACCAACGGAAGTCTGGGAAATAAATGGGGATGGGAAGCCACGGGGTATGACTATCGTGAGAACACCATTGAAGGATTTCCCTGTCTACATGAGTTTCAGGTTGGAGGTATCGTGCTGATGCCGACCAGCGGTAAACTGGTCACAGTTCCCGGCTTACCTACAGACTCGGTAAAAACGGGATACCGTTCACACTTTTCACGCGAGAATGAAATTGCCACAGCCGGATATTATTCAGTACTGCTGGATGACTATCAGATTCAGGCTGAACTGACTGCTACTCCCCGTGTGGCATTCCAGCGTTTTACCTTCCCCAAAGGAACAGACAACCATATCCTGTTTAATATCGGAAACCGTCAGGGAGAGAGTGGAGCCGTAAAAGATGCATATGTAACTTATACAGCTGACGGACACATCGAAGGGTGGGTGATTACCATGCCGGAATATGTAAAAAAATATCAGCCGGGAGCTACTGTCCCGCTTTATTTCTCTGCAGTTCTTGACCGGAAACCGGAAAGTTACGGCAGTTTCCATGGCAATACTCAACTGGCAGATGCAAAGGAAAGCAAGGGGACCGGAGCGGGTATGTACTTTACGTTTTCCAATGAACAGCAGGAGGCAGTGACGGCCAAAATCGGCCTTTCTTATACTTCGGTAGAAAATGCCAGAATCAATCTGCAGGCTGAAGCAGAGGGCAAAACCTTTGAGGATGCCAAAGAACAGGCCCATCAGATCTGGCAGGAGTATCTGGGACGTATTGAAGTAGAAACATCCAAAAGAGAAGACAAGGTAAAGTTCTATACGGGGCTGTATCATGCTTTATTGGGACGCGGACTGGCAAACGATGTAAACGGTGCTTACCCGCGCAATGACGGTTCAGTAGGACAGTTGCCAATGAAGGAAGGCAAACCTCAATATAATGTGTACAACACCGATGCTGCATGGGGAGCTCAGTGGAACCTGTCTCAGCTGTGGACTTTGGCTTATCCTGAATACATGTCAGAATATGTCAGCTCTCACATCCAGGCTTACAAGGATGCCGGATGGCTGGCTGACGGACTGGCCAATAACCGGTATGTATCGGGAGTCGGGACCAACTTGCTAAGCACGATTATTGCCGGAGCCTATCAGTGTGGGATCCGGGATTTCGATACGAAACTGGCATACGAAGCTTGCCTGAAAAATGAGCTGGACGGGAAAGACCGACCGTTTGGTGCGGGGAAGGTCAACACCGCAGAATTTGTAAAATATGGTTACGTTCCTCATCAGGACCAGGGAGAAGGTTATCATGAAACCTTCATGTTCTCGGCTTCACACACTCTGGAATATTCTTACAGTGCATGGGCCGTAGCTCAATGGGCCAAATCACTGGGAGATACGGAGAATTATGACAAGCTGATGAACCTGTCAAAAGGATGGGAACGTCTGTATGACACATCCTGCAACTTTATCCGTCCGAAGAAGGCAGACGGAAAGTTTGTTGACAACTTTAACCCGATGGAAGTATGGCGTGGTTTTCAGGAAGGAAATGCCTGGCAATATACGTTCTATGTACCGCATGATGTAAAAGGACTGGTTGCCAAGGTAGGAACCGAAGAGTTCAATGCACGTCTGGACAGTATTTTTACCCAATCACAGAAAAAGATATTCAGCGGCGGAACAGAAGTAGGTGCTTTTGCCGGCCTGGAAACCTTATACAATCACGGCAATCAGCCCTGCCTGCATATTTCATGGCTGTTTAACGAAGCCGGCCGTCCGGAGCTTACCCAGAAATGGGTACGCGCCATCCTGAATGAATTCTATGGAACAGATGGTGTACACGGATACGGATATGGTCAGGATGAAGATCAGGGACAGCTTGGAGCATGGTATGTCATTTCATCCATGGGACTTTTTGATGTGAAAGGTCTGACAGACATTCATCCTTCTTTCAGTCTGGGTGCTCCCTTGTTCGACAAGATTACCATTCATTTAAACAAGGAATATTATCCCGGAGACCAGTTTGTTATTACCACTACCGGCAATACGGGAAGTGATGCGTATGTGAACCAATATCTGCTGAACGGTAAACCCATTCAGGGAGTACACTTACCCTTTACGGAAATCGTGAAAGGAGGAAAACTGGAAGTTCAAATGCATACAAACTAAATATCAGGGAAATATGAAAAGCACGATCACATGGATGAAACTTTTTCCGATTCTATTCGGCTTTTTTGTCATGGGTTTTGTGGACGTAGTAGGGATAGCCACAAACTATGTCAAGAAAGACTTCTTCCTGTCGGATACATTAGCCAATCTGATTCCTATGCTTGTCTTCTTATGGTTTGCCCTGTGTTCCATTCCCACAGGAATGATCATGAACAAGCTAGGAAGAAAGAATACGGTTCTGCTGTCAATGGGAGTAACGGCTGTAGCCATGCTTCTCCCATTGATTGATTATAATTTCAGCCTTACCTTGCTGACATTTGCACTGTTGGGCATCGGAAACACCATTCTCCAGGTTTCGCTGAATCCGATGATTGCTCAGGTTGTAAGCGAAAAAAAGATGGCCAGCATCCTGACTTTGGGACAATTTGTCAAAGCCATATCTTCATTCCTCGGTCCCGTCATTGCAGGTATTGCCGCTTCGTACTGGGGAAACTGGAAACTGATTTTTGTTGTCTACGCAGGAACCACTCTGCTGGCAGGAATCTGGCTGCTTCTGTCGATTGACACAGATCGTCCCCAAAATGTCAAAACAACCACCAGTTTCCGTTCTGCACTGGCCTTGTTCTCAGACAAGATCATTTTGTGGCTTTTTATCGGAATTCTGGCAGTAGTTGGAATTGATGTAGGTCTCAATACTCATATACCTAAATTACTGATGGCACAAACCGGTTTGTCATTGAATGAAGCCGGTCTGGGTACAAGTCTGTATTTCATATCAAGAACGGCAGGAACCTTTTTCGGAGCCCTGCTGCTGACACGGATTGACAGTAAGATTTTCATGCAGTCAGGAATGATAATAGCCATTGCAGCCTTTGCTGCATTACTGGTCAGCGACCAGTTATGGCTTCTGTTGCTATGGATTGTAATCATCGGGCTTGCATGTTCCAATGTTTTTTCGATTCTGTTTTCCTACGCATTAAAACATAAACCGGAGCATGCCAATGAAATCTCGGCACTGATGATTATGGGCGTTTCCGGAGGAGCTCTGATCATGCCGTTTATGGGAGCCTTATCCGATGGGTACGGACAAATCGCAGGATTATTGCCATTATTGCTTTGCATGGTCTATTTGCTATGGACAACAGGAAAACTGGGAAAACAATCCTGAACTTAAATATTTATCAGACTAAAAATTAATACGATGAAAAAATGCATTTTAACCTTAGGCCTTTTTGCCCTTACATTCATGGGCACATCTTGTACAAAAGAAGTTCAAAAAGACAATACTTTAAAAGTGCTTTCCTGGAATATCTGGCATGAAGGACACTCTAACAAGTATGGAAAACAAGCATGTGACGGAGTTATCGGTGTTCTGAAGAAAAGTGAAGCAGACGTCATTCTGGTGAACACGTGTTCCGTGCGTGAAAATGCAGAACAACGGGTTCGCGGACGGGTACAAGGGTTTTCCGAAGTAAAGAAAAAGAACCCGCACGTGCTGGTAGCCATCATGGGATGTATGGCGGAACGTTTGGGCGAGGCTCTCTTCGAACAGGAGAAAAATGTGAATATCGTGGTCGGTCCCGATGCCTACATGGATCTCCCGCTTTTAATAGAGAAAGCCGAAAAAGGTGAAAAAGCAATCAACATTGAACTTTCCACCACGGAAACCTACAAAGACATATGCCCTTCCCGTATCGACGAAACTGCCATTTCTGGTTTTGTTTCCATCATGCGGGGATGTAACAATTTTTGTACCTATTGTATTGTTCCGTACACCCGGGGCCGCGAGCGTAGCCGGAGTCCCAGGAGTATCGTAAATGAAGTCCTCGATCTCCAATCCAAAGGTTACAAGGAGGTGACGCTACTCGGTCAAAATGTAAATTCTTACCTTTGGCGGGGAGATAATCTGGAAGTAAATTTTCCGGCATTGCTTGCAATGGTTGCCAAAACGGTTCCCCACATGCGTATTCGTTTTGCCACATCACACCCGAAAGATATGAATGACGACATTCTACGTGCGATCGCCACCTATCCCAATATTTGCAAACATATCCACCTGCCTTTCCAATCCGGAAGTAATTCCGTACTGAAAGACATGAATCGAAAATATACCAGAGAATGGTACCTTGACCGGATTCATGCTATCCGAGAGATTGTCCCTGATTGTGGAATTTCCACGGACGTGTTCGTCGGCTTCCACAACGAAAGCGAGGAAGATTACCAGCAAACCCTTGCCTTGATGAAAGAGGTTATGTTTGACTCCGCCTTTATGTTCAAATACTCGGAACGTCCGGGTACCATGGCCTCTCGTAACTTGCCGGATAACGTGGACGAGGAAGTGAAAGGACGCCGTTTGCAGGAACTTATTGATATGCAGGTGGAGATTTCTCACCAAAGTAATTTGAAAGATGTGGGTAAAGTGTTCGAGGTTCTCGTGGAAGGTGTTTCCAAAAAGAAATCGGATGAACTTTTCGGTCGCAGTAGTCAAAATAAGGTGATCGTATTCCCAGATAACGGGGCTAAAGTCGGAGAACTCGTTCAGGTTCGTGTCACGGAATGTACCCCTGCAACTCTCATCGGTGAAGCAATTAAAAATTGAAAAATCAACTATTACCATGTCTCGCAAACTCCTCAATGAAGAACTGAACCGACTCACCACGGAAGAGTACAAAGATGCTGAAAAACTCCCCATCGTGGTCGTACTGGACAACGTGCGCAGTTTAAACAATATCGGTTCCGTGTTCCGCACGTCCGACGCCTTCCGGCTTTCCAAGATATATCTTTGTGGTATCACGGCAACACCACCCCATCGGGAAATACACAAAACAGCCCTCGGTGCAGAAGAAAGCGTGGACTGGGAATATTTCGAAGAAACCACCGATGCGG
>ENA-ORRN01002414-ORRN01002414.1-human-gut-metagenome-genome-assembly--contig:-NODE-2414-length-11873-cov-2.615502_pt1 | contig 11873 bp, 14 predicted proteins | sample MGYA00242174_ERZ509132 | MGnify/ENA primary metagenome ERZ509132 (study PRJEB26280, sample SAMEA2338671) | human gut metagenome | biome: human gut; feature: human-associated habitat; material: faeces...
CCAAAAAATACAACAACAGTGAATAAACTTAATGCACAAGTTACTAAAAATCCTATTAGTATTATCTTATCTTTTAATAATCTTTTTAAATCTGTTTTTAATAAATTAAGCATGTCTTAAGCCTCCCATTAATCTTAAATAATACTCTTCAATTCCTTCTTCATTAGATTTGATTGATATTATTTTAATGTTATTTTGAGCTAAACTTATTACTATTTTTTCAATATCATAGTCACCTAAAATAATCACATGATTGTTTATTACCTTTAACTCTGTATATCCAATATTATATAAAATATTAACACACTCATCAAGATTACTTACCTTTAACTATCACAAAGAAATATCTATACTTTAACTCTAAACTCTTTTGACATTTATTTTCTAATTCTTCTTGGGTAACTTCTTCAATTAATCTTCCTTGATGGATAAAACCATATTTGGTTGCGACCTTACCAAGTTCACCTAGAATGTGACTAGAAATGATAAAAGTAATATTTTGTTCATGGTTTAGTTTTAATATTAATTCTCTAATTTCAACAATACCTTCAGGATCTAATCCATTCATTGGTTCATCTAAAATAATTAATTGAGGATTGCCAACAAGAGCCATTGCGACCAAGTCTTTGACGCATACAAAAAAGAAAAATTAACAACTTTCTTTTTTTCATTTATTACATTTTCAAGACCAACTAAGCGTAATATTTTCTCAAGTCTATCTCCTAGTTTTATTCCTAAAATACATGCCTGCATTTCAAGATTAGTTTTAGCATCCATATTTAGATATAATGATGGTGACTCTACTATCGCAGAAATTGCTGATTTGACCGTGTTAATTTTACTATCATTATCTTCAACTCCAAACAAATAATAGCTACCACTTGTTTTCTGAATTAGTCCTGTAATTAATCTTATTACCGTGGTTTTTCCAGCACCATTTTCACCAACAAATCCATACACGTCACCTTTTTGAACATGCATATTAACATTATCAACAACAATTTTATCTTTATATTTTTTGGTTAAATTATTAGTCAAAATTATATTTTCCATAACTTCCTCCGGTTGTATTATTATACAACAACTTCATTAAAATGAATATGTTTATGCTTATTTTATTGCAAATTCAAAAAAAATGTGATAAAATATTTTAAGTAAAAAAATCAACATTCAATTTTACAATATATATATAAATCTAAAATGAAGGGGGGATAACTATGAACATTCATGAATCTGCTGAAGACTATTTAGAAAGAATATTAGTATTACAAAAAAAGAATCATAAAGTCATTTCCATTGACATTGCTAATTCAATGAATTATTCAAAACCTAGTATCTCTAGAGCTATGAAAAATTTAAAACAAGCAGGGTACATCACAATTGATGAATCAGGTATTATTGAATTAACGGAAAAAGGTTATGCTATTGCAAGTCGAATTTATGAGCGTCATCTTCTACTTACTGAATATTTTATACGTCTAGGAGTTCCAGAAGATATTGCTAAAGCTGATGCTTGTAAGGTTGAACATGACTTATCCAATGAAACTTTTGAGGCAATTAAAAGACATATCAAAAATAGTTAAATTAGTATGCAAAGCTAAGTTCTAAATTAAAAGAACTTAGTCTTATATTTAAGAAAAAAACACCCAACACTTGGAATAGTTCCAAATAGTTGGATGTTTTTATTTACATTATTTTACTTCATTGAATGAATCATCAATCAATAATTGCATACGTGCTTTAATTTGTTCACCGTTTGATGCCCATGTAGTTTCTGCAAGTTTTGCTTGACAAGCTTCTAAAATTGCATTAACAACTTTAGCTTCAGTAACACCATTAATTGAAAGGATGTTAGTAATAGCAGGTATGTAGTAAGTAGTAATACCAGTCTTCATACTGCTTGATACAGAAGAATTATCATTTAGATATTTTTCATAATCAGCAAGAGTTGGCTTATAAACTTTACCTGTAATATACGTGTGGTCAACAACTTTAGTAACACTTACTTTATATGCAACGTTAGGAGTTTTGTTTTCATCAGTAGTATTATTAATGAAGAAAACACCTGATGTTAAATCACTAGCCGTTACATAATGAACTGTATCAACTGAATCTTCAGTAGTAGTGTAACGATATCCTGGATCTAATGATTTACCAGTAATCTTTTGTTCATCAATGTTATAACCTTTTTTCCATAGAGCTTGTAACTCATTCTTTAATGTTTCATTAATTGAAGAAGAGTTTGTATAGTTAGTTGATGAGATTGTAGTTACTTTTAATCCTAATGCTTTATATTCACCCCATACAGCATGAGAAGTAGAAGCAAGTTTGTATTCCGTAACTATTTCACTTAATGAAGTTTCTAAAGTTTTATTTAATACTTTATTTTCTGTTTGTTTAGTTTGAGCAGCTGCATAAATCTTATTTAATAATTCTTCAGATTTAGGGTCAGTATCAACACCTTCAGCATAGTGGTCAGCGATACCATCTTCATCAGCATCACGGAATACATATACACCGATTACTGAAACACTAAAGAATTCATTAAAAATCTTTTCCATTTCTGCTTGAACAGCATCATCAGCTGTTACTTCTTCATCTTTACCAGTTTCATCATTATGAACAGTTTTCTTATTAGTCCACATTGTTTTACCTAAAATATCTTTAGCAGCATCAACTAAACTTGAATCCATACTTGTCATAATTTCAAGTTCGCTGTTAACGCCTAGATAATCATGGATAAAATGTTCCCAACCATATGATGCAGGATAACCGCTAGATGCGTATTTACCTTCTTCAAAAGCAGTTTTAAATTGTTGAACGTCTGCTTTATAATATTCATCATATTTATTTTGATCTAAAATTTTACCAGTTTCATAATCAACTACATTGTTGTATTCTCTGTTTGATAATAATACATGTTGTTGTAATAATGATAATGAAATAGCAGGACCATATTGGTTGATAAGTTTAGTGTATAATTCATCAGCAGTGATAACTACTTCTTTACCATTTAAAGTGAAACTTGCAACGTTTGATGCACTTTCTTCAGTTGTAGTAGCGAATGCAGGATAATCAGTGATATTTAAATTTGAGAATGCTGCCTTATATTCCGAAACATACTTAGTTTCTAAACCTTCATCATAAATTTTAAGTTTCATATCCATGTATTTTTCACCAAAGATTTTGTCGATGTAGTATTCATTAATTGTATTTTCAACTAAACCATGAATAATGTCATCATTTGAAAAACTTTACAAAGCTGTTTATGGTAAAGATTATGTATCAAGATTCTACACAGCAAAAGATTTAAATAAGATTTCAGGTACTATCTATTCAAAAGCATATAAATTAGAAGTATTAAATACTGAAAAAACAAGAATGGAAGAAATATTTAAAAATGAAGAAATAAATACCATGATATATACAATTGGTGCGGGGGTTGGAAATGATTTTGATATAAAATATTGTAATTATGATAAAGTAATTATAATGACCGATGCTGATGATGATGGTGCTCATATTCAAGTTCTTTTATTAACATTCTTTTATAGATATATGAGACCGTTGATAGAAAATGGTAGGTTGTATATTGCAATGCCTCCTTTGTATAAATTAGATTATCCAAAAGGTAAATTTGAGTATGTTTGGACAAATGATGATTTAAAAGAAAAAAATGGTTATACTAATATACAAAGGTATAAAGGACTTGGTGAAATGAACCCTGATCAGTTATGGGATACTACAATGGATCCTGATAAGAGAAGTTTAATAAAGGTAAATATAACTGATGCTGCATTAGCAGAAAAAAGAGTTAGTGTGCTTATGGGAGATGCGGTTGAACCGAGAAAAGAATGGATTGAAGAAAATGTAGAATTTTCTTTAGAAGATGATTATAAAATAAAAAAGTGAGGTAATGTATGAGGAAGTTTTTAAGAATCTTAATTTTAGTAATATCAATATGGGTAATAATATTTTGCATTGATTTTATATGTATTAGAACTATAAAAAGACCAGTATTTATGATAAAAACTAATACATATAAAGATGGTGGTTCTACTGAATATGTTGGACTTTTCTATAAAGTAATAAAGTGTAATACTGTTGATGGGGATAAAACTATTACACTTGGAACCTATGGTTTAAAGTATTCATGTCAAGCATTAACAGATAGTGAAAAATTTAGTAAAGAATATTCTAGTATAGATAAAGATAATATATTTGTCTATAAAACAAATAATGAAATAATAAATATATTAAAACATGGAAAAGGACTTGTTTATCTTGGATTTAAAGAATGTCCTTGGTGTAATGCATATGTACCTATGTTAAATGATATAGCAAAAGAGAATAAAATAGAAAAAATATATTATTTAAATATACTTAATGATAGAAAAGATAATACTAAGGAATATTTAGAAATAGTTGATATTTTAAAGAATTATTTAAGATATGATGATGAAGGTAATAAAAGAATATATGTTCCAGCTGTTATAGCAATAAATAATGGAAATATAGTTGGATTTGATGATGAAACTTCATATGATACGCTTGGATATGATGATCCGAAGGATTATTGGACGGAAGAGAGAAAGCAAAATCTAAAAGAAAAACTAGTGTCTATGATATCAAAAATAGAAATAAATGATTGTACAGAATGTAATAAACCTGAATAAAGATTGATAGAAATACTATCAATTTTTTTAGTAAATTTATTATTTGTAAGTGAAATTCATGGTATTATTTAATATATGATAATTTAAACAAGGAGTGCTTTTATGAAAAAAATAACTTATGTGACTGGCAATTGGTATAAAATTATGTGTGCTAGAAGTATATTAGAACCACTAGGGTTTGAAGTTGATAATATTAAAATGGAAACAACAGAAATTCAAGCGAATAATGTAGAAGATGTTGCTATGTATTCTGCTAAAGAAGCGAGTGACAAATTGAAATGCGATGTGTTAAAGAATGATACTGGTTTATATGTTGAAGCATTGGGCGGTTTTCCTGGACCTTATACGCATTATGTTGATGAAAAACTTGGAGAGGATGGGTTGTTAAAACTTCTCAAGGGCGTTGATAATAGAAATGCTTGTTTTATAGAGGCATTTGCATATTGTGAATATGGAAAAGATCCTGTTGTATTTAAATCAATAACAAAAGGGAGAATTGCAACAGAAAAATCTGGAATATATGGTTGGAGTTGGGATTTTATCTTTATACCTGATGGATATGATAAAACAATGGGAAATTATCCGGATGAAGAAAGATGTTATATTTGGAATACTGATGCGTATGCAGAGTTAGTTAAGTTTTTAAAATAAATTAACTTTGAGTTTATTGTGAAGTGTGTTAAAATTGTAATAGGAGATGTGTGATGAATATGAAAAAAGAAGATTTAATTAAATTAAAGGAAAAAATTTATAAATTATCAGATGAAGAAAAAACAGAAAGGGATAAATATTTAAGGGATATATCAGTTGGAGAAGTTTATGGACCAAAAGTCGGTTATCCAGAGATAGATAAACCATGGTTACAGTTTTATGATGAGAAGTTATTTGAAGTTAATGTACCTAATATGAGTGCTTATGATTTTATGTCAACAAGTAATAAAGATAATATGGATAATGTGGCATTATATTATTTTGGTAAGAAATATACATATAAAGATTTAATTGATAATATAGCAAAAACTGAGGTGGCACTAAGAGCAAATAATATTAAAAAAGGCGATATTGTAACTATTGCAATACCTAATGTGCCTGAAAATGTGTTTGTATTCTATGCATTAAATAAAATAGGTGCGATAGCAAATATGGTTGATTTAAGAATGAAAGATGATTTACTTGTTAATGCAATAAATGGAGTTAATTCTAAGCTGATGTTTGGTTGTGATTTGTTTTTAGAGAATGTAAATAATATTATTGATAAAACTAATTTGGAAAAAGTTGTTGTTGTCTCACCATCTGATTCACTACCTCCACTTGTAAAACAATTATATAAATTATCAGATAAAACAAAGAAAGTTATTAATTCTAAATTTCAAATGTGGAAGGATTTTAGTAAAGAAAAACCTAAGTATGAAGTAATAAGAGAAACTGTAGATGGTAATACTGATGCATGTATATTGTATACTAGTGGTACTTCTGGATTACCTAAAGGAGTAATTCATACAAATAATACATTTAATAATATGGCAACACAAACAAAGTATTTAAATGTTGATTATGTTAAAGGCGAAAGATTTATGAACCAAGTACCACCATTTCTTGCGTATAATCTTATTCTTTCAACACATATGCCGCTTTCACTTGGTTTAGATATTATAATGCTTCCAGATTATGAACCAGATAAATTTGCAGAACATGTCATGAAATATAAAATTAATCATGTTTTAGCAGGACCTGCTGATTGGACTAATTTTTTAGAAAACGATAATGTAAATAGGAAAAATTTATCTCATTTAAAATTGATGGCAAGTGGTAGTGATAAAATTAATCCAAAAACAAAAGATGACATTAATGCTAAAATTTCATCTAGAGGTGGTGAACATAAGGTTTTAGAAGGTTATGGACAAACAGAAGTTGGGTCTGCGGCTGTTACAAATTTACCTAATTTGGATGTTAGAGATAGTGTTGGTGTTCCTTATCCTAAAATGTCTGTTGCAATATTTGATGATGATAATAATGAACTACCATACGGAAGTATTGGTAATATATGTATAACTGGGCCAACTATGATGAGTGGTTATTATAACAATGAAGAAGAGACAAAAGAAACTATGCAAAAACATGCAGATGGTACTGTATGGGTTCATACAGGTGATATTGGTTATATGGATGAAAGAGGAGTTTTATTCTTAAAAGGTCGTAAAAAAAGATTGATTATAAGACATGATGGAATAAAAATATCTCCATCTGATATTGAAAAAGTAGTAGATGCTCTTGATTGTGTTTGTGCATCTTGCGTGGTAGGAGTTGATGACTTAAAACATGGAAGTGGTCATGTTCCATATGTTAATGTTGTTAAAAGCCCAGATACAAGTTTAACTGATAACCAAATTTTAGAAGCAATTAAAGAGGAATGCGGTAAAAAATTAACCGAAAAATATTGCATAGATAAGATTGAAATATTAGATGAGTTCCCACTAACACCAGTTGGTAAAGTTGATTATAGAAAATTAGAAAAGATATGCAATGAAAAAAATAGAGAAGAACAATTAGAAAAGAGTAGATAATATGACAAGTAGTATTATATTTAGTGTTTGTAGTTTGATATATTTAGTTTTGATAGGTGTAGTTTATTTATCAAAGCAAAGAATTGACAATGATGAAAATAGAGTTTATATATTTCTAATAATTTCAAATTTTTGTGGTTTAACTTTAGAAATTGTATCTACGTTATTTAAATACTTTAATCCAGGAGCTACTTTTCTATTTAGTATTTTTTTAAGATTAATAATGGTATATTTTGTTACATGGCCTTTTATATTTTTGTTGTATTTAATAGTAGTTTGCAAACAAAGAAGTGTAAATAAAAAAGTTGCGTTACCTCTTCTTATTGTTGAAATGGTAACCGCGTTTATTCTTCCATACGAAATTCAATATAAAAATGGTATAGTTTCATATACTTATGGAATAAGTGTTAATTTCAATTATGTTATTAGTGCGATAGATATATTATTATGTATTTATTTTATTACAAGATATCATAAAAGAATTGGTAATAAAAAGACAATACCAGTTATTACTTTTTTGCTTTTTGGCTCAATTGCAGCAATAGTTAATAAAATTAATCCTGAACTTTTGATAATATCATCAGTTGAAACATTTATAACAGTTCTTATGTATTTCACAATTGAAAATCCAGATATAAAAATGATAAATGAACTAAATATTGCTAAGAATAATGCTGAAAAAGCAAATAGGGCAAAGAGTGATTTTTTATCAAGTATGTCACATGAAATAAGGACACCACTTAATGCTATAGTAGGATTGTCAGAAGATATAAAAGAAAGAGGAACATGTCCTGATAATATGAAGGAAGATTTAAATGATATTGTTTCTGCTTCTCATACTCTACTTGAAATAGTAGGTAATATAATGGATATTAATAAGATTGAAAGCAATAAAGTAGAAATAATTGAAATACCTTATGATTTCAAAACAGAACTTGAAACATTATGTAGAGTAAATAAGATAAGAATTAAAGATAAACCAATTGATTTTAGCGTAGATATCGCACCAGATATACCATATGAATTATTAGGAGATAAACCACATATTAAACAAATTATTAACAACCTAGTTTCTAATGCTATAAAATATACAAATAGTGGGTTTGTAAAAGTAAGTGCAAAATGCATAAATAAAGATAATATATCAACAATAATCCTTACTGTACAAGATTCAGGTATGGGTATTAAAGAAGAGAATATAAAAAAATTATTTACAAAGTTTGAAAGATTAGATGTAGAAAGAAATACTACTGCAGAAGGAACAGGACTAGGTCTTGCAATAACTAAGAAATTAGTTGAATTAATGGGTGGTAAAATAAATGTATCATCACAATATGGAACTGGTTCAATGTTTATGGTACAAATACCACAAAAGATAAGTAAGATGAATAGTGATTTAACAAATACACAAAAATTAAATCTAGGTTTAAATATTAAAAATATAGATTGTAGTAATAAATCTATCCTTGTTGTTGATGATAATAAACTAAATATCAAGGTAGCAAGAAGAAACATAGAGGCACTAGGATTTAAAACAATAGATGAATGCTATAATGGTAGTGAATGTTTAGAAAAGATAAAAAATGGTAATAGGTATGATTTAATATTAATGGATATAATGATGCCTGTTATGAGTGGAGAAACTTGTATAAAAGAATTAAAACAAATACCTAATTTTAAAACACCAGTAATTGCACTTACAGCAGATGCAATATCTGGTGCAGAAGAAAAATATAAATCTATTGGATTTATTGACTATTTATCAAAACCATTTACTAAAGACCAAATAAAAGAAAAAATATCAAATTTATTTGATACTTCGGAACATGTTAATGAGAATGTAGAGGTACGTGCAGAGAATACTGAAGTTATATCAAGTGATAATTCTAAGGAAGATTATTTGAAAGAAAATAATATAGATTATAATAAGGGAATAGAGTTATTTGGTAGTATGGATATGTATAATAGTATGTTATCTGATTGGTATAAAGGAATAAATGATAAATGGAATAAGATAATTAGTTATAAGAATAATAATGATATGACTAATTATGCAATAGAAGTACACTCATTAAAAAGTGACGCTAAATACTTTGGATTTACTAAGTTAGCAGAATTATCATTAAATCATGAACTAAAAAGTAAAGAGAATGATATAGAATATGTAAATAATAATTTTAATGAGTTAGAGATTGAATATAGGAGAATTCTGAATATAGTAAATAACTATTTAAATAAATGAAGTGATAAAGTAGAATTTTTTTGTTGAATTGAATAAAACAGTTGACAATATAATATATTTATAATATAATTAGACACGTAAGAAAAAGGAAAGCGATGTATTCATCCACCTGAGAGCGAGTAGTTCTAGGTATAAAGCCATAATATGTTTATGAGTTTTTGAGTGGATACATTGTATCTACTTTTTTAAATTGGAGGTGCTTACTATAGCAAATAAAGAACGTGATTTACCAATTAATGATCAAATAAGATGTGGATCTATGTTGGTAATTGGACCAAAGGGAGAACAATTAGGTGTAAAGACAAAATCTGATGCTTTAACATTAGCAGATTATGCTGGATTTGATCTTGTACTTATTAATGATTCGGCTAATCCACCGGTTTGTAAATTAATGGATTATAAGAAATATAAGTATGAGAAGAAGAAAAAGCAAAAGGAAAATGATAAGAAGCAAAGGGAAACTAGTTTTGAGATTAAGGAATATAGGTTATCTGTAACAATAGATAAACATGATTTTGAGACGAAGTTAAGGAATGCAGAAAAGCAATTGCAAAAAGGAAATAAGGTTAAAGCAACTGTAAGATTTAAGGGTAGACAACTAGCACATACTGAGTTAGGTGAGGAAGTACTTAATAGGTTTAAAGAGGGTTTAAATGAAGTTAGTGTTGTTGAAATGCCACCTAAGTTTGAATTTAAAGCTATGTATATGATTTTAGCACCAAAAAAGTAAGGAGGAAATAATATGCCAAAATTAAAAACACACAAAGGAACAAAAAAAGTATTAAAGGTTCGTAAAGGTGGAACTATATCAATGGGAAGACCTGGTAGTAGACATAATACAGGTAAGAAAAATACAAGTGCAAATAGAAAAAATAGAAAAGGATCAGTTTTGAGTAAATCAGATTCAAAGAGATTAAAAACTGTAAAATTTAATTAAGGAGGTAAATTATGGCAAGAGTTAAAGGCGGAACTGTAGCAAGAGCAAGAAGAAAAAAAGTTTTAAAAGAAGCTAGCGGTTACTTTGGTAGTAAACATAGATTATTTAAAACAGCAAAAGAACAATTATTACATTCTGGTGTATATGCTTATCGTGATAGAAGACAAAAGAAAAGAGATTTTAGAAAATTATGGATTACAAGAATTAATGCTGCTTGTAGAGAGAATGAAATTAGTTATTCTAAGTTTATAGATGGATTAAATAAAGCTGGTTTAACTGTTAATAGAAAGATGTTATCAGAACTTGCAATAGATAATCCAAAGGCATTTAGCGATTTAGTTATAATTGCTAAGGATGCTTTAAATGGTAAGGAATATAAGCCATCAAAGGTTGTTTTGGAAAGTAAGAAAGATGATAAAAAGATAGTTAAAGAAACTAAAACAGCAACTAAAAAAGTAGAAGCTAAGGAAGAGAAAACAACAAAAGGTACTACTAAGAAAGCAACTACAAAAAAGGCAACAACTAAGAAAGAAGAAAAATAGTACTTAGGTACTATTTTATTGTAATAGGGGTCATTATGGATGAACAATTAAAAGAGTGGTTAAAAGATGTTGATGACAAATGTGAGTACTCTGATGAAGCGATAGATGTACAAACATTTACAGATATGTTATCTTCATATTTTGTTGACTATAGAATTTTGCTTTATGAAAAAGAGAAAAAAGTTAGGGACAGTAAAAGTTTAGAAGATATTTCATTTTATCTTGGAAATGATGTTGAGATATCTTTTGATTATCCTAAATCAAACTTTACGGTAACATATGATAAATATAAGAAAACTTTGAATTATAGACATGAAGGAATGAGCGCATTTAAGGCGAAGGCATTTCTTGTTGCAAATTCAAAATTTATTAATAGATCAATGACTGTTTTAAGAGATGTAGATTCTATGTTAAAGAGTGATATGGCATTATATCGTTTGGAAGAATTGGAACAGGAAGTTGTGTATGGAGATATAAAAATAGTTTTTAATATAATCGGACAGTATGCAGTTTATTTTAAAGATAGAAATATTACTAGAGAAAAAAATGTGATAAATTATGTGGATAATATTTTATCTAATATAAGAATAAATGTTTCTGATTTGAAACCGGAATTTAAAAAATTATATTTTGAGTTTGATGAAATGTTGGGAGAAAAAGAGTACAAATATAAATAAAATAAGGAAAAACTTTGGTTTTTCTTTTTTTCGTGATATAATTTTATTGGTGAATTATAATGCAAGACATAATAAAAAAAATATATGATTATTCACTCGAAGAGATAATGGGTGAAAGATTTGGAAGATATTCGAAGTATATTATTCAAGATAGAGCAATACCAGATGTAAGGGATGGTTTAAAACCAGTTCAGAGAAGAATATTGTATTCTATGTATAAAGAAAAAAATACTTA
>ENA-ORRN01002416-ORRN01002416.1-human-gut-metagenome-genome-assembly--contig:-NODE-2416-length-11868-cov-3.257005_pt1 | contig 11868 bp, 9 predicted proteins | sample MGYA00242174_ERZ509132 | MGnify/ENA primary metagenome ERZ509132 (study PRJEB26280, sample SAMEA2338671) | human gut metagenome | biome: human gut; feature: human-associated habitat; material: faeces...
TTACCGCCTTCACCTTGCCAGCCGTACACTTTGATTTTTGCTTCCGGTGCTTTGTTGCAAGCCGTTGCCAGAAGGGCAACGGCTGCTAAAGCTAAAAATACTTTTTTCATTCAGATAGTTTGTTGTTATTAAATTTCACAAGCACAGAGTGTCGGGATCAGATTGCGGTCGCCGTAAGCATTATCTACGCGGGCCACATTGATCCAGAATTTACTGTTATGCAACCATTCCAGTGGGAAGGCTGCTTTACTACGAGGATATTCATGCTTCCATTCATCGGCGGTTACTTCATATTCCGGATGAGGAGCATTTTTGAGCACGTTATCTTCTTTAGAGGCTTTGCCTTCTTCCACTTCCTTGATTTCTTTCCAGATGCAGTCCATTACTTCGGCAAAACGGTCGAGTTCGGCTTTGCTTTCGCTTTCGGTCGGTTCAACCATTAAAGTTCCATGTACCGGGAATGAAAGCGTAGGTGCATGATACCCGAAGTCCATCAGACGTTTAGCGATATCACCTTCGTCGATGCCTGAACGTTCTTTTACACCGCGGCATTCCAGAATCAATTCGTGGCCAACCCGTCCTGTGGCTCCGGTATAGACGATTCCGTAAGTGTCTTTAAATTTAGAAGCCAGATAGTTTGCATTCAGGATGGCAGTTTTAGTAACAGTTTCCAGTCCTTCCGTACCAAGCATGCGGATATAAGCATAAGTGATCGGAAGGATACCTGCACTACCATAGGGAGCAGCAGAAACCGTATTCAAATCGCTTCCCCAGGCTACCGGATGAGAGGGTAGGAACGGTACCAGATGTTCGGCAACACAGATCGGACCAACGCCCGGACCACCACCACCGTGAGGTGAAGCAAATGTCTTGTGCAGGTTCAGGTGACAAACATCAGCTCCGATAGTTCCCGGATTGGTCAATCCTACCTGAGCGTTCATATTGGCACCGTCCATATATAACTGTCCGCCACAAGCATGAACAATATCACACATTTCTTTGATGTCTACTTCAAAAATACCGTGGGTAGACGGATAAGTGATCATGCTGGCAGCCAGGTTGTCTTTGTTGGCTTCTGCCTTGGCGCGGAAGTCTTCCAGGTCGATATTACCGTTTTCGTCGCATTTAACAGTAACAGTGGTATAGCCGCACTGGATAGCACTGGCCGGATTAGTTCCGTGGGCCGATGCCGGAAGCAATACGATATTTCGATGTCCCTGTCCGATGCTTTCGAGATAAGCGCGGATGACACGAAGTCCGGTATATTCGCCGGCGGCACCTGAGTTCGGTTGTAATGTAACACCTTTGAATCCGGTGATCTCTGCCAGGTAGCAGCACAGGTTTTCAATCAACTCCGTATAGCCTTCTACCTGTTCTTCCGGTGCGTACGGGTGAATATTCATAAATTCAGCACGGCTGAGCGGAAGCATTTCAGATGCAGCGTTCAGTTTCATCGTACATGATCCCAGGGAGATCATCGACTGTGCCAATGATACGTCTTTGCGTCCCAGACGGGTGATATAACGCATCAGCTCGGTTTCCGTATGATATTTTTTGAATACATCTTCCTGAAGGAAGTCGGAAGTACGGGCGAATTTCTGATCGAAATAAGTCTTTTCCGGGATGGCTTCTTCCAGCATATAGTCTTTTCCGGCAGCACCGGCGAAGATATACAACAATACGCCTATATCGGTAGGCTGTGTTGTTTCGTCAATACTGATGCCTACCTGGCCACCTTCGAAGTAGCGAAGGTTCACTTTGCATTCCAAAGCGATTTCACGCAGTGCATTTACAGAAACATGAGCCGGCAATTCGATCTTCAACGTATCGAAGTAATCCTTGTTCAGTTGTCTGTAACCTAATTTTTCAAGTTCGGCTGCCAGGAATCCGGCCGAAGCGTGGATGCGTCCGGCAATGTTGCGCAGACCTTCTGCTCCGTGATATACGGCATAGAAACCAGCCATTGTTGCCAGTAAAGCCTGTGCGGTACAGATATTTGAAGTTGCTTTTTCACGTTTGATATGCTGTTCGCGTGTCTGCAAAGCCAAGCGGTAAGCCGGATGTCCATAAGCATCTTTCGAGATACCGATGATACGTCCCGGAATAGCACGTTTGTATTCGTCTTTTGTTGCAAAATAAGCAGCAGAAGGACCACCGTAGAACATCGGAATACCGAAGCGCTGGCTGCTGCCGAACACTACGTCGGCTCCCCATTCGCCCGGAGGTGTCAGCAATACCAAACTCATCAGGTCGGCTGCTACGGCTACACGGGTTTCGTTGGCGTTCGCTTTTGCAATAAATTCTTTATAATCTTCAATCGAACCATCTGCATTCGGGAATTGTACGATAGCTCCGAATACATCCGGTGTAAAGGCGAATGTATTATAATTTCCGATTACCACGTTGATACCTTGTGGAATCATGCGTGTTTTGATTACGGCCAAAGTTGATTCAAATACATTCTCATCAACAAATAGCGTATTAGCTCCGGCTTTTGCCTGTGCACGGCTCCGGCTTCCATAAAACATGGTTGCAGCTTCGGCAGCAGCAGTCGCTTCATCCAACAAAGAACAGTTGGTTAGCGGTAGAGCAGTCAGCTCACTGATTACAGTCTGGAAGTTCAACAGTGCTTCCAGGCGTCCCTGCGATACCTCAGCCTGATATGGTGTGTATGAGGTGTACCAAACCGGATTTTCGAAGACATTACGCTGGATAGGAGCAGGACAGATAGTATCATACCACCCCATTCCGATGTATGACGTAAAAACTTCATTCTTGGATGCCAGTTCGGCGATATGTTCTGCAAACTCCCTCTCAGTCATTGGCTCCGGAAGATTCAGAGGTTCTTTCAGACGAATATTGGCCGGGATTGTCTGGTCAATCAGTTCGTCAACCGATTTAACACCGATAGCTTCAAGCATAGCCGGGATATCTTCCTCTGCAATGCCGACGTGGCGGTTTACAAATTTATTTGTGTCCATAGTATTTAATGTGTTTATAAATAAGGATTGTTTAATTTTTCGTCGATAACTCTTGTTTCCGGTCCGTGTCCGGGATAAATAACCGTTTCATCCGGCAATGACAGCAATTTGTCGTTGATGGCGGCGATCAGTACTTCCTGATTACCACCCCATAAGTCCGTACGGCCGATACTTCCTGCAAACAGCGCGTCTCCAACAATGGCAAAACCGTTCTTTTTATTGTAGAAAGCCACACTGCCGGGAGAATGTCCGGGAACTGTCAGGACCAATAATTCCGAATGTCCGAATTTGATCACTTCATTGCCGACCAGCTGTTTCTGTACCGGGATTTCTTGGAAATGTCCCGGTAGTCCGAATGCCTGTGCCTGTTTGTCGGGTGCAGGGAGTTGTTCCACATCGAGCCGGTGTGCCTGCGGGGATAAACCATACGTTTTATATATAAACGGATTCCCGAAGATATGGTCCAGGTGTAAATGCGTACAAAGCAGATGTTTCACTGTCAGTTTATTCTCTGTAATGAAATCGCTCAACTCTTTTTCTTCCGACGGGCGAAGACAACCGCAGTCGATGATGACAGCTTCTTTGGTGTCATCATACAACACGAATGTGTTTTCCTGGAAATAATTGAATTCAAAAGCCTTTATTGTAATCATAACGGTACGTATACTACTTTTTTAGTTTGAAAAAATTCTTCTTTGAAGTGATCGCCCAGTTCAACAACGATTGCCTGTTTCTGAAAAGCCTGTATTTCGTGTTGCAACTCACCGCCTTTCAGACATATCAATCCGTTGGGCAATGCGTTCTGCTGTTCTTTCTTTACATTTTTGCGGGATATTTTGACCAGGTCTCCCAATGGCATGACTGCCCGGCTGACAACAAAATCGAAAAGCTGTTTTTCCTCTTCTGCCCGGCAGTGACGGAATGTTACGTTCTTCAAACCGATAGCTTCCGCCACGGCTTGTCCGACCTTGATCTTTTTTCCGATACTGTCAACCAGATGGAATTGTACTTCCGGAAAGAATATAGCCAACGGAATACCGGGAAATCCTCCGCCGGTACCGATATCCATAACAGATGAACCATCCTTAAACTTCATCATTTTTGTTAACCCCAGCGAATGAAGGACATGATGAGGATAAAGATTCTCGATATCTTTGCGTGATATCACGTTGATCTTTGAATTCCAGTCAGTATATAAATCGTACAGAGCTTCGTATTGTGCAAGTTGCGTTTCGTTCAGCTCCGGAAAATAAGTTTTTATCAGTTCCATAGATTATGTTTAAAATGCCAGATGTGCAATCGGACTTTCTTTTTTGAGCAGATATTGTATTTCTTCGTAAGGAAGATGTACATTCGTTGCACCGACTACATAGGCGGCTATCTCATATTCGTTAAATGTATAGGTAATACCATTGTCGTCAATCAGGAAATTGCCGTTCGGGAAAATCTCGTCGATACTGAAGAACCCTATATTCTCCAGTTCTTTCGGATTTTCCACGGTATTTTGTTTGGCAATCCGGTCTATAAGGATTTGTGCCAGGTCTTCCTGAAAACCTTCGATAAAGATGTCGTCTTCCTTGATCAGGTTACCTGTTTTCATATCTATGACATGATTCGTAAAAGAATGGGCGCCATGAGCACCACCTGTGTAATTTTCAAAGTTGACAGTGTAACTTAGGATGTCATTTTTATTGTAGGCTATATCATCGGACGACATTTCAAAATAGGAGAACCATGCTCCGACCGGAGTTTCGTCGGCTTTTGCTACTTCTGCTTTATATTCGTCTTCCAAATCTTTGTAGTTGTTCAGGTAATCTTCGGTATATTTGGCAGTCGCTTCTTCGGGGGATAAGTTTTCGTAACCATCTCCGAAGTAAGAATACACAAATTGCTGTTGTATCTTTTTCAGGATATCTTTATTGTCGTATTTTGCCGGATAGGTGAAGTTTATCTGAAGATTACAATTCGGATTTTCCGGATTTTCCAGGAGGTGATATGTTTTGTCCACACTGATCGAATCGAATGTCACATCGTTATCCGTCGTCTTTTTTGTCCCGATGTTACAACCGCTGACAAATACACTTATGAGAAAGAGAACTACAAGCTTTTGGCATAATTGCGTCTTCATTGTGATACAGATTTAATTTTATACTTTAAAATGCAAATGTACATGTTTCTCTCCGAATTACCGAATTAGTTTACCGGTTGTTTTAGGTAATCCTATTCTTTTTACCGGTAGTAATCTGTTTTTGGCGTCCTCAAAAACATTTATGAGGCCCTCGAAAACAAAATACTTACTGATCAAATAACAATGGTCACATGTATTTCTATTGCATACATGTATATTTTTAGATGAAAAATTGATTATTTAAATCTTCTGTGTATCTTTGTTCCGCACATGAAATGCAAGGTGTTGCTTCATGAGCATTTTATAAGTTAGACATAAGCGTTTTTTAATATTATTTGACATCGAAATCTCGACAATTTCACCCAACAAGTAATAGTACTGTAAATGCAAATGTTCTTTTCTGTTTATACACAATGAGATAATTGTAAAGTTGTTCGTGTATATAGATAAGAGCGTGGTACTGTTATACATATTGTTGGGGGGCCTGTCGAGAGCCTCAATGTCTATATATTGACAGTATCCACGCTTCTTTGATTTTTCCAGGCTACAGTTTATAAACTTTTTTTCTCCGGTATTCTGCGGAGCGGCATTTGACGGAAGTTTCTTCTTACAAAAATATATGATATTTTTCAGATGTAATTCATCTTATTGATTTTCACTGAACTTTAGAAGTTTTTTAGAGAAATGGCGAAAGTCGTTTTATTGTCCGGTAATATTTGTCCGACACGAGATGTTTTTAGCCTTAAATGAACTAAATCAAGGTTTACTTGTTGTAATAATGTAACGGTACTGATTCCGTTTACCACCAGGGTGTAAAAATTAGCATATAAAGTTTATTGTCAAAAAGTTATTCCTGATTCATTATGTGCGTCCGGGTACCAGATTGTACTTGTCTGAAAAAGCAGATCCGGACTATAACCACCGGGCATGAAATCAAAATAATTAGATATATGACGAAGATAGAAATAAAAAACTTATCTATCCTTTTCGGTTCTGAGAAGAACAGGGCGAAAAAGATGATACTGAAAGGTAAAAGTAAACAGGAGATTTTGAAAGAAACCGGATGTACAGTCGCAGTCCGTAACGCAAACCTGGAAATTGAAGAAGGGGAGATGTTTGTTATCATGGGATTGTCCGGTAGTGGAAAGTCTACTTTGTTACGTTGCATAAACCGGCTGAATGAACCGACAATGGGAGAGATCCGTGTGAACGGGATCGACATAACACGTTCGTCTGATAAGGAATTATTACAGATACGCCGGAAAGAACTGGCAATGGTTTTTCAGCATTTCGGGTTATTACCTCACCGTACGGTATTAAGTAATGTTTCGTTCGGTCTGGAATTGCAAAGTGTTCCTAAAGAAGAGCGGGAGAAGAAAGCACAGGAGAGTATCGAACTGGTCGGTCTGAAAGGTTACGAAAATCAGCGGGTCGATGAACTGTCCGGTGGTATGCAGCAACGTGTCGGCCTGGCCCGTGCACTGGCTAATAATCCGGAAGTCCTTTTGATGGATGAGGCTTTTTCTGCATTGGATCCGTTGATCCGTGAACAGATGCAGGATGAATTACTTCTTTTGCAGGAGAAGATGAAGAGGACGATTGTTTTTATTACGCATGACCTGGACGAGGCGATTAAGCTGGGCGACCGTATTGCCATCATGAAAGATGGCGAAGTCGTGCAGGTCGGTACTCCGGAAGAGATACTGACTGATCCGGCGAATGCTTACGTAACACGTTTTACAGAAAGTGTGGATCGGGGACGCATCGTAACAGCTTCATCGATAATGCTTAAACAACCGATCGTTGTAAGGATTAAAAGAGACGGTCCGGAAGCAATCTTCCGTAAAATGCGTGAAAGACGATTGTATGCACTGCCTGTTATCGGGAATGACGATCAGTTTATCGGTGAGATACAATATAAAGATGTATTGAAATTGCGGAAAGAGGGAAGCAAGGATGTCAGTTCTATCGTACAGACAGAAGTACCTTCTGTCCTTGAAAATACTACGGTGGAAGATATGCTTCCTTTACTTCCGAAAGTGCGGCAGGCTTTACCTGTTGTCAATGAGGAAAATCGGTTGGTGGGTGTTGTCTCTCCTTCCGCTATCATCATTGAGATGACCGGGAAAGATCAGAAAGAAATAGAAGAAATAATTCAAAACGCAATAGATTTATGATTAATATCGGGAAATATATAGAAATCGTCATCAACTGGATGACGGAGCACTGGGCACATTTTTTTGATGTCATCAATAATATTATCGGTGGTTTCATCGAGACCTTTCAGCATGGATTGTTATGGATACCTTTTTACATTATGATTCCGGCCTTAACGGTACTGGCCTGGTATAAAGCCGGTAAAGGGACAGCTGTGCTTACGTTGCTGGGACTTTTCCTGATCTACGGGATGGGATTCTGGGAACAAACGATGCAGACCGTAGCATTGGTTTTATCGTCTACCGTAATCGCCCTCATCCTGGGTGTCCCGCTTGGGATATGGACGGCTCAAAACCGCATTGCCGCCAAAATAATTCGTCCGGTTATGGACCTGATGCAGACAATGCCGGCTTTTGTTTACCTGATCCCGGCTGTCTTGTTCTTCGGGCTGGGACCTGTGCCGGGTGCTTTTGCCACGGTGATATTTGCCATGCCGCCGGTTGTCCGTTTGACGGATTTAGGAATACGGCAGGTTCCGGAGGATATCGTTGAGGCGACACGCTCATTCGGAGCGACTTCCCGCCAGCTACTTTTCAAAGTACAGCTGCCGTTGGCGTTGCCGACGATTATGACGGGAGTGAATCAAACGATTATGATGGCATTGTCTATGGTGGTGATTGCTGCAATGATCTCCGCCGGAGGTTTGGGGGAGATCGTATTGAAAGGTATTACCCAGATGAAGATCGGTCTCGGATTTGAAGGCGGTATTGCCGTTGTGATTCTGGCCATTGTACTGGATCGTATAACTCAGGGGGTTGTTCGTAAGAAATAAACCTGCGTGATTAACTGTAAAAAGAAAAATTGTATGAGAAGATTATTTATACTTATCAACCTGATCCTGCTCCTGGCTGTGCTCATGTTCCTTGCCGGTTGCAGTCGTGCCAAAGACCCGAAGGAGATTTCGATCGGCTATGTGAACTGGTCGGAAGGCATCGCCATGAGTTACCTGGCAAAGGCAATGCTGGAGGAACAGGGATATAAAGTGACTTTGAAGAATGCCGATATCGCTCCGATCTTTACCTCCGTCGCAGCCGGTAAAGTCGATCTGTTTCTGGATGCGTGGCTTCCGGATACGCATGTCGACTATATGAAAAAATATGGCGACCGTCTGGAAACGATTGGTGTTCCGTTTGAAAAAGCCCGTTTAGGACTGGCTGTTCCGTCTTATGTAACGATCAATACGATAGAAGAACTGAATGCGCACAAAGAACGTTTCAAAAATGAAATTATCGGAATCGATATCGGTGCCAGTCTGATGAACCTGACGGAAAAGGCTGTTGATGAATACGGATTACAACTGGCATTGATGCCTTCCAGCGGGCCTACCATGACGGCGTTCCTGCAAAAATCGGTTGAACATAACGACTGGATTGTCGTGACAGGCTGGACGCCTCACTGGATGTTTTCCCGTTATGACCTGAAATTTCTGGAAGACAGTAAAGGTGTGTTCGGTAATGCAGAACATATCGAAGCCGTTGCTACTAAAGGCTTTTCCGAAACTCACCCTTACGTTGCGGCTTTCTTTAAAAACTTCAGGTTTACCAATGAGCAGCTGAGCGAACTGATGGATATAATGGAAGAGTATCCTTTACGTGAATCGGAGGGAGCAAAAGTTTGGCTGCAAAAACATCCCGAAATAGTTGATTTATTTTTACCTTCGCAAACGAATAAACTAACTCAGCTAAACGAATATGAAACAGATCGCGAAAATAGCCTGCCTGTTGTTGGGACTGGCGATAAGCAGTCCTTTTATGAAGGCGGAAAGTAAAAAGAATATGAACATCGTATTTATAGGAAACAGTATTACCCAGGGAGCGTTAATCGCTACTCCGTCACATGACGCTCCTCCTGTAAAAGCCGCTTTATACTTGACAAAGCAACCGTCGGTCGCTTCTGTCAAATACTCCAATCAGGGAGTAAGCGGCTGTACGACTACCGATTATCTGCCGACAACGGAAACACTTTTCCCCAAGGCAAAGGAGGCTGCCGATAAGTTTGCGGACGAGACTTGGGCGACCCTTGTCTTTTCCATTATGTTGGGGACGAACGATAGCGCGATTACAGGTCCGAACGGTGCACCGGCCTCTCCTGAAAAATATGAAGAAAACATGAAAGCTATTATCAACCAGTTACTAGCGTTGTATCCCAGTTGTAAAATCGTTTTACATCGTCCGGTATGGTACAGTCCGAATACATATAACGGCGCCATGTATCTGAAAGAAGGTTTAAACCGTCTACAAAGTTATTATCCGGTATTGCAATCGTTGGTCGAAGAGTATGCCAAACGTTTTCCCGGCCAGGTGTTTATGGGAGATACGGAGGCATTCGACTATTTCAAGGCCAATTACCTCACGGATTTAATACCGGAAGAAGGTAATGCCGGTACGTTCTATCTCCATCCGAACGAAAAAGGGGCAGCCGTATTGGGGGAATATTGGGGAAAGGCGATAATGAAGGTAGTAGAGTAAATATAGAAATAATTGAACCTACTTTTCCCTTGATGGAAAAGTAGTCAAAAGATCAAGGCTTAACCGGCTTCACTGCTCCGGTGAAAGACTTCGCTGAAAAATCCGAAACTCGCTTCGCTCAGACAACGGATTTTTTTAACCGCTTCGTCTTCCCCCTTCGCGGACGTTCATCCGCTTAGGCCTTTCCTAGGAAGCTGTGCTTCCTCTTAAGATGGCCGATACCGGTACTTATAGAACAAAAACTTTTGGATTTAACAGGTAGTATCGGCAATCTTAGGAGAACGCAAAGCGTTCTATGAAAGGCCTCATCTGGTGAGCGTAAAGCGAAGCATCCGTAGTGAGCGCCCGGAGGCTGTGCTGTTTGAGCGTAGCGAGTTCACAGACGACAGCGAACGTAGGATGCGGAGTAGCGAAGCGGATGCAGCCTTGATCTTTTGGTTACTTTTCTATCAAGAGAAAAGTAACATTCAAAACTGATAAGATATGAAACTCTCAAATAGGATAATAACTAAATAGAAATGTTTAAACAAATCGCTTTACCATACTTCCTCTTGCCGCTTCTCCTGGCCCTCCTTTTTATGGGAGGCCTGGTGTACGGTGCCGTTTCCATCCCGCTGGAGAGCGTGATCGATATCCTTCTGGGGAAAGACGTGGGCCGGCCCGCCTGGCAGAATATCATCCTGCAATCCCGTTTCCCGCAGGCGGTTACGGCTTTGCTTGCCGGAGCCTCGCTGGCTACCAGCGGCCTGTTATTGCAGACTCTGTTCCGTAACCCGTTGGCAGGCCCTTCCATCCTGGGGATCAGCGACGGGGCAAACCTGGGAGTTGCGGCCATCATGCTCTATTTCGGCGGGACGCTCAGTATGGTGACGGAGTTGCCCATCAGCGGCTACCTGGCGGTTATTATCGCTGCCGGAGCCGCCTGTATCCTGGGACTGATCATCTGGTTTTCGGCAAAGGTGAAGAGCAATGTCATGCTGCTGATCATCGGTATCATGATCGGTTACCTGGCCTCTTCCCTGATCTCCGTCCTGAATTACTATGCCTCGACGGATAAGGTGCACGCCTTCGTCATGTGGGGCCTCGGCAATTTCTCCGGCGTATCGCTGATGCAACTGCCTTATTTCCTCCTGTTCACGTTGGCCGGACTGCTGCTGGCAATCCTTTTGATAAAGCCGTTGAACGCCCTGCTGCTGGGCGAAATGTACGCGGCCAACCTGGGGATCAAGATCAAGCGGACCCGTATTGCCATCCTGTTCTGTACCGGTTTACTGACGGCTACGACGACCGCTTTCTGTGGCCCGATCTCCTTCATCGGACTTGCCGTGCCGCATATCGCCCGTCTGATGCTGGGTTCGTCCAACCATAAGATGCTGGTGCCCGTCACGATGCTTGCCGGTTCCTGTATCGCCCTGTTGTGTAATATACTGATGGTGATGCCCGGAACCAATAATATACTCCCGTTGAATGCCGTAACCCCCATGCTGGGTGCGCCGGTCATTATTTATGTGATTGTGAATCGTAAAAATATCCAATACTTCGACTGATGAATATGCAAGAACCTGTAATAGAAGCCAGCCGCCTCAGTATTGGCTACCTGCTGAAAGGCGGAAAGCGCAAGGTCATCCACGACGACCTGAACCTGCGCCTGCGACCGGGCGAAGTCACCTGCCTTCTCGGACTGAACGGTGCCGGAAAGTCAACGTTGCTGCGCACGCTCTGCGGTTTCCAGCCTCCCTTGAGCGGCGAGATCCGCCTGATGGGAAAACCGTTGTCTTCCTACTCTCAAAGCAACTTTTCACTGACGGTAGGTGTTGTACTGACGGAAAAGACGAATGCGGGCGGCATCACCGTTTACGAACTGGTGTCTTTGGGCCGTCATCCGTACACCGGTTTCTTCGGACAGTTGAAGAAAACCGATAGGGAGATTATCGAACAATCGCTGACGGCAGCCGGCATTGCCCATAAAGCACAAAACTACGTATCCGAACTGAGCGACGGAGAACGGCAGAAGGCCATGATCGCCAAAGCCCTGGCACAACAATGCCCGATCATCCTGCTGGACGAGCCGACA
>ENA-ORRN01002421-ORRN01002421.1-human-gut-metagenome-genome-assembly--contig:-NODE-2421-length-11848-cov-7.209361_pt1 | contig 11848 bp, 10 predicted proteins | sample MGYA00242174_ERZ509132 | MGnify/ENA primary metagenome ERZ509132 (study PRJEB26280, sample SAMEA2338671) | human gut metagenome | biome: human gut; feature: human-associated habitat; material: faeces...
AGCTCGTTTTACCCTATTTTTTTACGCAATCCTTATCCCGAACTCGCGTTATTAGCGAAGGAAGGCTATATGAGGGCAACGAGCAAGTCAAGATGCCCCACAAATTAAAAGAACAAGAAAGGGATGCGGCAGCCGCCGCTGCAATGCTCCCGCCAGAAGCCTTTTATTCTTGAGGAACATTTATTCATATATTATCTCGTGTGCCACACACAGAACAATGGGATGAACGGCACACTCAGCGTTTTCATGGAACAAAAGCGGGTGCCCACCAAACTTGTGACAAGCAAGGGACGGTGCCCGCTTTTAATTGCACCACCCAGTGCAAAGTTCACGCTCTCCCGTTTGCCCCGCCTCGTTTTCCAAAGCATCCCCAAAAAATCGGCCCACCATTCGTCCATTTCAAGCCTTTTCCTTAAATTTGCTTGTTCATAGATTCGGGAGAAAAATACTGACGGAACGACAAGGGATGCCCATCATCAATTCTCACAGCATTTCTGTTGTCTCCTGCCAAGAAGCCCTTCTCCCTTTCCATTTATTGTCCTACATCATCAAGGCGCCGACCTAAGTAATGGTAAAAAAGAAATAAATCCTTACTCCACAAAATTGGTCAACTTATTCTTTCACCATTATTAAAGCATTGCATACCCCAACCGAAAGCAACTGCCACCGCGCCTGCCATCTAAAAAACAAAAAACATCATGAAGACTTGTTCTATATGCGGTCATCAGTTTCCCGACGATCTGAAGGAATGCCCCGTGTGTAGCGCACCGGCCCCTGACGCCGATGCCAACACCACCATTAACACAAACAACGGCACAACGCCGCCCCCTGTGCCCGACGACATCCCGCCGGTGCCGGAAGTCGATGCTTCACCAAAAACGCGCATCGTCAGCAACGGCACCGTGCCGCCCTCCAATCCTGGCGCCGTGCCACCTTCTGGCCCTGCAACCGTGGCCTCTGGTGCCGTTCCGCCGTCAAACCCTGGTGCCGTACCGCCCTCAAATCCTGGAACCGTGCCGCCTTCCAATCCTGGAACTGTGCCGCCCTCTGGTTCTTTCAACCAGCCGCCGCGCCGCAACAACACGGTTCTCTGGGTCGTCATCGGCATTCTGAGCGCCATCATCCTCATCGGGGCCACGTGGTTTATCGCCACCAAGGTGCTGGGCGACGATTCTAAATCAAGCGACAACAGCGAAGACAGCATCGGCAGCGATGTGGAAGTAGTGGATTATGAAACCGACGACACGCCGACACAATCGGACACCTACGATGCCGACACGCTGGCTGAGCCCGACGTTGAAGAAGTGTACAACACCGACAACACGTCAAACAGCCATTCGTCCAGCACTTCCAGCGACGACAACACCAACGTCATCACGGGTTATCTCCACCACAGCGATGGCGACAAATCGTGCTACGTACGCCTCGTGTTCACCGTTGACAACGACAGCGAAGTGAGCGGAACGGTCAGTTTCAACAACACCACACTGGACATCTCGGGCAACTATTATGACGGTTCGAAGAAACTGCTCATCTACGAGAATGGCGGCGGTCGCTATGAAGGCTACGTCAACGGCAGCACCTACTCTGGCAAATATTACGACAACGACGGCACATGGTCGTTCAGCATGAACGTCAACTAACCCTCCCTCTCGGAGGCCAACCCTCTCCCATTGCCTATGCACAACCATTTGAAACTCCTTCCGAGCGTCTGCCGCATTGCGATGCTGCTGCTCTTTGCGGGCTGCAGCCTGTCGGTCTGCGCCCAACAACGCAAGGTGCAAAACAAACCGTTTATTGATGAGCGCCGCTTCCATTACGGATTCACCGTCGGCCTGCACGACCAGGGGCTCTCTCTGACCAACAATGGTTTCATCGACCCCGCAACGGGAGCACAGTGGGTTGCCGCCAACGACCGCCACAATTTCGGGTTTTCTGTCGGCGTGCTCGGCGAATGGAAACTCAATCCGACGTTCTCCCTGCGCCTCATCCCCTCGCTCCACTTCGGCAGCAAGCACATACGTTTCCGCAATCTGGCCGACGAAGGACGCAACTCGCAAGACATGAAGTCGACCTACGTGGCACTGCCCATAGACCTCAAAGTGAGTGCGCCGCGCTTCAACAACTATCGGCCCTACGTTGTGGCAGGACTCTCGCCGATGTACGACCTGACGGCCAACAAACACACGCTCCTGCGCACCAAAGCCTTCAACCTCATGCTTGAAACGGGAATCGGATGCGACCTCTACCTTCCTTTCTTCAAACTCATCCCAGAAATCAAATTCTGCTTCGGACTGGGAAACGTTTTGGAGAAAAACCGCAAGGACCTCACCGACCCCACGCAATTTGTCTATACACAGAGCATCGACCGCGCCACGACCTCAATGGTGGTGCTCTCCTTCTATTTTGAGTAGGTGGTTTTACGCAATGTTGAAAGCATTATTCTTTCACCACCACTAAACTTTCGACAATGGGGGTGTTCCGAACCGCATGGTTTGGAGCGCCCCCTTGTCATTTTTTCTCGGCCATCCTTCAAAAAACAATATTTTTGACCACCGGCTAAAAAAAACTTTCTTTTTCTTGTCACAAAATCCATCCCTTCGTGTTATAACAATAGAAACACGCCACAGAAGGCAGTCACCTCCAGCCTACACTTCGGCTCTAACCTCAACGGCATGAACACGCAAAGCTTCGAACAGAAATATCTCCAACTGACTCCGCGCCTCTACAGCGTGGCCTTTTCTGTTCTTGACAATGCGGAAGATGCGGAAGACGCCGTGCAAGAGACGTTTGCCCGCCTGTGGGAAAAGCGAAATGAACTTGAACGCATGGAGAATGCCGAGGGCTATTTCATGACCACGCTGCGCCACATCAGTCTCAACATGCTGCGCAACCGCCACGCCGCCGCCGACATCGCTGAAGCGCACAACGCGCCCACGGACATCGACGCCGCCACAGCACAGGCTGAAATGGAACACCGCGAAACGCACGGCCTGCTAAAGCGCCTTCTGGCGCAGCTCTCCCCGCGGTCGCGCCGCGTTGTGGCCCTGCGCCACGTTGGAGAATGCAGTTTCCACGACATGGCAGAGATTACGGGGGAAACGGAGGTAAACCTGAGAATGATTCTCTCCCGCGCCCGCCGACAATTGCGGGCGGCCTACGAAGAGGGAATGAAACACGGATAATCCAACGGCCCCATCATTAACCAACACAAAAACCCAATACAAAATGATAACATCTGAAGACATACGCCAACTTTTGCAACGCTTCTACGACGGAGAAACGACGCACGCCGAGGAACACTCGCTGCGGGAGTGGTTTCGCACGAACGATTGCCCCGAAGACCTGCAGCCCGACCGCCAGATGGTGATGGCCCTGTCGGAAACGGCCGACGTGCCTATGCCTGTGGGCTTGCAGATGCGCATCTCAAACCGCCTCCGAAAGTGTGAACGCCGCCGCCATCAGCGTGCCACGCGATGGCTGACCATGACGGGCATCGCCGCGAGTGTCGCTGCCCTCGCCATCGGCGTGTGGTGCTGGATGATACCGCAACAGACTGTCTACGCCGACACATGCCAAACGCCACAAGAGGCCATCGAGGAAGTACACCAAACGCTCAACATCATCTCGCGCGACCTCTGCCAGGGACTCTCTGGCGAAGAGGACTTGGGAGGCCCGATGCCTTGACAAGTTGGAGTCTGATTTATTATGACCACCAACCTACGCCACATCCATTGCCCAGAACAATCATTATCATAACCGTTTGGAAGTGTTCCAAGCCGAATATTTTTAGGACACTTCCCCTTAAGTAAGGGTGAAAGAATAAGTTGAACAAGTTTGACCTGTATTTTTGTTGGTTTTGGAATTTGGAAGAGGGAGCATAGCGGGCTATGTGACCGATGACAAATTTCAAAAACGGCAAAAAGACAGGGCATAAGAGATAATTCCTTATTCCACAAAATTGGTCAAGTTATTTTTTTACCATTACTAAAGCGTGGGGCACGACAGGCGGCAGGGCATAGAAACCTGCCGATATTTTCTGTTTTGCACAGGTCGCTCGCGACCACCCAAAGGTAACGAAGTAGGTTTTCTTTGCATAGATTTCATACGCCGTTTCACTTGCCCAACCGCCCTGCCGTCCCCACGCCTCTTTAGTAATTACTTATTCTCATCAAACCAACTCCACCATGAAACGATTCATCCTTTCCTCCATCTTTCTGCTCTGCGGTGCGCTCCCCCTTTCACATGCGCTCCACGCTGAAGAAGTGCCGGTGGTTTTGACCATCACGGCCGACAGCAATGTCAAAGTTTTCTATTCCTTCGACCATTATGCCAACAATAGCAAAATGGCCCGCACCTACGTGTCGGAAGAAATGCTGCAAGCGGCCAAGAACAGCAACATGCTGCAAAGCAACGTGTGGGACGTGTCGGGCGTCATATCGCGGCTGACAAGTCTTTTGGCGCTCCACACGCATTCGCGTTCCACCACGACTTCCGTGCGGAAGGACATGGAACGCGTGACAGCGAAAAAGGAATACGAGCGCGTGATGCACTCTCAATGGGACGACAAGGAGATTGCCGTGTACGTTCACCGCACACACGGCAAAAACATCAGCGAACTGCTCATCTTCAAGTTCCGCAGCAACTATTGTTCACGCATCATCCAGCTCACGGGAAAACTCCGCACCACCGACATCGCGGCCATCATCCGCATGAATGAAAACAAATACTAAGTAATGGTCGACCATTAATTAGCAAATGGTCCCTCCGCTTCACTAACCCACCATCCTTACACGACCTTTATGAAAACCTTTTCCAAGGCATCCATCAAAACGCTCCTGCTCGCCCTCCTCGCCGCCTGCACGCTCTCGCTGCACGCCGACAAAGTGAAATTCGTTTCGGGTGGTCTTTACCAAATCCGAACGGTCTGCCGAACCGACGGCTGCATCATGCCATCGAGCTACATCGAACAGGCCATCACATACAACATTGAATGTGAGGGCAACCAGGTCCAATCGGTGATGTATCTCAACAACGGCGAAAACATGATGCGCAGTGTCGCCGTCGACAAAAGCGCATGGTGGGTCATCACGAAAGACAAAGATGGGAACTACACCATCTGCAACGCCGCCACCAACCGTTACTTCACCTTCGACGGACAGCGCACCGCCAACCGCCGCTACATCTATCTCAGCACAGGCGACCACGGCGACAAATCGCGCTGGACGATTTATGCCGCCAGCATCGGCCTCGGCATCAAAAACGTTCACATCCCCTACCACTATCTCGATGTGCGCCTCAACAACCACATCGTTGGCACCTACGGCAACACGAGCGCCACGCTGCACGACAACGAGCGCTTTTTCCTCATCGATCAGAAGGGGCGCGTGGTAACGGAATTTGACGGCGAAAAGGTCAACCTGCCGAAAAACTGCTTCAGCGGCAACGCCAAGACGCGCACCTACACCGGAAAGACCGTCCGACACAAGGCTCCCTCCGTGGCCGTCACCACAGAAGTGCGCCGCATTCAGGGCAACACGCAACAGCTCTCGTTCACCATCAACGGCATCCGCCCGGTGTTCAACAGCCTTTCGTCTTCCCATCTCTTCGCCATCAGCGAAAGCAAAAACGCCAAGGAATTTACGGGACGCATCGCCACGACTGAGAAGAAGGGAACGCTCTTCGTCGACGGCAAGAAGGTGGGAACGGGCGGCACATTCCGCTTCACGAAGCCCACCAACGGCCACACCTACCGTCTTGCCCTCGTGCAAAACAACGACACGGTGCAGGGGGCATGGCTGACGTTTACCTTCCTGCCCGTCATCGAACTCACCACGAGCCGCGCGGTCTCGAAATCCAGTTTCAGTTCGGCCACCTTCCGCCTTCTCGACCCGCAACACCGCGACACCGACTCCACGCTCACTGCCGCCGTGCGCCACCGCGGCGACTATGCCACGCTCTTCCCGAAGAAGGCCTACGCCGTGAAGTTCGTCGACGCCACTGGCAAGAAGCAAGACCGCCATTTCCTCGACCTCCGCACCGACAACTATTGGATTCTCGACGCTATGGCCATTGACCACGCCCGCATGAGAAACCGCGTGGCGATGGACCTCTGGAACGACATGGACGTGCGCCCTTATTATGCAAAGGGGAAGGTGAAGACGGGGGCCGGCGGCCGCCTGGTGGAAGTGTTTGTCAACGGCAGCTACCAGGGCATCTATAATTTCTCGGAACGCATCGACCGCAAGCAGCTCAACCTGACGAAAACGGAGAAAAACGGGCCGCGCGGCCTGCTCTATAAGTCGAAACAATGGAGCACATGGACGCTCTTGGGCTACGACCGCAGAACAAACAGGCTCGTCGGCAGCCAGCCGCCTTCGTTCGACAACGCCAGCGGCGTTTGGGACCACTGGAAATGCAAATTCCCAAAAGTGGAAAACAACCACAAAACCGACTGGACACCGCTCCACGACGGGGCGGCACTCGCCGCTTCGGCAAGCGACGAGGAATTTGTTGCCAACGTGGGAAAATGCTTTGACCTCTCTGCCGTTTGCAACTATTATCTCTTCATCGAACTGCTTCACGCAACAGACAACAGCGGCAAGAACATGTATTGGGCGGTGGGCGACGTGACGAAATCGAAGAAGCTCACGCCGATTCCCTGGGACCTCGACGGCATCTTTGGTCGCGACTGGGGAGGACGGCAATATGGCTGCGATGCCACCGACAACTATCGCAACTTCCTCCGTAACTCCAACACGCAAAATGCGCTCTTCGAACGACTGACGCACCTGAATGCCAACAATTGGAACGAGATGCGGGCTAAACGCTATTGCGAACTGCGCCGCACAGTTTTCGCCCCCGACAATCTCAACCAACGTTTCTCTGCCTACTGGCAACTCATGAGAAGCAGCGGCGCCATGAAGCGAGAGGCCAAGAAATGGCGTAGCGCAGGCAATGCAGGCCTCAGTTTTGAAGCGGAAGCCGACTACATCAAAAATTGGATTGAAACACGCGTGGCCACGCTCGACGCGCAATATGGCTACAAATAAATACCTGCTTACAACAATTAGTGATTCATACCCCCAAGGGGCAATACCTCCGAACAGGTTCTTCCGTATTGCCCCTTTTCTTTCTAGAATTTATGCCGTCGCATTTCTTGACGTCGAAGAAAATATTTACTTTTGTACTTACAAGAAACAACCCCACCGTATGAACAAAATCCTCTCTCTCATCTGCTGCCTATGTGTCTGCGCTGCAAGCGCACTGGCGGGCGGCAAAAACGTAAAAATCAAAGTAGTGACGCCCGGCACACTGACGGAACTGCTGAAAGGCTATGCCGACAACGACATAAAGGGCCTCTCTGTCACCGGAACGCTCAACGCCAACGATGTGCAAAGCCTGAAACGCTTTGCCGGACGCAACAATTCGGAGAAGAAGCATGAAGGCGGCCTGTTGGAAGTGCTCAACTTGGGAAAAACCACGCTGACCGATATGGAAAGCGGATTGAATCTGGCCGAGGTCATCGAAGGCTCAACAACGCTCCGCAAGGTGATGCTGGGCAACGTTTTCTACGTCAGCGCCCACACGTTCTCCGCGCTTCCCAACCTCGAAAGCGTGGATTTCATCGGAAACGTCGGTCACATCGACGGCTACGTCTTCAACAACCTTCCCAAACTTTCCCGCATCACCTTCCATCAAAGCGTGCTGAGCACGGGCGGCGCACAGTTTGTCAAGAACTGCCCCGTGCTGACAAGTGTTGTCTTCAAAGGCCCTATTCTCACAACATACTACGGACAGCCCATTGAATGCCCGCAACTGAAGGGCTACACGCTGAGGGCCCCTGTGCTGCAAAGCAATTTTGCAGCGTTTTTCCCGCAGACCACCGACGCCAAGGCGCTCAAAGCCTGCAATTGGAAGGGCTGCATGGCGTATGTTGAGACGTGGGGAAAACTCTGCCTGACAGGCACCTCGGATTTCTTTGTCGATTCTCCGGGAACCATTGTCAACCTGCTCTTCGACATGGCAAAGAAAACGGGCAACGCCCCGATGACGAAGCAGCTGGAGGCTGTTTCGAAGAAATTCCAAGAGGCCGCTGCGGCGCGACCGAAGAAAGAAACCAAACTGGAGATTCTTAAGCAATCGGCGCCCTACAAACGCACGGGACAAACAACGCCCCTCTTCACCTACGCTTCGCCAAACGATTCGCTGCTCACCCGCACCCGCGATTTCTTCCATCTCGATGAGGTGGCTGGAACGGGCGACGACCTCTCACGCATCAAACGTCTGCTCTATTGGCTGCACGACCTCGTGCGCCACGACGGTAGTTCAAGCTGGCCGAAATGCCGCTACAACTGTGTGGACCTCTACCAACTCTGCCAAACGGAAAAGCGCGGCCTCAACTGCCGCTTCATGGCGGAAATGCTCTGCGAAGCGCTCTTGGCGGAAAACATTCCGGCACGCTACATCACCTGCCAGTCGAGGGAATACGACACAGACAACGACTGCCATGTCATCACCATTGCCTGGAGCCGCCAGCTGAACAAATGGGTGTGGGTCGACCCCACTTTCTGCGCCTATGTGACGGACGAAAACGGCCTCTGGCTGCATCCGGGAGAGGTGCGCGAACGCCTGCAGGCTGGAAAGAAACTCATTCTCAACGAAGATGCCAACTGGAACCACGAAAGCAAACAGACTGTGGAAGGCTACCTGGAAGAATATATGGCCAAGAACCTCTACATCTTAGCATCTAACCTCCATTCGAGGAGCGAAGCCGAATCGCACGACCGCACCCAGAAAACGGAAAGCATCACGCTCGTTCCGGAAGGATTCAAATACAAATGGGGGCAAACAACCAGCGACGACGAATATTTCTGGCAAGCACCGCCAAAAGAACTGGTTGAATAATAAGAAAGCAGGTGATCAGAAAGGCAAAACCTTTCTGACCACCTGCTTGGTTTATAGGGGAGGGCTAATAAGTTGGGGGCAAGAAACGGAAAAACTTACCTTTCATATCCCTCATAATAATAGCTCTGCTCAATTCCCTTGAATATCACTTCGCGGTTCTCCGTATCGGAGGTTAGATTCTGCGAGAGGAGAAAGCGGAGTTCAAGGTCATTGACGGGTGAGCGCTCCATAGCGGAGAGATATTGGTCTTTGTCCACATACTGCCAGTTGACCACTTTTCGGAGCGAGCGTTTCAGCATCATGTCGAGCCAGATGCGGGTGGAACGGCCATTGCCTTCCATGAAGGGATGACACACGTTCATCTCAACATATTTCTCTATGATATGTTCAAAGGTGTCTTCTGGCATCCGCTCCACGGCTGCCAAAGCTGCGTCGAGATAGAGCGTATTGGCAAAACGGAAGCCACCCTTGGCAATATTCTTGTCCCGAATGACGCCTGCAAAAGCATACAAACCTTCAAACAGATATTGGTGTATCTGCTGAAGACCAGCCACAGTGCCAACAGAAATCTTATCTAAATCACCAGACTCAAAGAGGCGGCATGCGTAACCAAACGACTTTTCATCTATTTCATTTGTGGTCATAACTCAAATGTCATCTACTCGCGGCCGCGAGTAGCGCTACCTTCGGCCGCGAGTAGATTATTCTTCTTAGCCGACGGATGACTTTGTCTTAAATATTGCGGTTTAAGTTGTATGGCTGAGCGATGCCGCAGACTCGTTTTGCTTCCGCACCACAAGTTCCAAAGCACAAAAAGGCCCAGCAATCCACATCACCTCGCTCAAGCGTATGCTCCTTTTTTCTTGCAAAATCTATAAGAACGGAAACGAAGAATACCATGTAAGGGAGCGAATGTTCAGTAGTCATTCCACATGTTATTACCTCCATAGTGGTTCCGTTTCCCATCCCTGCGGGAAGCCGAGAGCTTTTAAGTCTATTTCGGGAAACCGGATGAACAACCATGTAATTTTAGACTGCATATCATTATTGGGAGATATGACATTAAGAAAATACTTGATAATGCATAGGTCGAAGTAAGCACGCATGGAATCTGTTGGTAGCGTTATCCATTCTCCTTCTGGACTATTGGGAATTGCAGGCTGAATAGCATTCTGCTTGTTCCATACTCTTGAATGATGACCACAGGTATTTCGGGTAACAGCAATAACCGTGAGCCATGACTCAAACACATTGATAGGCAATCCAAAACGTTTTGCTATGCGTTTGCGTATGCGATTTTGTTTGATGTTACGATAAATGGCATTGACATTTCCAATAGTAAGCAGTTCTCCTAAAATCCACGATGGTGGGTATGGTTCTGAGTAGGTTCGCTTGAAATGAAGAATGAACTCCTCCTTAGATTTGCTATATTCCTTGAATATAGATCGCTTTGTTTCATTAAACTTGGAACTATCCAAGAAATAAGAAGAGTCAGTTAGCCAGAAAGGATTGCCTGTCATATCTGCTGTTATTTGCATCACCGCACGTCTGATAGCAATTTCAATCTTTTCTATCTCATTGAACATGAGCAGTCTTAGTTTCTTGTCAAAGCGATAAAGCATTATCACCCTTTTGAAGGTTGAACCTTCCTTGTACAAATGCGCTGTCTTGGGCATCTTCAACAAAGGATACATATAAGCAGACAATCTATAATAACCAATATTGTCAAGGTATTGTATGGCTTTATTTCTGTCACATATTTGTAAACCTCGAGATTCAAGCAAATCAACGAGATTTTCTGAAGATTCAAAGCGTTTTGTAAAGGGAATAAGATTCGCCATATTCAAATGCGTATAAACAAAAAACGCCTCGCACGATTTGAGCATTGTTAAGAGGCTTGGCGAGGACTGACGCTGCAAAGATACAAACAATCATAGATAGCACAAACTTTTTAGCAGAAAAAATAACGTAAATATACCCATACCGAAAGTCCCGATGGGCAGAGGTTGGGCAGACATATATATGATAAAAGGCGTTTTTGTACGCTTTGGTTTTGACGATCGATGAACTTCGCAAATTCAACTGTAAGTCAAAAACAAAGCAATGCAGAACGCCTCATGAGGTGTATTATATACAGCTCTCATTGGCTTCGGACTATTCTATTGTTCGTTGTCAGGAGTGCTTTCTAATTACTGAGCTTGCTCGGTGTATTTGGCTCCACCTGTATGGCTGAGCGATGCCGCAGACTCGTTTTGCTTCCGCGCCACAAATTCCAATACACAAAAAAGGCCGAACAGGAATCCTGTCGGCCTTTTTTGTGTTTGTATCGTCATGCGGATTGGGGAATCCGCGGAGAGATCGGTGTTCGTTTCCACAAAGGACGGGCGGCGTCACTGTGCCTCGCCGTTCTCGTCGTATTGCTGGAAGAGGAAATCGTTGTAAGGATATTTCTGCACGTGGAGCTGGCGCACGCGGCTGTAGATGAGTTCCTTCAGTTCGTCGATATTCTGGCGCTCACGGGCAGAGATGAAGATGCAGTCGTCGCCAAGACGGGCCATCCAAGTTTTCTTCAGTTGGCTGAGCGAGAGGTTTTCGCGCGTAGCAGGCGTGAGGTCGTCGGCCTCTTTTTCCACCCAGGTGTAGGCATCCACTTTGTTGAACACCATAATCTGCGGTTTGTCGGAACAGCCGAGGTCGCAGAGCGTTTTGTTGACCACTTCCACCTGCTCTTCAAAGTCAGGGTGCGACACGTCGACCACATGAATCAGGAGGTCGGCCTCACGCACCTCGTCGAGGGTGCTTTTAAAGGACTCCACCAGGTCGGTGGGCAGTTTGCGGATGAAACCGACAGTGTCGGCCAAGAGAAAGGGAAGATTTTCGATGATGACCTTGCGCACCGTTGTGTCGAGCGTGGCGAAGAGTTTGTTTTCGGCAAACACCT